>Ga0115571_1001642_pt1 | contig 15523 bp, 12 predicted proteins | sample COGITO_mtgs_1205_FD_87293 | JGI IMG/M metagenome (GOLD analysis project Ga0115571, IMG submission 87293) | Pelagic marine microbial communities from North Sea - COGITO_mtgs_120531 | ecosystem: Environmental > Aquatic > Marine > Epipelagic | place: Germany:Helgoland, sampling site Kabeltonne...
AAGCACAGGCTCAAGCAGAAGCACAGGCTCAAGCAGAAGCACAGGCTCAAGCAGAAGCTCAGGCTCAAGCAGAAGCACAGGCTCAAGCAGAAGCACAGGCTCAAGCAGAAGCACAGGCTCAAGCAATAGAGAATGTGTCTTTTGGCAGTGAATCAAGTTTAGTTGATATCCAAGGTGCTGATACAAAAAAGCTGAAAAAAGTTAGGGTTTTGAAGGGTACCATCACAAAATCTGGCGTGATTAAAGCGTTAAAGACAGATTACTCCTCTTTCGATAGTAAAACATGTCGGGCGAGTGCTCGTGGAAAGTGTTTGATATATTAAAAAGAAGGATAGTGAGACTTTTTTTTTGGGTATTTGATCAAATATATGGCTTAAAAAAAATCCCTGAGATAAGTTCCAGAATCTTTTGAGTATAATTTGATTACAGCACACAATTTCTGATGGTTTCGACAATGCTGTTTTTTATATTTAGTATCCCAAGTACTTTATAATTGTATTTTAATGATTGTCTGAGAAAACAAGACTTCTTTTACAAGTTTCTATTGGCTGGAGTGACAGACTAATTTGATAGTTGCAATTTTATGATTTTTCCTGAGAGACACAATGCCTGAGAATGTAAGAGCTTTAATCTTTATATTATTTTTAGGCTCGGTATTCATATATTTTTTCAGACCTATTGTTGCTAAACTTGGCTATATAAGGGATTACCGGGCGCTAACGACGCATTGGTATTTTGTCAATATAGCTAGTGTCATAACAGGGAGTTATTGGCTATTCCTTTTATTTATAACAGGCTATTTATGGTTAACGCAGCCCTCAGGGAGAGCTGAGAGAACTTGGCTGATATACATTTTTGTCGGGCTAATTATGCCTCCATTAGCCCAAATAATACCACCGGCCTTCGGAATTAATAAATTTGGTGTAATGACTTGGTACCGCTTCTTGAGCATCATACTATTGCTGCCATACTTATTGAGTTTAAGGAGCAGAGGTAATTTTAAATGGTTCAACCATTATTCAGATAAGTTTGTCATTTTTTTCGTTCTTTTGATAATTGTTTTGGATGCAGCAAGATCAGGAAGTCTTACTGATATGTTGCGGATGACTTTTTATACGCTAATCGATGTCGTGATTCCTTACTATGCTATAAGCAGAAGTATAAAGGGCATGGAAGATGTGAAAAGAATATTCTGTTCTTTTTGTCTGATTGTGGGTGTTGCCTCTCTAATAGCCCTTTTTGAGGTGATGAAATCATGGCATGTTTACGAGAGTATTTCTCAATATCTTATTTCTCAAGTTGAGAATAACATTACAGCCTATAAATACAGATCTGGTTTTCTGCGAGCTAGTGTTGCATATGGCTCTATTCCTCTAGGGTATATAATTTCTGTGGGCTTCTTTATGCTTTATTTTTTCTACCCTAAAGAAAAAAACTTTAAAATAAAAATGATTTTTATATTGTTTGGATTAGGCATACTAGCTTCGCTTTCAAGAGGGCCTTGGGTTGGATTTGTTGGGGGACTAGTTGTATTATCATTTTTGCAAAAAAAGATGACAAAATTGTTTATTTCTTCATTAATTGTGTCGCTTGTTATTATCGTAAGCCCTGTAGGGGTGAAGTTTATTTCTTTGCTCCCTGGTGTTGGTAATGATGCTGGAGGAACAATATCTTATCGCCAAGAGCTTTTCGTAGCATCCATCAGCGTTGCGAAAGAAAATCTATTGTTTGGTGATGGCAATTATAAAAATAATCCAAAAATGCAACACTTGATACAAGGCGAGCAAATCATCGATATCGTCAATACTTATATTGGGGTAGGCTTGAATTATGGCTTAGTAACATTATTTTTCTTTATTGGTTTCCTAGTGTTCCCAGCAGTTAAATTATATCAATTATCGAAAAGCTCAAGACGAACGTCTGAGGAGCGTATACTTTGTCATGTGCTTATTGCTATGACAATGACTACTAGCATAACAATAGCTACAGTAAGTTCAGGAGGCACGATTGCTTTTGTTTTGTGGATACTGGTTGCAATTACAGCAGGCTTTATAAGGATATTAACAAATGTGCCAACCCCCCATGTGCCAGATAAAAATTTGCTGTTAAACAAATAAAAACTTACAGTTAAACAAATAAAAATCAAAGAATGGATCATAGAAGAAAAGTCTTCACAGCAAGCCTTTGGGTCATAGGGGCTTTTGGTTTAGGACAGGCTTTACGTTTGGCCGGTAACTTGATTGCCACTCGCTTATTAGAGCCAGAGATGTTCGGTGTAATGGCTATTATTTTTGTTGTAATGCAAGGTTTGACAATGTTTTCGGATGTAGGCTTATGGGCTTTTATTGTCAGGCACAAAGGAGGTGCTCAAGCACATATTCTTGATACTGTTTGGACGATGCAACTCATGCGAGGTTGGATTGTTTTTATTTTGCTTGTGTTGCTGGTTTTATTGTTCCAGGGGTTGAAACGCTCTATCGGAATTGATTCTGGTAGTGTTTATGGGTTTGACTTGCTTCCCGTTTTATTAATTGTGGTGGGGTTTACGGCCGTTATCAATGGTTATAAAACGATGGCCCCTGCAGTACAAAGTAAGGAACTTAATCGTGCCAAATTAGAAACTATCACCTTGGTTTCTCAATCTTGTGGTATTGCCGTTATGTTGCTTTGGGCTTGGTTTGTACCAACGATATGGGCGTTGGTTGCTGCAGGGGTCACCTCGTCAATAATAAGTCTTATTTTGACCTATAAAGTGTTTCCCATGAGACATAAAATTGCTTGGGATAAAGAGGTGGTTAAAGAAGTGTTCCATTTTGGGAAGTGGGTAGTTTTAGCTTCATTATTAACCTTTTTAGCACAGCAAGGAGATAAGTTCTTCTTTGGCGCATATATCTCCCCAGCTTTATTGGGTGTCTATAGTATTGCTTTTATGTTGGCAAGTACCCTGACCTCTGTGACTCAGCAATTAGCAAGCCAAATTTTATTCCCAGTATTTAGTAGAACTGTAAATAGTGAGGGAGGGGAGTTAAAAGCAGTTTATTATAATTCCCGATTGAAGCTTGATACTGTGGTTTATTTATCTGCTGGGTTTTTGTTAGCTATCGCTCCAACGCTGATCAGTTTTCTCTATGATGAACGCTATGTTGAAGCCGGATGGATGTTACAAGTTTTGACTGTATCTATTGTCGGCATGGCGACATCATCTGTTGCACAAGAATGCTTATCTGCCATAGGAAAAACGAAGATTAGAATGCAAGTTATGTTAGTTAGAAGTGTGGGGCTGTTAGTCGGCTTGCCTCTATTTTTCAACTTTTATGGATTTGAGGGGGCAGTTTGGGCTGTAGCTCTCAATGTGTGGATGGGCTTACCTGTAATATATTGGGTTATGTACCAAAACAAGCTATTTTCTTGGTTTGCGGAAATTAGAATAATGCCGGTGGCTATTATTGGTTATGGGGCGGGGACTCTTTTGGTAAGCTGATTATTGGGGAAAATTGGGTCTAGGATATTAAGTCTGTTATTGAAGACATTGAAGCAGCGTATTCTTAAATCAACTGGATTTTGTAAAATATTCTGGTGAATAGTCAAAAGCTTATAGGTGAGAGTATGAATGTTAGTAAAAAAGTTAATGATGGATAAACAACTACAGCTTACTGTTGTTATGCCCGTCTATAATAACGGACCATATTTGGCTGCTGCTGTCGACAGTATTTTAAACCAAACGTATCTTGAGTTTAAATTTATTATTATTGATGATGGATCAACGGATGATTCATTAGCGATATTACAAAGTTATGCGAATAAAGATGCTCGGATCAAGCTCATTTCCAGAGAGAATAGAGGGCTTGTGGCGACTAGAAATGAATTATTAAGTTTAACACATACTCAGTACTTCGCTATTATGGATTCAGATGATATCTCCTACCCAAACCGATTAGAAAGACAATTATCATTTCTAGAGAATCAGCCTGATTATGGCATTGTAGGTTGCCGTGACATGTTGATAGATCCTGATGGTTTAGCTATTCGGGTTATTAATGATAACTGTACTCATGAAGATATTGATCAGGCAAATTTGAGTTTCGATGTATTTCAAACGTTGAATGCTTATATGGCAGTGACTGAGAAGGTTAAAGCAATAGGCGGCTATAGGGATGAAATCATTTATGCTGAAGATAGGGACATTTTTTTGAGGATGGCTGAAATAGCCAAGGTCATGGTTTTGCCAGAGACACTTTATGCATATAGACAACACTATACAAATACTTGTGTAACGAAAGCGAAAGCTGTCTCCTTGAATGTTAGGCAAGTTGTTGATAATGCATGCCAACGTCGAGGAACTAGCATAGCGATGCCCGAGGTGGGAGCACATCCAGAAAATATAACGGTGGCACAGTTACATAATGTGTGGGCTTGGTGGGCTTTGACAGAGGGAAATCTTAAAACAGCTCGAAAGTATGCTAGAAAAGTTTTGATGAAAAAACCGCTGTCTATAAATAGCTGGCGGTTATTACTATGTGTTTCTAGAGGGTATTGATTTTGCGAAAAAAGCCGATATCTATTGCATATGTTTCACCTGGTTGGCCATTAAGTAGCTATCCAAACGGTATCGTTAGCTATATCAAGAATATGGTGGCGGGCTTTGATGAGGATGTGATAGCGCATATTCTTACTCATCAAATGGGAATTGGAAAGAGTGATATATCAGCTATAGATTTATCTGAATTTGTTGAAGAAAGAGATCTTGTTAATAAATTAATAGATAAAGTGCTATATCGAATTAAATCTCAGGCAATGGAAAAAAAGTTATGTCAACGTCGTTGGGTAGATGTTAGCAAGCGCATTATTACAGGAATGGATGGGCTAGGGCTTGACTTAATAGAAGTAGAAGAGTCATTTGGGCTTGGAAAAACGCTGGTTGAACAGATTAATGTGCCTGTCGTGACAAGGTTACATGGTCCGTGGTTTATTAATGGGCCTATTATGCAGTTAGAGCATAAGAATGACTTCGAACCGAGGGTCGAAGCTGAAGGCATTGCGATTAAGTTGTCTCATGCTATAACGGCTCCTAGCCAAGCAGTCCTCGATGATGTCCGCGAATACTATAATCACCCACTACCTAATGCTAAAGTCATTCCAAATCCAGTTCCTCCAGTAGATGATGATCATTTATGGCAAAATAACCCTGACTCGGTGCCGTTTGTTTTAATCGTTGGTCGTTTCGATTTACAGAAAGGTGGTGATCTTGCAATCAATGCGTTTAACCTATTAGCTCAGGAAAATTTAGATATAAAGCTATTATTTGTTGGGCCTGATAGAGGGTTAAATATTGATGGCAGGAAGCTTTCCTTTGAACAATATGTTGATAGGTATGTAACAAAGCAATCGGTCAAAGATCGTATTAGCTTTCTAGGTCATTGTGATAGCGATAAAATTAAAGAATTGAGACAAAAAGCGGCTGTTACGATGATGACATCACGTTATGAAACTTTTTCTATTTCACTAGCAGAGGCTTTATCTGCAGGCTCCCCTGTTGTTGCAACGAATGTGGGCGCCATAAAAGAATTGGTGACGGATGGCTATAATGGTTTACTTGCCGAAGCAGGATCAGCGGAGAGTATTGCTGAAAAGGTCACAGAGCTTATTAATGATCCCAAGAAAATGAAAATGTTGTCGAAAAATGCTATTGAAGATAGTAAAAAAAGATTTTCACCTAGTGTTGTGGCTAAACAGACCGTACAACTTTATAAGTCTGTTATCGCAAATTTTTAAACAAAGTATACATAATCAAGGAGGAGTGATATGGAGTTAATAAACCCTATTGACGCAGAAGAATTTAAGAAGAATTTTTCAACAATAGAACCGTTCCCACATTTTTGTATTGATAATTTCTTAAATGAAGATTTTGCATATGAAATCTACGAATCCTTCCCTACCTATCAGGAAGCTCAAAAACAAGGGCGTGAATTTAAAGCGATAAATGAAAGTAGAAAGATACAAGTCACAGACTCATCGCTCTACGCGCCGGCCATTAAAAAACTAAATGATTGTTTAGCTTCTAAAGAATTTTTAGAGATGTTTTCTGATCTAACGGGTATACCAGATTTAATGGCTGACCCAGATTTAATGGGTGGAGGTATACACGAAACCAAGACAGGTGGGCACTTAGACGTACATGTCGATTTCAATTATGACGAGAAAAAGAAATTATATAGACGGTTAAATATTCTGATTTATTTTAATAAAGATTGGAAAGAAGAATACGGTGGTCAGTTAGAGCTCTGGGATAAAGATGTCAAAAAACGTTATGGCTATTTTGAGCCAAAATTTAACCGTGCATGTGGCTTCTTGACCAGTGATATTAGTTTTCATGGTGTGACACAAATTAGTTGTCCGCCTGATGTCGTACGTAAATCATTCGCATCTTATTTTTATACTAAATCTGTGCCGGAAAACTGGCCTAGTGAGTCACATTCGACAATTTTCAAAGCGAGACCTAGTGAGTTTATGAAAGGTAAAGTTTCGATGCCTATTGAGCAAGTTACGAGGAATATCAAGTCTTCTTATAAAGGACTCAAAGAATCAATAAAAGGTAGAGTTAAAAAGTAACATGGATATTGGAATTATCATTGTTAATTATAAGACAGCTGCTTTGACGGTGGATTGTCTTAGTGCATTGGCAGCTGAATTAGGTAGCGTTGAGTTTGAGACGATTGTTGTTGATAATGATTCGCAGGATGGGTCAGATTCGGAAATCTCGTCTGCAATAGATAAGCATAATTGGTCAAAATGGGCATCATTGGTTCCTTCTGGAAAAAATGGTGGTTTTTCCTATGGTAATAATGTGGCTATTCGTCAATTTCTTTCATTGCCAGAGCCGCCAAAATATATCTACCTGTTAAATTCTGATACAGTGATCCGGCCTGGTGCGGTTCAAGCTTTAATGACATTTATGGATGAAAGGCCTAAAGCAGGTATCGCTGGTAGCCGGCTTGAAAATGAGGATGGCACGGGTAGAAATTCATGTTTTCAATTTCACAACTTCTTGACCGAGTGTGCGAGTGGTTTTAGTTTAAATTTAGTCTCTAAAATGTTATCGAAATGGGTTCAACCTGCTGTTATTCCAAACGCCTCTTGCCTTAAAGATTGGGTAGCTGGCGCGAGTATGTTGATTAGAACGGATGTTTTCTACAAAGCTGGTCTGATGGATGAGTCCTATTTTTTGTATTACGAGGAGATGGATTTTTGTCTACAAGTGCAAAAAGCAGGTTGGGAGTGTTGGTTTGTTCCAGATAGCCGTGTTGTTCATTTCGCTGGGCAGAGCTCTGGCGTTAATAATAAAAATATTGCGCCAAGGCGGAGGCCAAAATATTGGTTTGAATCGAGACGGCGTTATTTTGTTAAAAACTTTGGCAAGTTACACGCCATGACAGCAGATGTTTTATGGCTTTTAGGCATGTTGACATGGAAGTTGAGAAATTTAATTCAGAGGAAAGAAAGTAAATATCCCCCTCATTTTTTTATGGATGCCTTTGCGAACAGTGTTTTATTTCAAGGCTTTGAAATCAAGAAGACCCAAAATAAATTAGAGACAGAATAATATGGATGGTGAGTATGACAGTACGATTTCACCGTTACCTGATGGTAGTAGTAATCAAAACCCTACAGGAATTAGCTTTACAGATTTAGTTCGTGAGGATTTTAGAACGCACGGAAGTCAGTTTTCAGCAGGGTTTTGGATAGTCTTACTACACCGGTATGGTAATTGGAGAATGGGAGTGCAAAATAAGATCCTTAGATTGCCTTTTTCTTTAATCTACAAATTACTTTTTCCTGTATTTCAGTTTGTATTTGGTATAAAGCTATCTTATACAGTCAAGCTGGGTAGGCGTGTCAAAATTGAACATTTTGGGGGCATGATCCTAGGCGCTAGAGAAATCGGTAATGATGTGACTATTCGACAAAATACGACGATGGGCATTGCTAAAAAGTCTCAACTTAATGGCAAACCTATTATCCGAAATGGGGCTGATATAGGCTGTGGTGTGGCTATTTTAGGTAACGTTACCGTTGGTGAAAATAGTATTGTGGGTGCGAATGCAGTAGTCGTAGAAGACGTGCCACCTAATGCGCTAGCAGTGGGTGTTCCTGCAAAGATAATCAAGCAGAATGTCGAGTTAGATTAGGATGTTGGAAACGCTTGTATATTGATTAAATCAGACATTAAGTAAGGCTTAGGTTACTGCTTCTCCATAAAGTAGTCATCGGTATTGATAACTTCTAATCTTCTGTTTATCGCATGACTGGGTACTTGCGTAAAGGCCTGTGAAGAAAGATCGGATGTTTCTTTGTAATATTGACTATCGTGGATATTAAATAAGCCTAAGAGTGTATGTGAGATATTGTCATGACTAATATGCTTTGTTTTGTTATTAAGTATGTTCTTTATATTGTTATGGCTTTGTTGAAAGGCCTTATTGGCAGCAAAAAAGAACGGAACTTTGACTTCGTATTCCGTCATCTCTTTCATGGCATGTAAATAGGTACCATTATTGTTATCGTTGAGGTTTTCGCCGTGATCAGAGGTATATATTAGGCAGGTGGGCTTATCAATGGCTTGCAGTATGTCGAGGGCTTTTCCGATCACATAATCGGTATATAGGATAGAGTTATCGTAAGTATCAATAAGTTCGTCTTCACCCGAGAAATATGAAAAATCTTCAGGGTATCTATGCTGATATTTCCAATGGCTCCCCATGAGATGAACGATGATAAGTCCCGGTTTGAATTGATTTAGAAGACTGTCTTCTAAAAATGGGATTATTTCCTCATCAAAACCTCTATTATCATCGCTTTCAGAGAGGTAATTTACAGAGTTCACTTGGTTCAGCATTAATGCAATAATGTCATTATTTCGGCCGGCCCTTTCTTGATTTGAGATGAGCTGGGTGTGATAGTTAAGGTTATTGAAAATATGTGGTAATGTCGGTGTCGAGGCCAATTGCTTATAGTCTTTGACATTTGCTGTTGAGAGTATCATCGGTACTGACAACCGTGTTGATACTCCTGCTGACGTCCCATGGTAGGACGTCGCTATGATGTCATCAGACTTGAGTGCTGATTCCATATAAGGTGTTGTGCTTCTAGAGTAGTCATAGATTGACATAGATTGTTTTCTGGCTGTTTCACCAATTATTAGAATGCAGGCACTATTAGTTTGGGTGTGGTTTTCTATTCCTTCATAGGCATAACTAATGTTGTTGAATTCGTTTTTAAATAAAATGACTTCTTTGTAATACATTTTGAAATAGAATGGAATACTCAAGGGATAGGTCTTGTATAGGGCATCACGGTCATATTGATACATAGCACCTAAGCCAATAAAACCAAGTAACAAAAGTAAGGCTGTACTTTTTGTTTTAATTGGTTGCCCGTGTTCTCTACTATTTACGTTTTTTAACAGGAATAGATAAAGACAGAATGAGAGACTTATTACGCCGATTAGAGCAATAAGGACGAGGGGGGAGAGCACAAACTCAAGGGCTTCATTTAAAGACGTATTGGCGATAGACGCATAAACTTCATATTCGATATTAGTGCCAGTTAGCACAATATATAAAGCGACGATTAAAGAGATAAAGGTTGGAATAGTTAAATATATCCCTCTTATGGCGAGGAGCGAGATTGCGCCAAGGGTGGTGATTGCCCATAAAAAAAACAGTAGAAAACGGTGTCCTGTATACGTAGGCCATTTAGTATTCTGGATATCTAAAAGGCTGGGGCCTGTGTACAGTATTTGTAATAAGATTGGCAGTAATATGATGAGTACGATTAAAAGTAACTGTGGCAGTCTATTTTGAGTAGTACGCTGCATAAAATGGCTTCCTTAAATTTCCACACATTATACAGATAAATAAGATTATCTCGGTTTGGCAGGGCTAATGACGCTAAAATTGGAAGTTGTTGGGTTTTATGATAGGTAATTTGTATTACGATAGTAATTCTTGATGTACTTTGGCTTGTGTTTGAGGATTTGGATAAAGATGTTGGAATGGAAAAAATGAATGAATTGCTTTTAAAGGAAATTGGCGTTGTTATTATCGGAAGAAATGAAGGGGAGCGCTTAGTAACTTGCATTAAATCAGCCCAAAATGATGTTAGCCATATTGTTTATGTTGATTCAGGTTCAATGGATGCTAGCTTAGCAGAAGCAAAAAATCTTTCAGTCGATACTGTCGAATTAGATATGAGTATTCCGTTCACTGCTGCCAGAGCACGAAATGAAGGTGCCGAGTATCTTATTGCTAGCTATCCTTTTCTTAAATACATTCAATTCGTTGATGGTGATTGTGAGGTGCAGCCGAGTTGGCTTAGCAAGGCATATGATTTCCTAACAACAAAAACTGATTATGCAATTGCCTGTGGGCGCAGGCGAGAGCGTTATCCAGGGCATTCTATATATAACCAGCTATGTGATCTTGAATGGAATAGTGCTATCGGAGAAGCAAACTCCTGTGGGGGGGATGCATTAATTCGTATTGAAGCATTCCAGAAAGTGAACGGCTTTGATGCAAGCTTGATTGCTGGAGAAGAACCTGAAATGTGTTTTCGGTTACGAGAAATTGGCTGGAAAATAAGACGATTGGGTGAGGAAATGACACTGCATGATGCTGCAATGTCAACAATAGGCCAATGGTGGAACAGAGCAAAAAGGTCTGGTTATGCTTATGCCGAAGGGTGTTCTCTACATGGGAAGTCACCGGAACAGTATCGTGTGAGACAGGTGTTAAGTATTCTTTTTTGGGCTGGCCTATTGCCGGTGATTATTTTAATGAGTGGGATATGTGACAGCCGTTTATTTTTTCTGTGTTTGTTGTACCCATTACAACTGCTCAAGTTGACTTTGAGCTATGCATCACAGTTGAATAGCTCGAAAATAGCTTATTATTACGCGGTCTCAAATTTAGGAAGTAAACTCCCACAGTTCTCGGGTATGATGCGCTTCGTCTTAAACAAACTAAAGGGCCGTCGAGGCACTTTAATAGAATATAAATAATATAAATATGTCTTACTTATTAGTATCACCTTGCCGTAATGAAGCCGACTATATGAAACTGACACTGGATAGTGTTGTCTCACAGACAGTGGTGCCGAGTTTATGGCTGATTGTTGATGATGGTTCAACAGATGAAACACCAGGAATATTAGCCGAGTATGCGTCTAAATATGACTTCATCAAAGTCATTACGCGAGAAAACCGTGGTCATAGAAGTGTAGGGCCAGGCGTCATTGAGGCTTTTTATTATGGCTATGATGATGTTGACACAAAAGCATTTGATTATATTTGTAAATTTGATTTAGATTTAGAGCTTCCCGCACGTTATTTTGAGATTTTGATTCAAAAAATGACCGATAATCCGCGTATCGGTACTTGTAGTGGGAAAGCTTATTTTAAAGATCAAAAAACAGGCGAATTAGTGAGTGAAAAATGTGGTGATGAAATGTCTGTCGGTATGACAAAGTTCTATCGGAGAACCTGTTTTGAGGAAATCGGTGGTTTTGTTCGACAAGTCATGTGGGATGGTATTGATTGTCATAAGTGTCGTTCTTTAGGCTGGATAGCAGAGAGTTATGATGAGCCGGAACTCAGGTTTATCCATTTAAGGCCGATGGGGTCAAGTCAGCAGAGTATCTTCGCTGGAAGAATGCGGCATGGCTTTGGGCAATATTTTATGGGAACAAGCTTGGTTTATATGACGGCTTCCTCCGTTTTTAGAATTCTACATCCACCCTACTTTGTAGGCGGTATGGCAATGTGGTGGGGTTATGTTAAAAGTATGATCCAGCGTCAGCCGAGGTTTGCAGATATGGCGCTGAGAAAGTTTATTCGATCTTATCAATTTCAATGTTTAATAAAAGGCAAAAAAGAAGCGACAGAACAACTCAATCTTCGCCAGCAACAAGTTTGGAAGAATAAGAATGATGTATGAAGCCTAATACTTTGAAAATTGCCTATTTAGCACCTGAGTTACCATCATTGTCGACTACGTTTGTTTATAACGAAATCCTTGAATTGGAAAAACTGGGCACTAAGGTAATTCCTTTTTCTGTTCACAGACCAAAAAATGAGATAGCTGATCCCATTATTAAGGCTTTAAAAAAGCGTGTTACTATTCTCTACGAATACTCGAAATGCTCTGTGTTAACTTCGCATTTGCATTTTTTGAGACGTTCTCCTCAGCGCTATTTCACTACAGTTTTTATGTTGATGAAAGATATAATTAAATTAGTCAGAACCCCTAGAGTTGCAATGGGTTTAGTTTTTCGGTTTTGTTATGCAGCGAAGTTGGCAGATGATTTAGTGCGTCATCGCTGTCAGCATATTCACGTTCATTTTGCTCATGTTCCTACTGATATAGCGATGTATGCAGCGAAGTTGGCTGGAATAGGGTTTAGCGTGACGTCTCATGCTAATGACTTGTTTGAACGAGGCTGGCTATTGCCACAAAAGGCTCAGAGGTCAGTTTTTTTTGGTACGATCTCAGAGTTCAATCGACAGTATCTAGAACAAAAGGGTGTCGACGTTAACAACGTCGAAATACTGCGTTGCGGTGTAGATACAACTCAATTTCGCACACGGGTATCTAAACCGTTATCTCGTCCTGTCAAAGTAGGTGTAGTAGGACGCTTGGTAGAAAAAAAAGGTATTGATACTTTAATAGATTCGATCGCTGTCCTAAAGCAACAAGGTGTTGACATTACACTCGTAATAGCCGGTTCTGGGCCATTAGAATGCGAATTAAAAGTGCTGGTGGATGAATTGGGTTTAGCTGACGATTGTGTAGTATTTTTAGGACCATTAGCACACGCAGATGTTTTGGATTTTATTACTCAACTTGATATATTTGTCTTGCCTTGTAAACAAGATAGCAATGGTGATATGGATGGTATTCCTGTTGTGCTTATGGAGGCAATGTTGGCAGGTGTTCCGGTAATATCGACAAAAGTATCTGGAATACCAGAGCTTGTTGTCGATAATGAGTCGGGTTTGATCGTGAACTCTAATGATAAAGATGCGCTAGCAAATGCAGTAGAAATTTTGATTGATGATGATAAATTGAGAGATCGGTTGGCAGCAGGGGCTGTTTTAAAAGTCACGACTACTTTTTCACTCTTTGAGAATGCAACAAAATTAAATGATTTATTTTATGTTTGTTGTGAATAAAACTGTCCTTCATGTGCGAAAAGGTTGAATTTAAATAATTATGTTGAAAACCAACCTTCATAGAGATGTGTTTTGTATTCTCGGTTTGCCTTTTGATGATGTGAATACCGATGATGCAGTTTCTAATGTTAATGAAAAGATCGAAAACTCTGAGGCTTGTTTTCTATCGACACCAAATTTGAATTTTGTTATTGCAGCGCTTGATGATAAAGCTTTTTTTCAATCTGTTGTTGACAGTGGCTTGAGTGTTGCCGATGGCATGCCAATTATTTGGATTGCTAAATTATTAGGTATTCCTATAAAGGAGAGAGTTGCAGGCTCAACTTTGTTTAGTGCTTTGTCTACATCGACGAGAGATAAAAAGATAAAAGTTTTTTTCTTTGGAGGTCAACCAGGCATTGCTGAATTAGCCCATGACCGACTCAATAGTACTAGTGCAGGAATGACATGCTGTGGGTTTTATGACCCTGGCTTTGTTTCAATTGAAAAAATGAGTTCCACGGATATTGTGGATGGAATTAATCAAGCTAAACCTGACTTTGTCGTTGTTGCGCTGGGTGCTAAAAAAGGCCAAGAATGGATTCAAATAAATAAAAATCTATTAAATGCGCCAATGATTAGCCACCTTGGAGCGGTAATTAATTTTGTAGCTGGTTCCGTTGAGCGTGCTCCTGAGTTTTGGCAAAAAACGGGATTGGAATGGTTGTGGCGCATTAAGCAAGAGCCAAGTTTGTGGCGACGCTATTTTTTTGATGGGCTCGTTTTGTTTAAGCTTCTGGTATTGAACGTTTTGCCTTTGGTTTGCCATAATTTAATCGCTAAGAAATCCTCTTATTATATTGCTCAGCCTATAGTTGAGATACAGAATAGCGAGGTTATCGTGTTAAGACTAAACGGTAGCTTTAGACATAATGTTCTGCATGACTTAAAAGTACGACTGAGTTCTGTTTTAGCAGATTTTAATAACGATGTTGTGATCAATTGTATAAATTTGAAATATATAGATAGTGCTTGCATAGCGACCTTGCTATTATTTCAAGCAGAATTAAATAAAACAAAGCGAGATTTACGTATCGAGCAAGTGCCTCAGCGTATTAGGTTAGTTTTGAAGCTAAACCATGTTTGTAATAGGTTTTATTACTAAATGAAGCTAAGTGAATTATTTGGAGTTTGTTTTGTTAAATATCAAGCAAGTAGGGTTATTTACCATTGCCATTGGATTGGCTATATTTACTTATTGGCTTGGGTTGTCAGAAGCTGTGTTACGCTGGGGAATCCAAGAAGAATACAGTCATGGTTATTTAATTCCATTAGTGAGCCTGTATATTATATGGGAAAAAAAGGATTTGATTGTTTCATCAATTGGAGAGCCGCGCTGGTCTGGTGTTGTTCTTATATTGTTAGCTGTTTTAGTGTTAATTATAGGTGAAATAAGCGCACTTTTTTTACTAACGCAATATTCATTTGTTTTACTTTTAATTGGATTATCTCTAGTGACAATAGGGACTGCGACTAAATATACCGCTGCTCCTATTCTCCTTTTACTTTTCGCCATTCCTCTACCTTATGTCATTGAAGTGCTGTTAACAGCAAAACTCCAGCTGTGGTCGTCTTCCATAGGTGTGAGTTTTATCAGAATGTTTCAAATCCCTGTTTTCCTTGAAGGCAATGTGATTGATTTAGGGGTTTATAAATTACAAGTGGTAGAAGCCTGTAGCGGTCTAAGATATTTGTTTCCACTAATGAGCCTGGGCTTTATTGCCGCTTACTTTTATCAAGCATCATTTTGGAAACGGGCAGTTATTTTTTTAGCGACTATTCCAATTACTATATTAATGAATAGTTTTCGTATCGGCGCTATTGGTGTTTTAGTTGATAATTGGGGGATATCGATGGCGGAAGGTTTCCTCCACGACTTCGAAGGATGGATTATCTTCATGGCTTGCGCCGTTCTTTTATTTGCGTTGGTTTGGCTGCTAGAACGTTTAACTAATAAAAATGTTTCGTTTGCTAAAGTCTTCGGTGTTGTTGCGGTACCCAATCAAAATACTGCAACTAAGAAGGTATTATCGGGTTCTATTGGACCATTATTAGCATCGGTAGCCCTATTAGCGGCAGCTATGGTATCTACACAAGTTTTAGATAATCGTGAAGAAATATCCCTAGAGCATGTTTCATTTATTAATTTTCCAATGAGATTAGGGGCTTGGGAAGGACAGCATGATAAATTGGATAGCGGGGTGATTAAAAAATTGGCGATGGATGATTATTTGATGGCGAATTACCAGCATTCTGATC
>Ga0115571_1001654_pt1 | contig 15468 bp, 12 predicted proteins | sample COGITO_mtgs_1205_FD_87293 | JGI IMG/M metagenome (GOLD analysis project Ga0115571, IMG submission 87293) | Pelagic marine microbial communities from North Sea - COGITO_mtgs_120531 | ecosystem: Environmental > Aquatic > Marine > Epipelagic | place: Germany:Helgoland, sampling site Kabeltonne...
GCTTGAAACCGATCTTGAAAATGCTGACCTACGTATTGAAATAGAACAATCGGCACTCACACAAAAGATCCAAACCATTTCAAAGTTGGAATTAGAGGTTAAACAAAAAGATGCAGAGATTCAAGGCATACAAGTCACAAGCAACAAGATGAAAGAACTTAATCGGTCACAGTTATCAACTCGAAATAAGATTCCTGAAAAAAATCAGGAAGTTGCTCAGAAAAAGAAGCTTGAAACGGATGATTATGTTTTAGCCGGGTTAGGGCTAGCGGGATTTCTTGCCATTGGATTTAAATCGTTTTTCAAAAGATAAAATAGTGCGACTATTCCGAGCAGAATATGTACAGTTTACGCCACTTCGCGTTTTGATATTTTCCTTACTTTCACGATAGTTGGTAATGTAGAGCATCTTTCGGAGAAGGCCTCTGTCTGAGGAGAACTGTCCAAATAGTAACCACTGCTTAAAAGCACCGTTGTAATGACTTATTTTCAAGCATTGAAAGACACAAGTTCAGCAACATACCTCCGGGGTTTACCTTCAAAAATGGAGTCAAACATTAGCATACAATAATTAATTATAATTCATTTTGAGAATAGGTACAGACATACTTGAAAACGAAATCGTAAACCTGTATCCCGATGCGCTCGAAATACTACTTCGTGACCACACTACTCAGAACAATATCTTTTGGGCGACAGACAATTATGAACATTTAGGTTTGGCTTATGCCTATAATAAGCCAATTAAATCTGATTTAATTACAGGCGATAATGGAGATGTTATTATGCCTAGAGTCCATAAGGACGAGGTTTTACAAAGAGCTAGATCAAAGGAAATGGCAGAAGTATTCACTCCTTCTTGGGTTTGTAATTCCCAGAATAATATGATTGACGACGCTTGGTTCGGACAGAAAGAGATATTTAATCGAGAGATTTCTAATTTCGACGGCTCAAAAAGTTGGGAAACTAACCATGATAAAATCAAATATCCGAAAGGTAAAACATGGGAGCACTATGTCCGCGATACGAGGCTGGAGGTAGCTTGCGGAGAAGCGCCCTACATCACCAGTCGCTACGATAGTACAATTGGTAAGTCTATCCCAGTGGAACTGAGGATAGGGATTCTCGATCGTAAACTTAGGGTGATCAACGAGAACGTTAAGAGCACAGGGGAATGGCTAAAAGCTGCACAGATGGCTTATAAACACACATATGCTTTTGAATGGCAGGGTGATAATTTGTTATTGGCAAGAGAGGCAATGCTCGCATCTTTCATTGAAAACTACTCCTATAAATTTGGTAGAGAACCACTTTTAAAGTCTATTCAACACATCGCTTATATTATTTCTTGGAATGTCTGGCAAATGGACGGACTCAAAGGCGTGATTCCGAATACTTGCGGAGATAAAATGGAAGTATCGACAAATCTTTTCGGGGAAACTGAAACCAAACAAACACCTTGTGAAGGTTGCGAAAAAGAAAATATTAAAAAGCATAATGGGATTTATTGTGTAGTAAAAGATTGGTCGAATAAAGATTTGAAAACAAGACAAATAGGCAGGGAGCTCAGGTTCATTGATCTCATAAATGGGAAACGGAAATGAAATTTACATCAACACTAAAATTAAAGCTGATCTATGTTTTTCGTATCAATGACGATGCGCATAGTGACTGTTTGAAAATTGGTGAGGCTACTTCAAGTGATGAAAACATTTGGGGGCTAGAACCGAACAGTAAAGCACTAAATCAAGCAGCCAAAAAGCGGATTGACCAATACACTAGAACCGCTGGAATCGCCTACGACCTACTTTACACCGAACTCACAATTTACAATGATCGGGATGGACTTAAAGCTTTCTCAGACCATGAGGTTCATAATGTGCTCACACGATCAGGAGTAAAAAAGAAAATCTTCGATACAAAGAACAAGGCCAACGAGTGGTACATCATTGACCTAAAAACGGTCAAAAAAGCAATAACTGCGGTCAAGGAAGGTCGCGATTCACTTAATGCCATTGAGGTGTCTGAAAAACAGTCGCCAATTATTTTCAGACCGGAACAAAAAGAGGCGATTGATAAAACAGCTAAGCATTTCAAAAAAGGAAATGAAATGCTATGGTTCGCGAAGATGCGCTTCGGAAAGACGCTTTCAGCTTTACAAGTCGTCAAAGAACATAATTTTACTCGAACGCTAATTTTAACCCATCGACCTGTGGTGGATAAGGGTTGGTTTGAAGATTTCGGGAAGATTTTTTATGATTCCCTCGACTTTTCTTACGGTTCGAAAAATCAAGGTAATCAATTTACTACTCTTGAACGCGAATGCAAAAAAGGGAAATTTAAGTATATCTATTTTGCTTCGATGCAAGACTTACGTGGTTCTGAATTGGTAGGTGGCCACTTTGATAAGAATGATGAGATTTTCAATACGACATGGGACTTTATTATTATTGATGAAGCTCATGAAGGAACGCAAACTGAATTAGGGAAAAACGTTCTAAAAGAACTCAAAAACACTGAAACTAGAACCCTTAATTTATCAGGTACACCATTCAACTTGTTGGATAATTACAAGGAAGATGAAATTTTCACTTGGGATTATGTAATGGAGCAAAAAGCCAAAGCCGAATGGGATAAAATTCACTTTGGTGATCCAAACCCATATGCATCACTTCCTAAACTCAATATTTTCACTTATGATTTAGGAAAGTTACTTCAGGGCTATGAAGATGAAGAAGTAGCATTCAACTTCCGAGAATTTTTCCGAGTGGATGATTCGGGAGCTTTTCTTCACAAGAAGGATGTATCTTCATTTTTGAACTTAATCTGTAAGTCAGACAGTCAAAGTAATTATCCGTATTCGATAAAAGAATACCGAGATAATTTCCGTCACTCGCTTTGGATGGTGCCAGGAGTAAAAGAAGCTCGTGCGTTGAGTGTCTTACTTCAATCACATCCTGTGTTTAGTCAGTTCAGAATAGTTAATGTTGCAGGTGTTGGAGACGAAGAAGAAGCTAATGAAGAAGCACTTAAAAAGGTGGAGAAAGCCATTAGTAACAGACCTCACGAAACCTATACTATTACGCTTTCCTGTGGTCGTTTAACAACCGGCGTTTCAGTAAAAGCATGGACTGCCGTTTTTATGCTTTCAGGTTCGCGCAATACTTCTGCTTCATCCTACATGCAGACCATTTTCAGGGTGCAGACACCGGCGACTATCAACGGTAAGGTAAAAGAAGAGTGTTTCGTTTTTGATTTCGCTCCTGACCGTACACTGCAGGTGATTGTGGAAACAGCAAAGATTTCTGCAAAGGCAGGTGAAACGAGTGACTCAGACCGAAATTTAATGGGCGAATTCCTAAACTTCTGCCCCATTATCGCCTTTGACGGTTCGCGCATGATGGACTATGATGTGAATGGCATGCTCGAACAGCTCAAAAAAGTGTACATCGAGCGTGTGGTAAACAATGGATTTGAAGATGGGTACCTATATAATCGGGATCAACTCATGCAGTTGAGCGATTTAGAAGTCGAAGAGTTCAACGGGCTTAAAAAAGTCATAGGAAGCACCAAGGCAATGCCCAAAAGCAAAGATATTGAAATAAATAAGCAAGGTTTTACCGATGAAGATTACGAGCAAATAGAGAAAGCTCAAAAGAAAAAGAAAAAAGAACTTACACCAGAAGAAAAAGAACTTCTTGATAAATACAAGGAGCAAAAAAATATACGTGATACTGCCATTTCTATTTTACGTGGTATCTCTATACGTATGCCCTTACTTATTTATGGTGCAAACGTTTCAAACGAAGAAAAGGAACTAACTCTCGATAATTTCACTGACTTGGTTGACGACCAATCTTGGGAAGAATTTATGCCTAAAGGAGTAGATAAAGAAACTTTCCAAAATTTCAAGAAGTACTATGAACGTGACGTTTTCAGGGCAGCAGGAAAACGCATTAGAGCTTTGGCGCGAGCAGCCGATCAGCAAACCATTGAACAACGAATTGAGCGTATAACACATATCTTTAGTACCTTTAGAAATCCAGATAAAGAAACGGTGTTAACTCCTTGGCGTGTGGTAAATATGCACTTGGGGGATTCCTTAGGTGGTTATAGTTTCTTGAGTGAAAACAGAGAAAAAACCAATTTCCAACCCCGTTTTGTTTCAAAGGGAAAAGTAACTGAAGATGTTTTTGCAACCGATTCACTAATCCTAGAAATCAATTCCAAATCAGGTTTGTATCCGCTATATGTTGCGTATTCAATCTTTCGCAATCGAATCAAGGAAAAATACCCAAGCGCAGCACCAAACGAACTGACTATTGAGCAGCAGCTGGAACTATGGGATAAAACCGTAGCAGAAAATGTATTTGTACTTTGTAAAACACCAATGGCGAAAAATATTACGAAGCGCACATTGCTTGGTTTTCGGGATAAAAAAGTGAATACTCACTATTTCGAAGATATGGTTTACCAAATTACTCAGCGCCCAGATAAATTCATTCAAAAAATCAGAAAAGGTCAGTCTTATTGGAGGGCGAATAATAATAACTATATGAAATTCAATGCAATCGTAGGTAATCCACCTTATCAGGAAATGGATGGTGGCACAGATCGGGGAGCGGTTCCTGTATATCACCATTTTGTCAATATCGGTAAACGACTTAAACCCGATTATATTTCGATGATAATGCCGGCGAGGTGGTATGCCGGTGGTAGAGGTCTGGATTCTTTTAGAGAAGAGATGCTGAGTGATCCAAGGATTTCTGTTTTGGTAGATTACGAAACAAGCAAATCCTTATTTCCAACTGTAGATATAGCTGGTGGCCTTTGTTATTTACTTTGGGATGCTCAGAACAAAGAACTCTGTAATGTCATTAATTCTGGAGCCTTGGAAGTAAAGTCCATTAAAAGAAGTTTGAACGAATTTGACATTTTTGTGCGTTCTAATGCAGCTATAAGTATCCTGAAAAAAGTTACTTTAAATAATCCGTCATTTTTACGTGATCTAGTGTTGTCTATCAATCCTTTTGGGTTTAGAACGTATTATCGTGGTAGAAACTCTGAAAAGAAGAATGATGTTAAAATACTTACAAGTGCTGGCTGGGGTTATGTTAGTCGTGATGATATAAATAAGAATGAGGTTTTAGTAGATAAATATAAAATCATAGTAGGTCGATTTGTTCCAAGTAATGGCGAACTAAACGTGAAGCCGGGAGAAGGATATAGAGTAATAACCACGCCACAAATACTGAAGCCGAATGAAATAAACACTGAGACTTACATTGACGTAGCTGTCTTGGATACGGAATCGCAGGCAATGAATTATAAGGCCTATTTACACACTAAGTTCTCCAGGTTTTTACTGCGTCAGTCTATAACATCTGTAAATGTTACAAAAGAGTGTTTTTCATTTATTCCCCTTCAAGATTTTACTATCAATTCGGATATTGATTGGGGTAAATCTATTTCAGAGATTGACCAGCAATTGTACAAGAAGTATGGATTAAATGAAGACGAAATTGCTTTTGTAGAAAGTATGATTAAGCGGATACAATAATTAAAACCAGGCGTTACTCGAGACTTATGATAATGAATTAAACACCGGGAACAGAACATGACCGCATGAAGTTGGAGAGTTTTTGAGTGCACCTAGGCCTATCAGATTACATCTACGTTAATCAGAATGACCTTTGACGCCAAAGTGAGTTTCATACCTCTGAAGCATTTCTTGGTTATGCTCAGAACCGTTATTATAATCTGAAATAGACAATAAGGCATATAGTGGAGAATCTTCATTACTCTCATCTAGACAAATTTGGAAGAACGCTGAAGACTCTTCATTATGGCACAAATGACTGGAATGTCATAATGAGTTATTCCTGATTTTGGATACTAATAAGGTATTATTCTCACGTCATCTATCAAATTGTAATATTCTGGAGAATTTGCGACTTCCTTAATTGCAGCATGGATCAATTCTTGGTTCAGGTTAATATCTCTAGTGACAAAATACATGGTTGATTTCTTATGAACCCTTTGGTTATGTTCAAACGCATCGCGGATACATTTTTTAATAGATTCAGGGATAGAAGGCAGATGAGAGGGCCTATCCAACCTCCCAAGAAATAACGGAATTACACTTAAGGGCAGGTTATCAATACCTGCAGTCTCTTCTTTCAAATTCACTAGCCTTTCCAACTCTAAGAACTTTTCTCTTGGAGCTGATATTACCCCGCGTAAAATTTCAGCTGAGTAGCGAAATCCAAGTATTGCTGGAACCACAACATAGGCCTTATTGCTTTTTATTTCATTTATTATGTTTTCGATGTCTAAAGGGTATCTATCTATTATTGTCATATCAAAAACTAGTAATTCATGGTATTGAAAGATATACCGTTGAAGAAAATTGTTGGTTCCGAATTACAAGGTAATTAAGAAGTACTAGACGTTTAAATCTTCCATCATCTTTTAATAGTCAATCTAAATAGTAACGTACCCTGAGATATTGATTCGTCACTAACACTTTTTTCTTTGACTAAGACACGAAGTATATAACATGAAGCGTTCTTATAGTACCCTCCTAATCTAATATCTTATGAGAACAGCCTTTTTCTTCGTTGCTTTGTTTTACTGCTGCCTTGCTAACGCGCAACAACCGCCTAATGTATTAGCAAACTATGCCTATGAAACTTCAGTTGTACTTACGGAGGATGGAGAAGAGTTTATAACATGGAATGTAGAAGATGAGCAAGCCGAAGCTCTTGTAAAAGAGCTGAAGTCACTCCCAATTATTGACGTAGATCGCAGTGAGAAACACCTGGTCTTTACAATACGTACAGATAACCAGTACGAATACCTCTTTTCAAGAAATAAAAGAACGAACCGAATGTACTTCCGTAGGGTAACGGTATATTCCGTTTTAGATTAGAAATATGACTGTTGAAGAATTCATTTCTACTGCGCCTTTGGTTGCCATTTCCAACGCTGAGCTTGTCGATATCACTTGGCTATGCCAGAAGTTTTACGAATGCGAAAAGGGAACGCCAAAAGAGCAAATAACGTTTCAAGAGGTAAAAGACAGGCTAACCAATTATGGAGCACTCGTATTTAATTGCACCCCAGTTCACGATCTTAAAGGAGTCGGTACTTATAAAATATTATCGTCCATGCACGGCTGGTTCAAAGGGACCCCATACGAAAAGCAGGCGTTCTTCCAAATTTGTCTAGATGAGAGTAATGAAGATTCTCCACTATATGCCTTATTGTCTATTTCAGATTATAATAACGGTTTTGAGCATAACCAAGAAATGCTTTAGAAGTATGAAACTCACTTTGGCGTCAAAGGTCATTCTGATTAACGTAGATGTAATCTGATAGGCCGTATGCCTCGTCTGAAATAAAGTCTTCCAGATTGGTCCTGCTCATTGATTTGAGGCTTAGCCTGTACGTTTGTGCCAAGTCATTTAAGGTAAATGATAAATCTGTCTCAAAACGCTTATCACCCTCAAGTGCAAAGAAAGTGACTGACTCGTTTTCTATTTCAAACTTAAAATCAAATACGGTCCAGTCCATATCTTCTTGAACCTCACTTTCATTGAGAGGTGTTGCAATAGATTGCACTCTTTGATATACCGTACCTGTAGCTCGATCGGTTACAGTTTCTATATAGAATTCAACGAGCATGGCTGGACGGTCGTACATTATTTCCTTCTGTTCTAAAATATCATAAACCCTAATATAACGGTCTTCATTGGAATCATGAGCAACCTCTCGATAAGCCTTTTTCTGAGAACCGTCTCTGTAGTCATCTAGAAACAGCCAATCAGGTACCAAATCTACTTTTGAATCATGTGATTCGGATATGGTAATACTAAGCCCCAACGCTACCAAAATTTTACCAAGCTCGAAATCAGAGAGGCCATTCTTACCTTTAAATTCAAAGTTTAGGTTATCCTTTTCTACTAAGGGAGCTACCACTAGTACGGTCGGGTCCATTATACCGCGTACTGAGAAGTTATCGTGTAGGGTCATTCGGCTTCCCCTTCTAGACCTGAAAAACTCCGCACCACCTCCATACATTAAACATTGTTGGCCATTAAAGGCTTCCCTGGCAGACATTCGGTCCTCCTGCAATTGCGCATATGCCCTGTGGTTATAGAGTCTGTAAATAGACTGGCTTAACGCATATTGGAACTCATTTAAACTGTCTTGAAATTTGGTTTGGTCGACAATATTATTCCAGCGTTTAGTCAATTTCTCGTTGAACTCAGCAATTGCCAAATTGGAGGGGTCACCCATATAAGTAGCCGCTAAGTTATTAGAAGCAATAGAAATAGACTCTGAAGCTAAATATCGAATGGTATTATCACCTGTAATATTGAAAAGGGCAATGTCCGAGGTTCCTGCCCCAATATCCATAGTAGCATAGTATTTATTCTGGGATAGACTGCCATTCTTTTTGATAAATGCCAAACTGGCTGCGGCCTCAGGGTAAATTCTAAGGCCTTTCTCCTTTAAGTAACCCTCTAAAATCGTTGGATTGGACTTTAGGTCATTAAGAATTCGATCCACCATTTGTAAGAGTTCATCCAGCTTCGCTTCCTCTAAAGCTTCCAAAGAAGTATATATCTCGATAAGCTTGAAGGCAACAAATAGAATCGCTTGCATTTTAGCCAACCTAGGACGATGTTGCTTCTGATTGAACTCCGTTGGGAATCCAAAAACATAACTAAATGTATCTTCAGTTTTAGTTGCCCTTCCAAAAAAACCTCCTCCGAGGCCTAATGCTCTACCAGCTGCACTATTCCCTACGTTCTTTTGTATGTGCAAAACAGAATTCGCGATATATAATGAAGCTATGAACTCCGCTGAAACACGGATACCCACCGAATGCACGTAATAGTTGTTCTCTAAGTAGAGCTTCTCCATTTCTACATTGATGTCTTCTATATCCTCCTTCAATAGGGTTAGGTATTCGGGATCAATAAAAGAGGCCATTTTAAAGTAACGGTATACCTCTGGAGAGTTAGTATCGGCATTTCTAGCATACTGTAGCTTTTTTCTCTTAACGCTAACAACGGTGGGCCGATCAATATTACCGTTCCATTTATATAAACCAAATTCATTACGATCTAACTCGTAATAACACACTTTAGTAGTGCTCGTCCCAAAATCAAATCCTATTCTATAGCGTCCCATGATTTATTGGCTTATTAGGTCTATAAAGGGTACGTCAGCCGGTGCCATTGTAAAAGTGTTCAGATCCTCTAACCGAACCCATTGATACTTATCGTGGTCTATAAGTTTACCATGGTATCTGATTAAGTCACATCGGTATCCGTAAAGCTCTACATGAAACTTGTCATATTCGTATACAGAAAGCCCAAGGTATTCACCTATGGCAACTTCCATTTCTAATTCTTCGCGTAGCTCACGATGTAACGCTTCAAGATGAGATTCACCTAACTCCAACTTCCCTCCTGGGAATTCCCAAAAGCCGGCCAAGGATTTGCCCTGCTTTCGTCTACAGACAAAATAATTGCCTTGATTCTCTATGATTCCACATACTACTTTAATCGTATCCATGGCAACTCCTGTGGTAATCAAAATTCTCCATATCAATGTGGTGCCTGTGATCAACTTTCAACGATCCTCCAACCGCTCCAACCAAGGAGAAATCTTCTTGAACGGAAAAAGACCCTTTATCAAACATTACGTGATGGTTAGGACAAAGACAGATCAAATTGGCTAGACTATCGTCGCCATTATGTGGTCTCCCCAAGGGTCTGATGTGTGCACCTTCAGAATAAAGGCCTCTCTTGGTAGGAAGAGCAGTACCACAAACCTGACATTCATGGTTGTAAATGGCCTTAACCATTTGCGCAAGCTGAGAATCGCGTACCACACGTAATACTGTTCCTTTTACCCGTTTCCTTTCTCTAGCCCTATGATCCAATTGATCCTCTGTTTGTTCAATACTGTCTCTTTTCAGATTATCACCGGAATACACTAGTTTATAGCGACAGATTTGATAATCACTTATACCTTGTTCTACCCATGCGTCGACCACACTATATAAACCTGCAAAAGTATAACCACTAGAGGGTGAATACGGGGAATTGTGTTTGTGTCCTCTAATTACACGTACGGGCAACCCTGAATCCATACTTTTTAGTAAGGCTGCATTACCTGTGTTCTCCCAAGTTTGGTCTTTTATTTGACGGCCAGTATTGGGATCGTTTCCTCCGGCACCAGTATAAATGATTTCATCCCCCAAATCCTTATCGTCCTCATAACCACCTGAAAGCACAATTGCCGAAGCACCTGTATTGCCATTTCCGTCAATACCTCGACCCCAGCTCCTGTGAAAACTAGTGGGCATCATTTCTTTACGCCCTTCAAACCATTGCCCTTCGGCAATACCTTCAATTTCTCCAAATATTATCTGTCTTGACATCTCCTTAGATTGCTTCAATTAAACATAAGGTCACTAGGTCGGAATCTACTCTAAAGCTATCTGCAGCTTTCGCATGGATAGCGTCGAGTTCTGCTATTTTATCGTTAGCAACTCTAATTTCATTCTGAAGGATACCCACAATTTTATTTTCTGGATCCGCATCTATTCGGGACTGCGCTCTATTTATTTTAAGCTTTAACAGCTGTTTTTGGCTACGCATACTCCGCTCTAGGTTTGACTGGAATACAGGCTTACGCTCACCCTCTAGATGTCTTCGCTTGTTGTAAACCTCGCCAGTAATAAGTGCCTCTAGTTGTACCTTTAATTCATCAGATACATTCTTAAACGAAACATCTGTTTCAAATTTACCCAAGCTACCAGATTGGCTTAGAGCAACCAAGCTATCGGTTACCTCCGATGTCATGACCATACATTGTTCAGCTAATTGTACGGAGAAAAAGTCTTGGACGACTAGATTAGATTTCTTGCCACTGGCCTGTATTTTACTAATGCCATTATTTACTACACCCAATAGGTAAATACCTTGTTCTAAACCCTGCTCTGAACCCTCCACCTGGTATTTAAACGAAAGGTTCCGATTGAGCTTCTTACTGATAAAGAAATTCATTGCGGCATTGATCAATGGATGATACGTACTTATATATTCATAGCTCTTATTAGCGAACGCCTCGTCTGGATCAAAGGTGATTTTCAGTGCTGTCTGATCAATAATACGCGAATGGAATTGTCCCATCATATAATGCAGATCAGGGTGCTTTTCAATTGGTGACAAATTAGATCTCATAAAATCAATCAACTTAGAAGTATCCCCTGGATACCACTGCAAAAGGCAATGGTTCTCATGTTCCACAAAGGTGAACTGCGGTAGCCCCCCGTTTCGATACGAGAATAAAAACTTTAAAAGACCTACTAATTCATCAGTGGTTATGTATTGCTTATTGGTATTGATTCGTTCAATCTCCTGCTGCATGTAGTTGTCGTTAGCAAACGATTCATCAAGGTTATTTTCTAATTCCTTGAGGTTTTTACTTTCATTTTCAAATGCAACGGCAGCTTGATCGATAATGTCATCGGTTTCTTTTTCACTCAGGTTTTGAGAGTAAATGTCACTTTCTAGATTTCTGAGATCTTTGAGAGTGCTTACAGCATCATCGTCTAGTATGGCCTCCAAGTCTCCCAAAGCTCCTTTAAAGATACCGATGCGATCAAGCAATCTGGTATATATTTTATCTTCTATTGTCCCTTTAATTACCAGGTTATAAATGTGTAGCCGTTTACTTTTTTGACCCACGCGATCAATACGTCCTATACGTTGCTCCACCACCATTGGGTTCCAAGGAAGGTTGTAATTGACCAAAGAATCACAAAACTGTAAATCCAGACCCTCGCTGCCCACTTCTGAGGATAGGAAAATCGCACACTCAGGGTCATTGGTGAATCGTTCAATTTCCTCTTGGCGGTTGGAACGCTGTCCGTGAATAACTGCTGTTGTATAACCTGCACCACGCAGCTCGTGGTCTAAGTATTCCAACGTCTGAGTGAAAAATGAGAATATTATAATCTTCTTGTTCTGCTCATCAACAACCCCACGAATAATACTCCTTAATGCTTCAAGTTTGGAGTCTTTTTCAGGGACTATTTTCACTGGGTGCTTTTCGACGTATACAGGCCAACAACTGGTCATCATACGTTTCCTGCTAATGATGGCAAGAATATTTGCATCATTATCCTCCTGGCGTTGAATTTCTGTATTGTAAAGCTCCAATTCGTCAGCAGTGAATTCAACCTCTACCTTATGAGGGGTCCTAACCGCCCGGTTCTCCACACTTTGGACGTCTCTTTTTCTCGTTCTAGTATAGATGGAATGAAAACGATTGAATTCCTGCAGAAGACGCTGAATTTCACTGGCTTTTTCAGGAGTCCAACTGCCGTGAAGTTTTTTCTCTAGAATCTCAAACAAAGGATCTCCTTTCATCTGTTCTTCAACCGTCTCCCATTTCCCTACTTGCTCCTCACCAAAGGTGCGCCCAACGAATATCTCTTCTGACCAGAGTTCATTTTTCACCGTTTCAAAATCAACCTTTCTGTTGACCTGATTCAATGCACGCACGAAGGGCCTATTTTGACTAATAGCTTGGTCAAAATCTGCCCGATCCTCAAAGGCAGGATCCAACAACTTCAACAAAGAATGAAGGTTACCTATACCAGTCATTATTGGTGTAGCCGTAAGCATTACTACATTGTCTGAGAAGGCCAATACCTGATCAACAGCCTTAAAGGTCTGGGTTGACTGGTTACGTATGAATTGAGCCTCATCCATAACAACTAGGTCAAATCCATAACCATGCTCTTTGATAAGCTCAACAAATCTTGGCGAACGGATTTGTTCGTAGTTACATATTATGCGAACTCCTCGCTTTCCATTGACAGCATCCGTTTCAACTTCATTACGCAGTTGCACCCCAGTAGTAAATACTTTAAAATCCAGATTGAATTTATTCTTCAATTCCTGCCGCCATTTTTCTTTCAAAGAGTTTTTACATATGACTAGGGCATTTCTGAGCGATCCACGTACCAATAATTCTAATATGATATGTCCTGCTTCAATGGTCTTACCTAAACCTACTTCATCCGCTACTAAAATTCTTTTCGTGTCTGATTGAAGAAATTTAAGTAGAGGCTTGTATTGATAGGGCATGAATATGGTCTTTGACGCTTTCAATGCACTTATGGTATTCCCCAAGTTGTTCCCCACCTTATGGATGGTATTACTCACTGCAAACACCTGATTTTCCTGAAAGGAATCAGTTATTAAATTCTCCCATGGATTACGTTCGATTACTTCAGGCATGAGCTCCGCAGACTCATACATTCTCGTTACTCCGCTGTCCAATTGTAAGGTGCATATTACCTCCGCACCTGCTTTGACCACATTTCTAATCACCCCCCTCTGTTCGGGATCATGAATTAAACTTACCCTATCTCCTACATTGAACATTATTAAATCGAATTAAAGCCTGACAGAGATAGGGTATTCATAATATTCCGCTGTATACACACTAATACTTCAAGCATAGAAAAGATTTGTTTGAAGCATCAAATTAACACATAAGGATCATTTGGCAATCTAGCAGAACTTATTTATTTAACTACAGCAATTGGTTAAACCGGGTAGGAATTACATGGATAAATAATTACTTTCTGATATAGTAATTCTTAAACAAATGTTTAAGCCTTTTATGGTCATCCGCTCCCATATTACCACGTAGGTCGTTGGCTATGTTCCAGAGCTGTGATTGAAGCTGTTGCTTATGGTCGGTCATCGGTTAAATTTAAGTTGACCTCTAATATAAGACCCCCCAATTATAATCAAGTGTTCCTTTCTGGACTATTCCTGCTCCTATATATGTGGTGCATTTTGTACCTGTTTGTTAGCAACTATTACTTACTCACAATTCTTGGAGATGTAACACTGACCGCCTTAGTATTGCAATGTACGTGAGGTACATAGGTTTTGTTTTTAGTGAAGGGACTGGCATAACACCAGTCCTTTTTTATACCACGTATAGGTGGAACTTCATACATAGTAGGTTGAAAGCTTTTGCACCCTCCTCACTGAATTGAATATCCTCTCTGCCCAAAGCTTCTATGGCTTCTATGATTTCTACACGGTCTTTTATCTTCAAGTACATAGCTAAATGGTTTTTAAGTTGAATGAGTAGGTTTGACGCCAAGATTGGTAAACTGTGACATCCTCTGAATCAATGTCATCACAGCTTATTTCGATTAGGTTTAGCTCAAAGCCTTCTGGGGTAGATAGTCCTTGACGAAAAGCATCAATGAATCCCCTTAGCTCTCCAACCAGCTCTTGAGTCAAGGTATCATTGGATACGAATATTTCATCTTCATCAGATAAGAGCATTGCTTCTTCGGACTGATTGAGTTCGAATGTATACTTTCCATCTCGGTAGAGATAGGTGAATAATACTCTAATCTCATACACATCTTCTCCGAAATGCTTCCTAAGGTCAATGTCTTCGGATAGCTTAAAGAAGCTAAGCAAACTTTCGGAATACCAAGCTGGAGATGTTTGGTATGCGTGTATAGTAAAATCAAGTTGCTCTTCTGTCTTTCTCAGCAGTGATATATCAACGGCAAACCCACAAGTAGAGGTTTCTTCAAGCCACACTTCCATTTCGAACCTCATTGGTTCAGAGAACACGTTCAAGTTGCTCCAATCGTACCCGCGACCATTGTAAGTGCTTTCAAAGTGGTAATGCCTACCAACTTTAAGTGACTTGATTATTTCATTTCTGATTGGTTCTTCCATTTTAGCTCAGTTTCATATAATTTAAATTTAGAAGGCGCATAATACTTTAAAGTACGAGTATTGAGATGTTGAATAATATACGTTTGTATGACTTCATCAATTTGTAGTGGTTTGCTTGATAATTAATATAGGTAAATCATTAACATCAAATTGCCGAACCGCGAATCCTCTAAGATTTGTAAGAGAAACCGTCATATCACCATAACCCAATTACTCGCTGTAGTTTGAGTAGAGAGCCTGTTTGTTAGCAACTATTACTTACACACAATTCTTGAAGGTATGATAGTGACCGCTTTAGTATTACAGCGTACGTGAGGTACATAGGTTTTGTTTTTAGTGAGGGGCTGGTCTAAAAACCAGCCCTCTCTATTTTAAAACGGTAGGTCATCGTCATCATCGTAGAGGTTAGACCGCTTGAGCTTCTTGATATCGAATTCGATATGATGTAACTCTCCCTCAATAAGCTTCTTATACTTCTCTAACTCATAAATTCGTTCTCGTAGTCTTGTTAATTCTTGGAATAGGTCATAAACGATACTCTCTACATTCATATTCAACAGCTTTATCTAAAGGGTTATGTTCTTATAAAATATTTCGCTTGGATGGTATCCGAAATACCAATCAGATACAGAGCAGAGCCAGATTATTTTTGGCTTCA
>Ga0115571_1001664_pt1 | contig 15415 bp, 13 predicted proteins | sample COGITO_mtgs_1205_FD_87293 | JGI IMG/M metagenome (GOLD analysis project Ga0115571, IMG submission 87293) | Pelagic marine microbial communities from North Sea - COGITO_mtgs_120531 | ecosystem: Environmental > Aquatic > Marine > Epipelagic | place: Germany:Helgoland, sampling site Kabeltonne...
AACCTATAGCGCAGCAACCTATAGCGCAGCAACCTATAGCGCAGCAACCTATAGCGCAGCAACCTATAGCGCAGCAACCTATTTTACAATCACCAATAGAACAAGGGTTGCCATCACAAGAGACCGCGACACAGATAACACAATCGATACCCATAGAGTCGCAAGATTCACAAAGACCAATTGATGTGGAAGTTACAGTTGAAAATGAACAACCTAGTGAAATAGACATAAATGATACAAGCATGATGGAAGGTGAAAATGACTTTCAAAGAGATTCTACACAAGAATATGTTGGAAAACAAGAGCAAGTGGATCAACCAGATATATCAGATGGTAATTCTGAATTATCCAATCCTATTATAGAAACCCATTTATTATCTATAGTAACCGAATTAAAGAAACAGATTCCATTAAATAAATCCCGTAATGAATTGTTTGATATATTAGGTTTAGATATATCGGAACAAGGTGATATAATTGAAAAATTTATGAATTATAATGTAGGAGATAATTTTAAATTGAAAGATATATTCATCAATGTATTCAGAGAATATAGTTCCGAAAATGCGATAGAAAAAAAAAATGCAGCGATACAGGCATTATTTAATATTATAAAAGAATATGGCATGATTTTTGTAGATTGTTTTAGTTTAGAATTTTTACTATCTGCTGGTAACCTATTTGATAAAGATATAGCATATAATGATGTAGTTGGATTATCTGATACTATATCTAAATTATATTTAAATGGACAGACTAAGCAAGCATCTATCATGGTTATTGTATTATTAAAATTAGCAGATGATCAAAATAGATTATATATCATCAAAAGTTTCTTCGAGCGTGTTGAAGGAATAAGATATGAAAATACATCTTTAGTATCTATGTTACTTTCTTCCACTGTTAATTTATTAACCAGATCAAATAAAAATAAAGCAGGAATGTTACAAAGAGTTGCTCATGTTTATAATTCTGCGAGTAAAGACAAACGTGTAGATGTTCATACATTCAGTATATGGCCATATTTATCTGAAAGCGAAACAAAACTATTTGAAATACCTAATCACGATATATCTCATTATGATAAACCCAATACTAATATTTATAGTAGATATGAACCATTGAGTCAAGATTGTTCTCAAAATGTAGATGAAATTAAAGAAATGATAAGGGGGTCGGGTCCGTTCTCAGTGAGTGCTGCCATGATTAACAATTTAGAAAGATGTCGTCCTAAAGAAATAAAAAACAATAAATAAATACAGATATAATTTAATTTAATTTAGTTATTCAAATGAAAACTTAAAACTTTCATTGCCACATTCACCTTCATCTTTTTCTTCTAATAGTTCATCCAAATCATCATTATAGTTTTCTATATCACTTTCAGCTATATTTTTAATGAAATTATCTTCATCTATTAGTAATTCACAGAAACCCGTCCCAGACTTGATAGTTTGTCCCATCATAATATTAGATGAAACACCTAATAGATTATCTTTTTCAGCAAATATACCTGCCTTGATTAACTGATCGGTTGTATCTTCAAAAGAACATTTCGCTAAAGGACCTACATCACCTCTATTAATACCTTGTCTGTTAATAGATGTAAGCGAACCTTTGCAGGACATTGTATCACATAATATTTCAATATGTCTTGGATTTATATATTCTCCAGCATGATCAACAACTTCTGTTATCTCCTTTATTAAAATTTCTCTTGCTGCTTCTATACCAAGTATTTCATATATTTCATTGATATCATTTGATATCGTGTTAAACTCATCAACATATTCGTTGTTATATAATTCCAATAAATTCTTTCCGTCACATACAAGAATATTCTTTTTTATTATTTCCATTTTATAATCTTCCTTGATAATTGTCTTAGATTCATCGCTAATTATGATATCTGTAATGTTTTGAATACCCTTTATCGTGATATTATTTAATATATCATCATTAATATTCTTTAGTATAGTAATGAAATCTGTTTGATCTTGAATCTCTGTATCAGATTCATCTTCTTCTATATTAATTGATATTCTTCCAATTAAATCTTTTGAGTTATCATCTGTATAGACAAATGATAACCTATCTTCGTCATATTCTAATAGTTTCATATATATATCTTCCATTACAACGCCTTTTTCCATCATTATACCTTTATCAAATACTAAACGAATAATCCATGGCGAAACATTTGTCTTATCCGAATCATCAAGATCACTAAATTCTTTATATATATCAAGCAATTCTTTGTCTTCTTCTATATTTGTCTTTCTAAACACATTAGGTGGATCATAGTAAATACTACTATTAATAACTAGATCTTTAAGAGTTGTAAATTCTAATATATTCTTAATGTAAGATAATTTATTTTTATCCTCTGAATATCTATCATATAAGTGTATTCTTGTTGAAGTAGTCTTGATATTCTTACTAATATGTATTAATTCTTTTAATCTCGGAATACCACGAGTCACATTAGATTTCGCACTCACGCCAGCGAAATGAAAAGTATTCAGTGTCATCTGTGTAGCTGGTTCTCCAATACTCTGAGCGGCGACAGCGCCAACCATCTCACCTGGAGATATCTTTGAATCATGAAATCTCTTCCTAATTGTATTAATGATAATCTTATATTCGTCGCGGGTAATTTTATATTCTGAAATTAACACCTTTGGATTCAAATGAATATGAATTAGTATTTCAAATATCTTATTATTCCTAAAATTATCTTGAATATACAAATTTTTAATTAATTTTTCATTACCTTTGATAATATCAATTGGTAGCATATTACTTTTTTTCTTACTTTTAACAGTATTCTCAACTATTCTTTGAATGTGAATGGGATAATTTATATTATTGTGATTATGTCCTTTAAAAACATGGGTTACTAAATATTCCCTATAATCTAGTAAAACTTTGAAAACATTGTCCAATAATTCGCGCTTTGTATTCTTTGCTTTATCCCCTATTGTTTTATTATAGTATTTATTCCAATCTGTATTTTCATCAAAATAATATTTATTTAATAGTTCCTCATATGATAGTTTTGTTAAATAAATTGATTGAGATTCTATATTTGTGCCATCCATTCCATCATTACCATATACAAATTGAATGATAGAACCAGTTGATCCTCTAACAGAATAATCATATCCTACCTTAAGATCTTCCATAGACTTTACTAATTGCCTTTGTACATAACCTGTCTGAGCTGTTTTGACTGCTGTATCAATTAACCCTTCGCGTCCTCCCATCGCGTGAAAGAAGAATTCTTGAGGAGTTTGACCCGAGATAAATGAATTTTTTACAAATCCTCTTGCTTCAGCGGAATCATCATATTTATAGTAATGTGGAAGAGTTCTTCCTTCAAACCCATATGGAATACGCTTTCCGTCAACATTCTGTTGTCCTAAGCATGCTACCATCTGAGCAATATTTGTAAGTTTACCTTTACTTCCAGAATTAATCATGTAAGTTGCTCTATTCTTTGGATCGAGATTTTCTAAACCAATCTTTCCTGTTTCATTAATGGTCTTATTCAAGATACCATTCACCTTACTTTCAAAATAATCTTTATTACTCTGACCTGGAATACCCTCAAAAATATTTAAATGAAATTCTTGCATAATATCTTCAATTTGAAGTTTCCTTTCATCAATTGTTGTTTTGATTTTTTCATTTGTTTCTTTTTCTGCTATCATGTCGCTAATACCGATACTAAAACCTTCTACCAATAATATATATGAAACAATCTTTTGTAAATCATTGATAAAATCACATGTTCTCTCGCTTCCTAAATCATTATAAATTGTATGTATTAAACCCTTTGAAGTTTTACTAAATAAACCCTTATCGAATGTACCTTGCTTTATAATTCCATTGACAATCTTAACAATGTTAACTACTTCATTATATTGAGATAATAATTTTTTCTTTCTATTTCCACTTTCAACCTTTGAATTATTATTATCGTAACCGGAATTTGTCATGGTTAAATTGATATTGTCTGGTAATATATAAGATAATATACTCTTTCCAGACCAAAGAGGTGTTACTATACCGTCAATTTCAAAATCATTGTCTGATATAGGAATACTACCATCAAAAGTAGATAAATCGCATACAATATTAATCATCTGCTTGTATGTATATAGACAAGAATCAACCCTCATTTCACTCTTCGATGAACCCGATAAATTATATATATTAGTATTTTCTCCATAATGAAGTTGATTTCCTTCTTTGAATTCAATTACTTCTGAATGTGTTAGCTTATATAGTCCCAATAGGGTATCCTGAACAACAGTTATAATCGGTTTGTTTTCTCTTGGAGATATAATTTGTTTAGCGACCGAAGCAATATTAATTAATTCAGACATACTATCTATGCTTTGAGGGACGTGCATATTCATTTCGTCACCATCAAAGTCGGCGTTGTATGGTGAAGTTGCGCTTACATTCAGGCGAAAAGTATCCCCTTTCATTACTTTTACTCTGTGACCCATCATGCTCATTTTGTGAAGCGATGGTTGACGATTAAATAATACATAATCATTATCAACCAAATGCCTGTTTACTGTATCACCATATTCTAATTTCATATTCATTTTGTTATTTTCTGTAATTAAGAATTTAGAACCATTTTTCTTTACAATGCTTTTCGCTCCAGGCCATTCTTTGGGACCATTATACACAAATTCTTGTAAATCTTTGATGTTGAAACTGTTTACTATTTCAGGGAAAGTTAAATTCATCGCAATCTTGATAGGAACACCTAATTGATCCAAATCAATATTCGGATCAGGGGTAATTACACTTCTTGCCGAAAAATCTACACGCTTACCCATAAGATTTGACCTTAAACGACCCTCTTTACCCTTTAAGCGTTGTTGAATTGCCTTTAGAGGTCTACCAGACCTATGAGTAGATTGTGAAATACCTGGTTCTTCATTATTTATAAATGTAATTATATGATAAACAACCATGTTGTACCAATCATTAATTATCTCCTCTCTTGCAAATGATTCTATCTTCTTTTTTAATTGATTATTATATTTTACTATTTCAGCAAGTTTATGAGTTAAATCGTCGTCCATCCTCTGTGAATTACCCTGCTTTACTGATGGTCTAACAGCAGGTGGTGGGACCGGTAAAGCAGAGCATATTAACCATTCTGGCCGACACCAGTTACTACTGAATCCTAATAAATTAGAATCTTCATCTGAAATCTTTTCAAATAATGATTTTACATATTCTGCTGTGAAATATTGTGATTGAACTGAATCACTTGAAGAACCTATATCTTTCCATATCGCTTGAATACCTGATATACCGTCCACCTTATATCTACTCGGTTGGATGCAACCACATCCATCCTCGGTTTCTTGACCACAGCGATTTATCTTACTGCTCATCTCATAAATAGTATTCCATCTGGTTTTATTTGATTTATTGGTTAACTCAGAAATAGACGGAGATTCTTTATTAACTCGTAACTTACCACATCTGAAACATACGCATTTCAAGATCTTAACTGTTATATCGATAAAATGATAATTATATACTGGTCTTGCTAATTCAATATGACCAAAATGACCGGGACAACCTATGTTATCTAATCCACATGTAGCACATACTTTGCCCATATCAGTTGTTCCCATACGATTATCAAATAGTCCCTTGACTACAGGGACATCTTTGTCATAAGTTTCGTGCTTTGATACTTCAACAACCGAATTACTGCGTATTTCATCAGGAGACATAATACTAAATTGTAATCCAGTAACATCTTTCGTAATTGGTTCAAATTCAGTCATTATGATATTACTTATATAATTTATAAATTATTTTTAAATCAAATTTATTGAAAACTCAAATATAGTTTATCATTATTATTGAATTATAAATTTGATTTAAAAATATTTTAAAGAATTAAAATAAAGAAATATGTCAAGCACTCACACTATGACTACTCGTTCTAAATCAAATGATAATAAACAACAATTCCCTTTACAGATGAATGATGATGGAGATGATAGTGTTGATGAATATGGTAACCTAAAAGGATTTATTGATTACGATTGCAAAGATGATTTTGATCATGGTGAGTTTGATAAGCAAGTTTCGCGACTGAGTGGTGGAGTACTGAAACCAAAGAACAAAAAGAAAATAAAGAAAAATACACGCGGTAAAAAACTAAATGATGTATTCATGACTTATCTTATTATGAAAGCTACCGAAAAAGCAAACGAAGACCTTAAAATAAAAAAGAGAAATAAAAATAATAAAAGAAGAAAGGTTAAAGTTACAGAGGAAGTTGAGTCTTCGCAATCTTCCACACCTGAATCACTTAATTTAGATAATGATAGTGAATCAACGATTGGGGAAATAGAAGAAGTAAATTTAGATGTAGGAACACCAAAATCAAAGACTATCTTAGAATTAATATTCTCCTCTGAGTCTGATGATGAATCATTTAAAATTGATTCAGATAACACAAGTGATAACACAGATGATATAGAAATAGATAATGTATCTGATATTGAATCAACTACTTCCTCGGATAGATTATCGATACATGGCAAAATGGATTTAAGTAAAATAGAAAATGATGATTCTTCCACGGAATTCTCCGAAGATTATTCTTATGAGTACGATGATGAAGATGAAAAATATGAAGAATTAATTGATAAACATATGATGAAAGACTCAGAAGAGTCTAATATGGAATACTATCATCATTTAGATAAATCTAAAAAAGAAGAAATTTTCCACTTAACCAAAGAAATCTATGAATACAATGGGAGTAATGTTCCTCTAAGATTTAAGGTGATTGAATCTGAAATGGATATGAAAACAAAAGCAATCGCATTAGAAAACATTGATAAGATGGCTGAGATGGATATATCAACTGGAGAACATAGTAAAATGGATCACTGGGTTAATGGTCTGATGAAGATTCCTTTTGGAAAATACAATAATATTCCTATAAATCCAGATAGTGATATCAAAGAAAAAAGAGAATTTATTCAAAATACTTACAAGACACTTGATAAAGCAATTTATGGTCACAAAGAAGCCAAAACACATATGCTTCAAGTAATTGGTAAATGGATGAAGAATCCAGAGAGTGGTGGAAATGTTCTTGCTATTCAGGGTCCTATGGGAAATGGTAAAACAACACTTGTAAAAGAAGGTATTTCAAAGGTATTAAACAGACCTTTTCACTTTATAGCTCTTGGAGGCGCTTCAGATTCAGCATATTTTGATGGACATTGTTATACTTACGAAGGGTCTCATTGGGGCAGGATTGTTCAGATTCTACAGGAATCTAAGTGCATGAATCCTATTATCTATTTTGATGAACTAGATAAAATTAGCGACACAACTAAAGGCGATGAAATAACCCACATGTTAACTCATCTCACTGATCCTTCTCAGAATTCATTATTTCAAGATAATTATTTTCCTGGTGTAAATCTAGATTTATCAAAAGCATTATTCATCTTTTCTTACAATGATGAAAGTAAAGTTAATAAGATTCTTAAAGATCGCATGTACGTAATTCACACTAAAGGATTCAAGACAGAAGAAAAAATTAAAATTTGTAATGAATATCTTATCCCTGAAATATTCAACACATTTGCATTTGAAAGAGAGGAAATTACTTTTACAGATGAAATTATTAAGGATATTATAGAAAAATATACCGAAGAAGAAAAGGGTGTTAGGAATCTGAAAAGATGTATTGAAACGATTATCTCTAAAATTAATATACATATCTTATCACAAGGAGATAATGGTTTATCATTTGATCTTGAAAATTTAACTTTGCCTGTTACTCTGACTGAAAAACATGTTGATATTCTATTGAAGAAAGATAGTTCGGAAGATAAACCACCCTATGGGATGTATTTGTAAATAAAACGGTTTACAATTTTCTTTAAAACAATAATTTTTTATCAGTGCAATATTTATTATATTCTTCGTCTTTTTCTAATTCATAATAATCATAAATTTTTAGTTTGTTAACAATACTTTCTTGATTATTGTAGTAATAAAATCTAAAAAAATAATGTAAGATACCTTGTATATTATTTAAATCAGGATATTTCATACATAATTTACTTCCTATATCAATCATGCCTATCTTTGTAGAAGTAATATTATTACTTTGTATTAAATAATACAATAAATCACACATCAAATCATATTTATCTTTTGATAGTGGTTTTTGATGAATACTACAATTACCATTATTTAACAGGCTGGCTTGTTTTTTACATCTTTTCCCACTTTTAGTCTTACATTTACATCTTTCTAGACATGTCCATATTTTTAAATTATCATATGAATTATCATAAGGTTTTTCTGTATTAATATTTAATTCGCGACAAAGAGGACATTTTATAAAAATATTACAATTATTACTATAAACACAATTTTGATAGCATTTTAAATGAAATTCATGACCACACGATAGTTTATAAGTTTTTTTATTTTGTAATGATGATAAGCAGATACTGCAATCCATATTGTAACAATTTATAATACTAATTGTATCTTTAAGTTATAATTGAGATATTCAAACTGTAATTCAAGATGAATTATTTGATATCGGTAAAGCTAAATCTGAAATAAAATTTCCGTGTTTCTTTTTAACTTTATCTAAGTGAGTTTTACAGTAACCATAACCTAATATACATGTTTTTCCACATAATTCACCTTTATTTTTTCCACGACTTAAAGTAAACCCACATTTATTACTGTAATTTTCTTTTAGTTCTGTTTTAAGTGGTTCTATTTCATAACTCGAAATATTACAATGAACGCCTGGTATTATCTTTTTTAGTCCATTAACTAAAGGTAGATTTTCTGAATTTTTACGACAGTATGGACAAAAATTACTACATTTCTTGTTATAAGATGTATTATTAAATGATTTCATTAAACACTCATAATGAAAAACATGATTACAATTTAATTTATAACTAAATTTTTCACTTAATTCTAATCCGCAAATACCACAATCTTCATCAGACATATTTATTTTGTAATAAGAGAAATATATTTAAGTAATATTTAAGTAATTAATAGCAGTGGAATGATCATTCATCATAGCGAAAGTATTAAATCTTATCAGTTATTCATAAAAAAACCTTTAAAGTATTCTGAAAAATTTACATTTATTCCTATTAGATTTAAAAAAGATAAAATATATCATAAATGTATCTTTCAAACACCATTATTATTTACGCCATACGGTATTAAATGTACTCAAAATAATAAAAATATTATAGACATAACATTTCAAAATATAGAAAATGATAAATCACAGAAATTATTTCATAGTAATTTAAAATACATTTATGACGTGGTCTATGAAAAATATAAATATGATTATATTGTAAATGATTTTTTAAAGAGAACCGATTTCAATGACTGTTTGCGTCTCAAGATTAGTGATAATACTATTATCTTCGACGAATTTAAAAACATGATAGACGACATCAATAATTATAGTTATGGTAATTTTATTATTGAATTAGAAGGATTATGGTTAAATGAAGATAATATATGGTTTCAATGGAATTTATTACAAGCTAAAATAAGATTGCCGACTCATTTAAAAGAATATTCTTTTATAGATGAAATACATGAAATTCGCGAAGCAACGGTTAAAGAAGATAAATATGAGAAAATGATTAAAATGGGGGTTCCAAAAGAAGCGGTTGATAGACAGAAGGTTCTAGATAGTAAAATACCTCCTCCACCACCGCCCCCGTTACCAAATTCAAATAAATTGGAAAAAAAATCCGGTAGTATACCTAAAATAAACGCATCTGATCTGAGAAATGTAGTTCTTAAAAAAAGCAAACCAATATCTAAACCCAAAATAAAAAGAGATCCAAATCATTTTGAACCTCCAACTATAGAGGAATTACAGAGTACATTATCTAGATTAAGAAAGACTAATGGAGAATGATGTTTTCATGTTATGTTCGTCATTTGAGATGGTATTCCGGCGATATCTTTTTCTACTTCGGATACATCATCTAATTTAATATCTTCGTGTAAATCCAAAATACACTCTAATACATCATTGTTTTTAGCTCCAAGTTTAATCATTTCTCTGATTAAGTAATCTAGTTTAAGAGCATTAAATTTCCACTTATTAAGTTCAGATAAACTATCCTTTTCATCAATATATATATTTTCTTCGGTGCCGTCGTGAATATTTATCTGGACATATGGATCAATAAAGAATTCTTTATCGGTTCTGGGGTGATAAGGTGGTTCATAGTTAAATTTATGAGGGATAAGATAAAATCTATGACCTATCATTGTTTTGAGTTTAAAAGAACCACTCTTCGGTAATAGACCCATGTAATTAATGGTATTTTCATGGTTGTCAATATCGTGTATCATAAGGTTTCCTACAACCCAGTAGATTAAATAATTATCTTGCTTAAGATTAACTAATTTTACTACTCTTTTATCATCTTTAATTTGTGGTGTCTCGGTTGTGTTTTGCATATGATACATCAAACAGGAATTCTTTATTGTGCCGAAAATTAATAGCAGTTGTGCGACCGGGACAGGATATTCATCCGAAGAATAATACTTGCTCCTTGGCAAATAGTAGATATTTCGAAGCCAATAATTATCCGTGATATCAGACAAGTGACATTTCAGAGTTTTTACTCTTAGCCAATGTCGATAAACTATGCGAATATCTTCTTCTTTGTTAGAATCTTTAATATATACTGATTTCACAAACCTTTGAAAGTTAATCACATTTTTTACAGAGTTTCTGAATTTTGATAATAATTCATATCTTCGGTTTGGTGGATTTGAACGAGGTGGGATAGGACCCCTTAAAGGACCAAATTGAATTGGTAATCTTAAAACTTGATTAAGCGAGGATTGATTATCTCTTTGCGGGCATGTTGATCGGTTATGTCCGGATTGTCTACAAATTGAACAGGGCATTGTTCGTATAAGAATTGAACTTGTGTTAACAGTTCTTAACTTTTCATAATCAAATTTTCTCGCCATTTTCAATATCTTTAAATATCTGGTTCTTCTTTTGATTATTATTCTTTTTACGATACATTTTGAATATATTTGAGTCCTTTGTTTGTGTCTTTGAATAATTATGATTAATATAAATAGAGGGGGGTATAAATCCATTCTGTATATTTGTCATAGATGATTTGTCAATATATTGTTGATGAGTTAGATTACCTCCAAATATATCCAATCTTATTTTTTCGGGGGCTATCTTCACTTTAGAACGTGTATTTACTATCTTATTATAATACAAATTAAGAAGACTATATTTCTTAAATAAATCTTCTCCATGATGATTATCAAATAAATATCTACCTGCGCACGGATAACAACAGAAACTACCATTCATATAAAATACTCCATTGATATAGTTAATTGGATGACTAACCATTTCATCTATCTGATGCGTACAGTTCCAACATACACTTTTATTATCTACATTATTTACGGTTTGATGATTTGTATAATTATCAATACCTTCATAATCATCAACTGAAAAAGTATTTTTAGTATTTTTAATATTTAATGATGATATTAGATTTTCTACTTTATCATGATCAAATTTAGGATTTTCATTCACAATAACATTATTTTTAGGTTTTCTACCTCTCTTTTTCTTTGCGTCCATTTTACAATGTAAAATAATATTATCTTTAAGTTTAAATAAGTTAACTTTTTTAAAACTAATTGTTAAATAATGTCCGCGGAACTTTCATTCAATTCTAACATTGTTCAAATATTATTATTTATTGGAATTGCTATTTTAGTAGGTGGATATTTTTACTATGAAAATATTAAGATTAAAAATCAACTACTCGAATTAGAATATGAACTGAGTAAATTAAATAAATTAATACAACCGAATAATTTAAATGATTCAACTGAATTGAGTGATTTTCAAAATAAAGTTATTCCCGAAATAAATACTTTTCAGATGGATCCTATTCAACAAGATGGTTCATTTGATTTATTTATTCCAAATGTAAAAGATAGTGTTGATAAGGGACCTTTAGTTAAGGATGAAACTTTAGTTAATCATGATACTTTAGTCAATGGTAAGCTAAATGAAGTAACCAATAATGATATATCATCCCCAGAATTAATTAAAATGGTAGATGAAAAAAAATCGGTTGAAGTAAGTGGTGATTTAGATAAAAATACTGATTGGGAAGACATTAATAAACAAATGAAGAATAATACTACAGATGATGTAGTAATTGATTCAAACATGGATTCCGATAATGATCCAGAAGAATTAAAATCATTTAGCATAGATGAAATGTTAAAAGATATTGAAAATGATACAAATAACGAAGAAACGCATAAGATTGTAGATATAGAGCCCGGAAAAGATTATCAAAACATGACAGTTTCTCAATTAAGAGATATTTTACTAGAAAAAAATCTACCCGTTTCCGGTAATAAAACAAAATTAATTCAGAGAATTTTAGACAATGATAAATAAATATTTATATTTTTTTATATATTGTATCTATATATTAAAATGGAACAGATGAAAGTTACCGATAATGTAGAATTAGACTTCCCCGCGAGAATGTCTGATGGTAGAATGTTTACTGATTATCGTCAGAATTGTTTATTAAATAACGGATTAGCAAAAGGTATGGGTAGTTGGGAATATCGTAATTATTTAACAGAAAATGCCGATAAATTGATGATGGATTTTACACACGCACAAGAAGCTATAACTGCTTGTACAAAGTGCTCTGATAACACTGTATTACCAGTTAGAACTATTATTAATTGCACGCCTGAAGGATGTAATTATATGTTAAACAATCCAAATGGGTTGGGTCAAGGACGTAAATATTAAAATTATTGTTTCCAGTTATTATTACAATCTAAGCATGTAATAAATTGAGTCATTGGTTCATCAGCAGACCTCGTCTGCATCTCATAATAATTACAAGAACGACTACCACAACGTCTACACTTAAACATATCCGTCATCGCCTGTGGTTTTAATTCATACCTAAGTTTTTCTTTCTTCATTTTAGATTCTATTAATTCTTTCCATCTTTCAGGGAAAATATCAACATGAGATAAAGTTGATATACTTTCATTTTTAATATCATTATTTAGAATTCTATCTTTGAATGTTGTATTTTGAATATAGGAATCACTCTTTATATTCGAATATATACTCCGAATTCTAGACAAATACAGAGATTTAAAAGATATACATTCCCAAGATCTTTTTATGTTATTTTTCTTTGAAAACTCAATAACTGAATTGTAAATATCTTTTTCTATTATCCGACATTTCTGTTCTTCGCCTAATTCTTTATTTAATATACCAACACATTTATTACGGACATCATCGTTGTAACTAGTATTCATTTTGTATTAATTAATGATTATAGATTATATTTTAAATCAAATTTTAATAATAATTAGTATCCTTTTCTAAATTATCATCTATATCTTCGGATAGTAACTCATAATCTTCATCAATATCTGATTCGCTTGTATCAAAACTATCCTCGGAGCAATCTATATATTCTTCTTCACTTAAACAATCATCGAAACCATTAAACATTAAGTTGTAAAATTCTCCATAATCAGAAATACTTGTATCTATTAATTCATCATCCTTGAATCTTACAATGAATAAATCTCCAAATAATAATTTTTCAGAGGAATCTTCTTCTAAAAAAACACTGATTCCATTAGGAGGTAATTCGTGTTTGTTTTCGAATCCAGCATCCCCGTCATAACATCCATAACATTTAGTTGTAATATTTTCATATGTCCAAGTATATAATTCACTAATTTTATCATTATTCGTCGATATTTTAGTCAAGGATTTTAAAATATTATTACTTTTTATTTTAACTTCTTTCATTTTATCATCTTTAAAAATTTGCACACATAACATTTATTTTATATTAAGATTATATAACTTTAAATATTATATTATCTGTTAATATAATATGGGTTTTAAAGAAGAATACTCTTTAGATGACAGACAGAAAGAGTCTATTAAAATCATGGATAAATATCCATCTAGAATTCCTATTATAGTTGAAAGATCAGATAAATGTGAATTTCAAGATATTGATAAAAGGAAATACTTAGTACCAAAAGATTTAAATATTAATCAGTTCGCATTTGTTATTCGTAAAAGAATTAAATTAGATTCGTCACAAGCTATATTTCTAATGATTAATAATACACTATGTCCTAGTAATACAAATATAGGTCAGATTTATGATGATCATTGTGATAAAGATGGATTTTTATATATTACCTATTCATCCGAAAATACCTTTGGCTAATACTAATACAAAGATGCTTTAATAAAATTTATAAATATTAAAATATTTATATTTATTATAGTATTAAATGGATAACATAATCATCTTGCTTCTAATTATTTTTGGTTTATTATTACTAAATAAACCACAATTTAGGTCGAAAATTCAACATTTAGAAGATAAAGTTACCGCTGAAGTAAAGAATGTTGGCTCAAAAGTAAGATCAAAAATTAACAAAACAGTTAAAGAGACTCAAGACTATATAAATAATTATGAACCCACTCAAGAAGATATTCAAGAGTCCACTTATATTGATAAAACTAAGACTATCCATGAGTTTCCATATCCACAAATAAGTCGTGGAATAAAGAAATTAAGCAAAGGAGAATCCCCATTACCTCTAAACAATGATAATAAATTTCAACCCAATGGAGAAAGAAATCTTAAATTCATTAGAAGAACAGATACACCATTTAACATGACAAAACAACGGATGTATTTACCTGAATTTTATAGAAAGGATAGATTATCCGGTAATCCATCTGGAACAGAAGAATTAAGAAAATTTGAACTTGATAATGAGAAATCAGATCAATCATGGACAGATGAAAATGTATCTGAAAATCCTAAATTCTACAATGCGGATATTAAAAATGAATTAACAAATATAGGTTCTTTCTTTGATAAAAACAACCAATATAACGGAAAAACTTCTCCAAATTCGAAAGCATTGACTACAGATAGATGTTATAAAGATAAGGATGGTAATAAATTTTGTGAAGATTATACTCGATTACAACTAATACCTCCATCATTGATACAAGACCCTCAAAAGTGTTATGCCCTTAACAGTTGGGGCATGTATAAAGATAAGGATTTATCAAATGATAATTTGGACAGAGTGATGAATGGTGGTGTATTCTTTGATGGAGGTAATGAATTAATCAGAGCATCAAAGGAAAATAACGAAACTTATTCTAAACCAATCAGTCAACAAGTTGGAGATTGTGTTTTTTAAGATATTTACATTTTTCATTCATATTCACATTGTA
>Ga0115571_1001668_pt1 | contig 15400 bp, 17 predicted proteins | sample COGITO_mtgs_1205_FD_87293 | JGI IMG/M metagenome (GOLD analysis project Ga0115571, IMG submission 87293) | Pelagic marine microbial communities from North Sea - COGITO_mtgs_120531 | ecosystem: Environmental > Aquatic > Marine > Epipelagic | place: Germany:Helgoland, sampling site Kabeltonne...
CCTTTATTTTATCGATGACGATACGGTCTAAAATGGTCATACAGCACTCAGCTTTTTAAGGGTTCTAAAGGTTTTGGCCGCCTGGCCCGAGAGCAAGGATTCTTTTGCTTTTTCAAAGCCTGCTACAGGGCTGCAGTCGGTGGCCGTGGCGATGGCCATGGCAGCATTGGCGCAAACCACATTGTTTTGGGCCGCACTACCCTTACCCTCCAATACGGCGATGAATATGGCCGCCGAGGAAGGGACATTATCCCCCCCACTAATCTGCGTGGCCTGAAGATGCTCTAGACCGAAGTCTTGTGGAGCGATCAAGCTTTCTCCGCTGTTTCTGATGGCCTTGGCAGGTCCAGTCAGGGAGATTTCGTCATAGCCATCGAGGGCATATAATATGGTGAAGTTTTGATCTGTTTTTTGAAAGAGATAGCCATAAAGCCTGGCAAGCTCTAGGTTAAAAACACCGGTGAGCTGGTGTTTTGGAAAAGCAGGATTGACCAATGGTCCCAACATATTAAAAAAGGTTTTTACCCCCAGTTCTCTTCTGATGGGCGCTACGTTTTTCATGGCGGGGTGGAACAGGGGAGCATGGAGGTTGCAGATACCCGCTTGGTCAATGCATCGTTTGAGAAAATCGGTATCGTTGGAAAATTTGATCCCCAAATGTTCTAACACATTACTGGAGCCACAACCCGAGGAAACCCCATAGTTGCCGTGTTTGGCTACCTTGATACCCGCTCCAGCTGTAACAAAGGAGGCCAGGGTGGAAATGTTAAAAGTGTCTTTGCCATCGCCCCCAGTTCCACACAAATCGATGGGAGCAAATTCACTTAGATCAATGGCCAAACAGAGTTTTTGAAGGGCTTTTCTAAAACCTTCGAGTTCTTCCAAAGTGATGCTGCGCATCATGAATACAGTCAAAAAAGAAGCGATTTGACTGGGGTTGTATTGCCCCTCGGCTATGCCCGTAAGTATGCTTTCCGCTTCTTCGCGCTCCAGGGTTTCGTGTTGGGTCAGGCGATTGAGTATGGCTTTCATTGTTCAGCTGTTGATCCAGTTTTCTAATATTTTTTTTCCGTGTGGGGTCAAAATGGACTCGGGGTGAAACTGTACCGCCCGAATGGGGAGGGTTTTGTGTTTTAGCGACATCAGTTGTTGTTGGTCGTCGAATGAAGTGGCGATCAATGCCTCGGGCAATGGGGTTTTGACCACCCAAGAGTGATAGCGCCCCACTTCAAAATTTTGGGGTAGCCCCTCAAACAATACATCGGGTTCCGTGACTTGCACTGGGGTTGCCACCCCATGAAACACGGTGTCCAAATTGACCAAGGAGGCGCCAAAAACTTCTCCTATGGCTTGTTGTCCCAAACAAACGCCGAGTATTTTTTTGGTCGGAGCGTATTTCTCGATGGTGGCCTTGAGCAATCCCGCTTCGTCGGGAATCCCCGGACCTGGAGAAAGCAATAGGTAATCATAAGCCTCGGGTTCTGAAAGGTCGAACTGATCGTTGCGTTTTACCGTGACCTCAGCCCCCAATTCCTCCAGATAATGGACCAAGTTGTAGGTGAAGGAGTCGTAATTATCAATGATAAATATTTTTTTCATCGCTTAACTTTTATAGTTTTTCGGCCAAGGTCAGGGCTTTGTCCAAGGCACCCAGTTTGTTATACACTTCTTGTAATTCATTTTCGGGGACGGATTTGGATACGATACCCGCCCCAGCTTGATAGTGGAGTTGTTGGTTTTTGCTGGTAAAAGATCGTATGACAATGCAGTGGTTGAAGTTGCCATCAAAATCCATATAACCCAGCGCACCTCCATAGGCATTTCGAGCTGTTTTTTCGTAGCGGTCAATAAGCTGAAGGGCTTTGTGTTTGGGGGCTCCACTGAGGGTTCCCGCGGGAAAGGTATCGGCCACTACCTGATAGGTTTTGGTTTGGGGTTTGAGGTAGCCCGTTACCTTAGATACCAAATGAATGACATGGGAGAAAAATTGAATTTCCCTATTTTTTTCAACCACTACTTCCGTGCCATTGCGACTGAGGTCGTTTCTTGCCAAATCCACCAACATAACATGCTCGCTGTTTTCTTTAGGATCGGCAGCCAAACGTTCGGCGGAAATGCGATCTTCTTCGTCGTTTCCTGTTCGCTTAAAGGTCCCTGCAATGGGGTGAATCTCTGCCTTTCCTTGTTCGACAACCAGTTGGGCCTCGGGCGAACTGCCGAAGATCTTGTAGTCACCATAATCGAAAAAGAACAGATAGGGGGAAGGATTGACCGATCGTAGGGTGCGATAAACGTTGAACTCATCGCCCGTAAAGCCTTGTGAGAATCGACGTGAAAGAACCAGTTGGAAAACATCTCCCCGGTAACAGTGTTTTTTCGCTTTGTCAACCAATGTTATGAATTCCTCATCGGAGAGGTTGGAGGTCTTGTCTCCCTTTTTTTGGAAGGTATAGGCAGTGGTGTTGTCTTTTTTAAGGATTTTTTCGATCTGTGCCAAGTTGTTGGTACCATCATAGCTGTGGGAAAACAAATGCGCCTCGTGGTTGAAAAGACTGATGGCGATGATGTTTTGGTAAACCGCATAATAGATCTCGGGTAGGTCTAAATTACTTTTGTCGGGGTCCAAGGTGAGCTGATCAAAATGAGCGACGGCCTCGTGGGCAATAAAACCAAATAGTCCATTGGTAATGAACTTGAATGGGAATTTTTTGGAGTCGAATTGCTGGGCAAATTCCTGAACCAGTTGGGGTACTTTATCTTCGGCGGTCAAGGTTTTTTCTTTTTGGCTGCCATCGGGAAAGATGTATTGTACTTTTCCCTTTGCAATGCTCAGGCTGGCAATGGGATGGCAACAGATGTAGGAGAAGTTATTGCCTCGGGAGTCATAGTCACTGCTTTCCAATAAAAGACTGTGGGGAAATTGATCCCTTATTTTAAGGTAAACACTGACGGGGGTAAGGGTGTCGGCCAGTATTTTTTTGTGTTCAGAATGTAGTTTAAACCTTTCACTCATGGTGTTAAATTAAAAAAGGCTTGTCGTGATGACAAGCCTTATATGGGTAAAGTATATCACGAATCGATTAAGCCAATTCGTTCCACTTTGTTGTGTTATCTTTAATATTCATATACAAATATAAATGAAAAATATTGTAAAGCAACTCCTTCAGGTTTCTAATTTTGAAGGGACAGTGCTACTTCCATCCTGATATCGTCCAGTATGAGTTTGTCGCCGAGGTTTTCAAAAAAGGAACCCGAACGGAAACGAACATCGTAAATAGAACGATCGAAGGTAAGTTGGGCTTTGGCAGTGTTGTTGTCTCCCAATGTTATGGTGAATTCAACAGGATGTTTTTTTCCTTTGATGGTCAGATCACCATACAGGGTTTGTGCGTCTCCCGTGGCTTTTCCTTTTTGTGTGATTTTCAAAAGGGCTTCGTTGTGTTTTTCAACACTGAAAAAATCGTCAGATCTGAGGTGTCCTTCTAGTCTTGTTTTTCCTCCTCCCGAGAGATCTTCAACACTTAGTGAATTCATGTCAACGGTAAAGCTTCCACCAGTAATGATTCCGTCTTGAAGGTCGAGGTTTGCTTTTTTAAATTTTAGGTCCCCAAAATGGGTTTTCCCCGTAAGCTCTTCTCCATACCAACGGATGTTGCTCTGTTCTGTATTTACTGATAAGCTTTGGGCTTGCATCATTCCAAAGGCCATAATCAAGCCAAGGGTAAATGAAAATTGTAATGGTTTTTTCATAATTTAATTATTAAGATTAGTGATTAAGTGTTATTTTGTTGAGAAGGCTGCGCAGGGTTTTTTGATCTTCTAGACTCAAGGGTTGGAGAACAGCTGCTTCTGTGTTTTGGATTTCGGTGTCCAATTTTGTCAAGGCTTCCAATCCTTGCTCAGTGATGAAAATTTCTATTTTCCGACGATTGTCATCACATATTTTCCTCCGGACTAGTTTTTTGTCGATTAACTTGTCGATGATACGGGTAGTATTGCTCATCTTGTGTATCATTCTTTTTTGTACGGTTTTTAAATTGGCAGCACTCCCTTTGCGTCCTCTTAAAATTCTCAGTACATTGAACTGTTGCAGGGAAATGCCATGTGGTTTGATGGTATTTCCCAGATACTCTTCTGCTTTGTTACCAGCTTTGAGTATTCCGACAACCGTGTTTTTTGCTAGATCTAAAGTCTCCATATTTGTATATACAAAATTTGTTATCACAAATATACGAAATTAAATTAATTAAAATAACAAGAATCATACCTTAGATAAAGTTATCATAATGACCTGATGATTAGAAGGCTTATTTTTTATGTATAAAAATTTACCCAACAATCAAGGGTGACCCTTTAAGCATCATTTTTTTAAAAAATATTTGCTCTTAAAAACAAACTCAAGTTGGGAATGGTTTTTTTATTGGAACAAGTCTATTACATTTGAAACAAAAAAGATGGATTTAACACAAGAGGAATGGAGTAGTAAATTAGCATCAGATAACAAGGCTTATCTTTTAGATGTCAGAACTCCAGAAGAATTTGAAGAGGGACATATCCCTAATGCGACTATGTTGGATATTCGACAACCAGAAAGTTTTATGGAGGGTGTGCAGTCGATGGACAGCTCCAAACACTATTACATATATTGTAGATCGGGAGCAAGAAGTGCCCAAGCTTGCCAGGTAATGAATCAAATGGGTATTGAAAACACCTATAATTTGTTGGGTGGATTTATGGAATGGGAGGGAGAGACCGCCTAGTTCCCCCTACTTACTTTAAGACCCCAAATCGAAATGAAAGAGGATTTTCTTCACTATCTGTGGTGTTTCCAAAAATTGGGAACCCCACCCCTTACTACCTTTGCAGGTGATTCCATCGAGGTAATTCACCCTGGAACACCCAATGGTGGTGGAGGTCCTGACTTTCTTAACGCTAAAATATGGATCGGTGATACCCTTTGGGCAGGCGATGTAGAGCTTCATCTGAAAGCTTCTTCTTGGTAACATCACCAACACCATCTTGACAAACAATATGACTCGGTTGTCCTGCAAGTTGTTTGGGAGAACGATAGCGAAGTTTGCTACCCCACAGGTCGTTTGCTCCCATGTCTGGAGCTGACTCCTCGTATAGGCCTCCAATGGCAAGAAGACTATGAGAAAAAATTCCAAAAAATGTCCCATTGGATTCCCTGCGAAAAACTGATTTCTCATTTTCCAGATTTGAAATGGCACAACTGGAAGGAGCGCCTTTATTTTGAGCGACTGGAACAAAAAACAACACTCATCCACCAGTTGCTGAAAGCCAATAAAAATGATTGGGAAGAAACCTTATTCCAGCTTTTGGCCAAAAATTTTGGTCTGAATATCAATGGCAATACTTTTTTAAAATGGGCCCAACACCTGCATTTTTGCGGTGGTGCGAAAAAACGTTTCGGATCCGATAATATTGGAAGCTCTTTTTATGGGCCTGTCAGGTCTGTTGGGCGGAGAAATGAATGCTCCCTACAAGAGGCGGTTGCGCAAGGATTTTGACTATTTAAAACACAAGTTTGGTTTTAAGGAAATACCAGGTATAAAAGTCCAATTCAGTCGCTTGCGTCCCCCCAATTTTCCCACCATTCGCCTGTCCCAATTGGCCCAATTTTACGCCCAATATCCCCCCCCCTTTTTCTCAATTGATCAAGGCTCAAGAATTAAAGGACTTAGCATGGATACGGAAAATAGGAGTCTCAGATTTTTGGAAAACCCATTTTACCTTCCACAAGGAATCGAAACCCAGCCCAAAACGACTCTCACAATCTTTTTTTGAATTATTGTTGATCAATACTTTGATCCCCTTTCGGTTTGCCTATGCCCAAAAGCAAGGTGGAACAGCCGATCAAAATATCATCTCTTGGATTCAATCATTGTCACCAGAGCGCAATAGCACTAGCCGAGGTTTTTCTCAATTGGGCCTTTCGATTGATTCTGCCTTGGATTCTCAGCCCTTGTTGCAACTCAAAAATTTTTATTGTGACAAAAAAAGATGCCTGCGTTGTGCCGTTGGATTTCATTTGTTCGACTTTTCGTCTTAAATTTGGATTATGAGTCGAATGAGTTCATTGCGCCATTTTTTTGAAAAACACGGCTTTACTGTTTCCACCCGATTGGCCGATTCGCTCGGAATGAACGTCAAAAGTGTCCGTCTTTTTTTTATCTATGCTTCCTTTACTACTATAGTGGGGGGATTTATTATTTACCTTACTTTGGCCTTTTGGCTCAAACTCAAAGACATGATCTACACCAACCGAACCTCTGTATTCGATTTATGACGTGAGACTTTTTAGCCCCAAATTATTTTTTGCAGTATTTTTAGTTTTGGTGATCTCTTGTGTGGGTATGCTGGGATATTATTGGCTCTTACCCGAAATAGGCTTGATAGATGCCCTCTACATGACCATGATCACCCTGAGTACGGTTGGCTTTGGAGAGATCGCTCCCATGAGCGATGCTGCAAAACTGTTTACCATATTCTTTATTATGATCAGCTTGACGGTTTTTGCCTATGGCCTCAAAGAGATGACCCAATACTTTTTGACCGAAAATATTTTTGAAAAAATCAAACAAAAAAAAATGAACAATATGACCGCTTCTTTAAAAGACCATACGTTGATTTGTGGTTATGGTCGCCAAGCGGCACAGCGATTGTTGAATCACGGCCATCCTTTTGTGGTAATTGAACAAAATCCCGATTTGATCAAAGGACAGAATAAAATCAACTTTATTTTAGGAGATGCCCGCCAAGATGGTATCTTGGAACAAGCCAATATCAAAACCGCCAAACATTTGATTGCCGCATTGCCCAACGACGTGGACAATCTGTTTGTGGTTTTGTCTGCTAGAGAATTCAATCCCGAGCTGCTCATTGTCAGTCGTTTGACAGAAGACAGCAATCGTTCAAAGCTCAAACGTGCAGGAGCCAACCACATCATCATGCCCGATAAAATAGGAGGGGATCATATGGCCAGTTTGTTGATGGTTCCCGATTTGATCTATTTTTTGGAAAAATTGAGTTGGCTGGAAGAAGACAGTCCCAACCTGGAAGAAATTGCCATCGATGCACTGCCCAAAAAATACCTTGATCAATCCCTGTCCGATCTTGATATTCGTCGAAAGACCAATTGTAATGTGATAGGATTCAGGAGTGCTCAGGGCCAACTGATGATCAACCCCCATGCCGAAATGAAATTGGAGTCCCATTGTAAACTGATTGTGTTGGGTAATAGTGCTGCTATTGCAAAATTAAATACAATGTTTAATTTGGATTAATTTGATTTTCCTTTTGTTTTTATGATATTGCGAAGACCAACAAAACACCCATGAAGGATCTATCTTTTTCCAAAACCCTTATTATGCTATTGTTAACAACCCTCATTCCTTGGAGTGTTCAAGGACAACAACAAGGGTTAGACGACCGAATCAATGAGGCTTTTACACCTATTGCAAATTGGTGGGGCGCCTTGATTTTACACGATTTTCCAGGAACTTCGATTCCTACCATCATCATTCTATTGGTCGGGGGTGCATTGTTTTTTACCCTCTATTTTGGCTTTGTCAATGTGAAGCGTTTTCCTACAGCTATTGCAACGGTCAGCGGAAAATATGATGCCCTAGATCAACACGAATCGGGGGCTCCAGATTTGGCGATTGATGGAGACATCAAAGATACCATCAAAGATGAAAGTCAGGAGGGCGAAGTGAGCCATTTCCAAGCCTTGGCTACCGCAGTTTCAGGTACCGTAGGCAACGGGAATATTGCAGGGGTGGCGCTGGCCATTGCAGTTGGAGGCCCAGGGGCTACCTTCTGGATGATCCTCTGTGGATTGTTGGGCATGTCGACCAAGTTTGTGGAGTGTACTCTTGGGGTGCGCTATCGCGATGTTGGAGAAGACGGAACAGTTTATGGAGGTCCCATGTATTATTTGACCAAAGGATTAAAAGAACGTGGTTTGGGTAAAATCGGGAAGTTTTTGGCTGTGACCTTTGCGATTTTGTGTATTGGTGCTTCGTTTGGAGGAGGTAATGCCGCCCAATCCAATCAAGCCGCCATGCAATTGGTTTCTACTTTTGGAATGACGGGAGGTTCTGCTCGAACCATTATAGGATTGATCATGATGGTCTTTGTGGGCATTATCATCATAGGAGGGATCAAAAGGATTGCTTCGGTTACAGAAAAAATAGTCCCTTTTATGGCTTTGATGTATGTCTTGGCCTGTGTTTATATTATAGGTTCTAATCTCAGTTTTGTAGATGATGCTTTTGGTATGATCTTCAGCCAAGCTTTTAATCCTCAAGCAGGATTGGGAGGTTTTTTGGGTGTGCTGATTACGGGTTTCCGCCGTGCGGCTTTTTCCAATGAGGCCGGGGCAGGTTCTGCTTCGATTGCCCATGCAGCAGTGAAAACAAAATATCCCGCCTCGGAGGGGTTAGTGGCGCTTTTGGAGCCCTTTATCGATACGGTAGTGATATGTACAATGACAGCCTTGGTAATCATTATTTTTAACGGAGACAATGCTGTTTTTGACTACGGTGGTGTAGGAGGAAGGGTAATGATTGACGGTGTTGCCGTTGAAGGAGCCGCCATTACCGCTGCTGCCTTTTCGGAATACATCGCTTTTGCAGGGCCTTTTTTGACCTTGGCCGTGGTGCTTTTTGCGGTTTCTACAATGATCTCTTGGTCCTACTACGGACTGCAATCTTGGATGTATGTTTTTGGAAAAAGTAAAGCCGCTGATCTCTCTTATAAAATTTTGTTTTTGATTTTTATCGTGATCGGAGCTGCTGGCGATATGTCTGCCGTTTGGACTTTCTCTGATGCTATGATTTTGGCCTTGGTTTTTCCCAATATGATCGGCTTAATGTTGCTTTATCCCAAAGTAAAAGAAGAATTGACAATTTATATGACGGCCATCAGGGACAATAAGCGCTGACTTCAACTGAAGAAATGAAACTTTTTGGCTCCCACTTCTACATGAGTAAACCCCAGCGTAATGCGCTTGTGATATTGGTTATTTTGTTGCTTTGCGTTTCTTACCTTAAAGATTTTTCACTCAAAAGTACACCCGTACCGTTGGATAAAGCGGTCATGGAATACCATAAAAAAGCCATCGATTCTATGGCAAAATCAAAGGCGAAAATCCCTGATCTTTACCCTTTTAATCCCAATTATTTGACAGACTATCGCGCTTATGTTTTGGGCTTGAAACCCACTTCTATTGATCAACTATTGAACCATAGGAAATCGGGAAAATGGATGAATAATGCAGCACAATTTCAGTCAGTAGCAGGGATCGATGACAGCCTCATGGCGTTATTAAAGCCCTATTTGATTTTCCCTCGAATAAAAAAAATAAGGATGTAAAAAATACAAAGCCCAAAAAAAGAGGACTTAACCAATGCGATGCAGTAGCACTGCAAAGTGTTTATGGTGTGGGTAAAAAACGCTCACAGCGGATCATCAAATACAGATCATTATTAAAAGGGTTCAGTGAGATGGATCAATTGTATGAGGTTTATGGCTTGGATAGCTCAGTGGTGGATCGGATCAAAAAAAAGTTTGAGATTCAGGTTCTTCCAAAGATCGATAGGATGGTATTGGACAGTATTTCTTATCAGGATTTGGTAGGTTTGCCCTATATCACTCCTTCCGACGCCCAGAAAATTATTAGAAGGAGAACGGCCCAGGAAGGAATTTCATTTGATGATCTGAAAAATATTGAAGGATTTGACTCATTGAAAATAGCAAGAATAAGTTTATATTTACGGAGATTTTAAGACTATGTTTGAATTGGATAATGCGGTGGGTGTGAATTATGGCGAGATCACTAAAATGGTCACCGAGTCCGCAAAAGGTTTTTCAGAACAGCACATTCGTCCGAATGTAATGGAATGGGATGAGTCCCAATTTTTTCCCGCTACGGTACTCAAAAAAGCAGGAGATTTGGGTTTTATGGGGGTTTTGATTCCCGAAATCTACGGCGGTTCGGGAATGGGTTACCACGAATATATAGCTATCATAGAAGAGATTTCGAAAGTTGACCCTTCGATAGGATTGTCTGTTGCAGCACACAATTCTTTGGCCACTCAACACCTCTATCTTTTTGGTAATGAAGAGCAAAGAATGAAATGGTTACCCAAGTTAGCTACCGGCCAATGGCTGGGGGCATGGGGATTGACCGAATACAATACGGGCTCAGATGCCAAAGGCATGAATGCAACGGCCAAAAAAGAAGGAGACCACTGGGTGCTCAATGGAACTAAAAATTTTATTACTCACGGTAAGTCCTGCGATTTAGCGATTGTTATTTTTCGAAATGGAGAAAAAGGTGACAGCCATGGGATGACCAGTTTTGTAATTGAAAAAGGGACCCCGGGCTTTAGCTCAGGAAAAGTAGAAAATAAATTGGGTATGCGCGCCTCAGAAACCGCTGAAATGGTTTTTGACAATTGTATCGTTCCAGACAGCCATCGTCTAGGAGAAGTGGGTGAGGGCTTTATCCAATCCATGAAAATATTGGACGGTGGAAGAATTTCTATTGCAGCACTTTCTTTGGGAATCGCCAAAGGAGCTTTTGAAGCTTCGGTAAAATATGCTAAAGAACGCGAACAGTTTGGTAAACCCATTGGTAGTTTTCAGGGTATTTCTTTTATGTTGGCCGATATGGCCACCGAAATCGAAGCAGCAAGCCTGATGACCCACCAAGCAGGAGAAGAGAAAAACCACGGAAAAAATGTCACGCAAATCGGGGCAATGGCCAAATTATTCGCCTCCGAAGTTTGTGTCAAAGTCGCCAATAATGCTGTTCAAATACACGGAGGCTATGGTTTTACCAAAGATTTCCCCGTTGAAAAATTCTTTCGAGATTCTAAGTTGTGTACCATCGGAGAAGGAACCAGCGAGATTCAAAAGCTGGTGATTGCCCGCAATTTGCTAAAATCTTAAAATTTCTCTTTTTATTACTTGGGTTAGGGATTCTATTCCTATATTTGCGCACCATTATGAAAGGAGGTGCCAAGATATGTTAATTATACCAGTTAAAGACGGAGAAAATATCGATCGCGCATTAAAGCGATTCAAACGAAAATTTGATAAAACCGGTGGTATGCGCCAGTTGCGTAGCCGAAAGCAATTTGTAAAGCCTTCTATCAGAAATCGTGATAAAATCAAAAAAGCACAATACATTCAACGCTTAAGAGACCAAGAAAACCAATAGTCTCATTTATTTGCGTTTCCATTAAACGTTGTAAGTCTTAAGTTTCATAACTTTGATTTACAACGTTTTTTTATGTCCATCAATCGTTTTCTGGATTATATTACCCACGAAAAAAAATATTCCAAACACACCTGTGTTGCCTACGAAAAAAATCTGACCGACTTTAGAGATTTTTGTATCGAGCACTTCGCTCTAGAAAACATAGAGGATGCGGATTATAGCCCCATAAGAGCTTGGATTGTATCTTTGGTAGAAATGAAAAATAGCAACCGTACGGTCAATCGCAAGGTTTCTGTCCTCAGGTCCTATTATAATTTTCTACTCAGGACTGAGACGATCAGTATTTCCCCACTCAAATTACATCGACCGCTAAAGGTTTCCAAAAAAGTGAATGTTCCTTTTTCGCCAGAGGAAGTAGATCGATTGTTAGACAGTGATTGGTTTGCTCAAAATTATGAAGGGATACTTCAAAAAACGATTATCGGCTTGTTGTATTATACAGGCATTAGACGTCAAGAACTGATCGACCTCAAAACCAATGCGGTAGATTTTGAAACGAATTCCATAAAGGTGTTGGGCAAGCGGAACAAAGAGCGTATTATTCCTTTGTTGCCCGATGCAGTGAAATACTTGAGGGAGTACCTTTCTTTCAAGAAAGAATTGGTTGCACCAGATGCTACTCATTTTTTTTGTTTGTCCTCTGGTGTAAAACTCAAGGAAGGGTTTGTTTATCAAACGGTAAATCACTATTTTAGTAAGGTATCAACCAAAGTAAAAAAAAGCCCCCATATGTTGCGACACAGTTTTGCTACGCATCTTTTGAACAATGGAGCCGATCTAAATGCGGTCAAAGAGTTGTTAGGGCATGAGAGTGTTGCTGCGACCCAAGTCTATACACATAGCAGTTTAAAGAGGATACAAGAGATCTATGCAAAGGCCCATCCGAGGGGTAAAAAATAAAGTGATTAAAACTTAAACCTTATACTATGAAAATAAATTTTCAATCTGTCAATTACACCGCCGATGCCAAGTTGGTTGAATTCGCCAATAAGAGAATGGAAAAAACAGCACAGTTTTACGATCAAATCGTGGCTGTTTTTATTTATACTAAAGTGGAAAACTCCTCTGATAAGGTTAATAAGTTCGCAGAATTAAAGATTGAAATCCCTGGAGATGATGTGATTGTAAAGAAGACAGCCAAGTCCTTTGAGGAGGCAATCAACACGGCTGCAGATTCTGCAGAAAGAGTCTTAAAAAAACGCAAAGAAAAGCAACGACTTTTAGGCTGATTTTTTTAGGTTATTGTTTTGTAACCCGAAAAAATAATATTTACTTTGCAGACCGTTTTTACGGTCTTTTTTTTTAAGAAAAAGCCGATGTAGCTCAGCTGGCTAGAGCAGCTGATTTGTAATCAGCAGGTCGTGGGTTCGAGTCCCTCCATCGGCTCTGATTTTGACATAGAGAAAGACTGAGGGGAGATACTCAAGCGGCCAACGAGGACAGACTGTAAATCTGTTGGTTTTTACCTTCGCAGGTTCGAATCCTGCTCTCCCCACATAAAGTTTTGAAATATTGGAATAATTTGTTGATCTTCGTATCACCAAAAAATGCGGGAGTAGCTCAGTTGGTAGAGCGTCAGCCTTCCAAGCTGAATGTCGCCGGTTCGAACCCGGTCTCCCGCTCTTTTTATTGCCGATGTAGCTCAGGGGTAGAGCGTTTCCTTGGTAAGGAAGAGGTCACGAGTTCAAATCTCGTCATTGGCTCTCTTACAATCAAGGAGTTACGAATCACATCGGACTCCTTTTTTTATTTACGGTGAACCCATTAGTGAACCAAATCACTTTTCAACAAGCTTATCAACTGAATTATTAGTGAGCGTTTCTTTTCGTTTCAAAAACGTGGGGGGTGTGCCTTGATGATATACAGTCGCGCTAATGGGTAGCGTTCTGATTTATATGACGTATACGAATTAATAGAATTTACTATATTGTACTGTAAATCAATACTATGAAAAAATTACTACTACTAACTACCCTACTTTTAGCTTTCGCTTGTTATAAAGATGATGAGGGATACTTTATCTCATAGAGATTTGAGAAGTATATTGAATAAAAATAAGTTGAGAACCAAATAAATCAGTTATTAGGATAATTAACCACATAATTATATTTTTAATAAATTTTCAATTATGAATGATAAACAAAAAAATATATTAATTTCTACATTAAAAAAATTAATAAAAGATTTCTTTAAAATTGATGATAAACAAAAAAAAATTCTGATTTATATAACATTATTCATAATAGGAGTATTTATTGGTGCTCCAATTGGAAATCTCCTAGGTACCCCTTTCCTTGGTTTAATTATAGCATCTGGATTTCCATTAACATATTATTTCATTAAAAGTAAAAAGGAAAAAACCAAAGAGGAGGATGACCTTCAAAAAACTATAGAAATCTTTAAGAAGAAAATTAAGATTGTTGATGTTTCACAAATTGATATTACTATCTCTAAACACGAGAAAGTAATTATGGAATATGATAAAAACAAACATCACGATTTAGTTAGATTAAGTAAATTCATTAAAAATTTAGAAACTAAAATTAACGAACAATTCAATTGGGAAAATTCAAAAGAAAATATGTTAGGAAGTGAATTATACTCTTATATATATCTTGAAAAAAATACTAAAAATTTAGATTTACTAGTTAAACTCAATATTACTATGATTAACAAGTTAGTTGAGGATAAAATAACTGACTTTTTAATTATTTACGAAAAATTTGAGGAGGTAGGAGTATTCAGAAGTTCATTTGAAAATGAACTCCTAAGCAAACTTGATAAACTAACTAATAAACTGGATAATATCTCTAATCAGTTGAGAAAAATTGATGGTCGATTAGGATACCAAAATTTAGTTCTTACTTATAATACGTTCCAATTCAATAAAATTAGGAAATCATTAAAAAAGTAATTAGTACAAACTTTGTGCTTATACGGAGGAACTTGGAAAAGTAGAATTTAAACCCCTTTTGTAGATTTTGTTATTTTAGTAGTATGAAAAAGCTAATACTTATAACCGCTTTATTGTCTGTGTTTTCTTGTTCAAAGATGATGAGGGATACTTTATCTCATAGAGATTTGAGAAGTATATTGAATAAAAATAAGTTGAGAACCAAATAAATCAATTACTAGGATAATTAATCTCATAATCATATATTAACGTTTTAAAATAATTTCAATTATGAATGATGGTGTGTTGTTAGAATTTAAAGTTGGAAGGTTTTTAGGAGCAGAAAAACTATTAAATGATGAATTAAATAGTTTACCTAATTACGAAACATATTTTAATCTTATGATTTGTAAACTCAATTTAATTTGTGATGAAGGTAGAACAATAGATGAAGTTATTTATTGTTTTGAAAAGTCATTGGAATTAGTAGATGATAATAAAAAAGAAGAGCTATTACTATCAGTAAAAAAAGTTGTTAAAAACATAACAACTCAACTTGGTAATTTATACCAACACCTAGAAGTGAAAAAACAAGAACAAAATAGAAAAAATTTATTTTCTAATCTAGTTGGTATAGCTTCGGTTTTAGCTATGGGAATATCACAAGTATCTTCATCACAAACAAGTTCATCAACAAAAATAGCACAAGCAGCTTTTTTTGGTGGAAGTGTTGGCCTTTCAATAGAGGGTTTAAAGAAAATTAATGGAATAAAAGAATCACAACAAAAAATCTTTGATGTTGGGAATCAAATTATCGATAGTTTTGTTCATCTTGGAATAGGAACAAAAAACGAATTAAACTCCGAATTATTTATAATATCTTCCTCTATTGAAAAATTAATAGGAAAGTTTGGAAGTGAGGAATTAAAAAAAATTAGTGGAAGTTATTTGATAACTTCTGATGATTTAATTAGAATGTCACAAATTGCAAATTCGATGAAAACAATTTCTTTTAAAAATTTTAAGGAAAATGAATTATTAAAAAAAGAATGGAAACTACTTATGGAAAAATATAAAGTTAGTTTTTCGAATACAGGAGTTTTACTAACAAGTTTGAAAAAAAATCCAATTCATTAAAATTAGGAAATCATTAAAAAAGTAATAAGTACAAACTTTGTACTTATTTTTTTTGATGA
>Ga0115571_1001673_pt1 | contig 15370 bp, 8 predicted proteins | sample COGITO_mtgs_1205_FD_87293 | JGI IMG/M metagenome (GOLD analysis project Ga0115571, IMG submission 87293) | Pelagic marine microbial communities from North Sea - COGITO_mtgs_120531 | ecosystem: Environmental > Aquatic > Marine > Epipelagic | place: Germany:Helgoland, sampling site Kabeltonne...
AAGGATGAATAAGTGTCCTCGTCCTCGGTGTTGAGACTCAGACGAGCTCCAAACCATGCTCCGGACATGGACGTGGCCGTGGAAGGCTCGCCGATCCTCTCCATTCGAAGCCGTTGGCCGTGAGGCGGTCGCCCGCCGCGAGGCCACGGCCCGCGGCCCGGAACGTTCGGAACGATCGGCACGCGATCGTCCCCGTCGCTGGGCACGGGGTCGTTTGGACTCAAGTACGGATGGGAGTTTAGGGGGAAACCCCATCTCGATTCCCGTCCAGGCTCGCCGAGCAGCGCCAGCGGCGCCAGGTAGAGCGCCAGAGCGATGCTCGGAGGGACACTTTCCCATTTTGCAAACGGAACAGCCGGTGCCTGCGTTTGCGGCAAACCTCCGAGTGCCGCCGCCAACGCGTCGTCGCTGGTCTCCCTCTCGAAAGTGGGAAAATCCCACGCCCAGCCGATGACGGGATACTCCGCCTCTTCATGCTCCACGCTAACGGCATGACCCAACAGTATGGCTGAGCGCGAGTCTTTGAGGAGCAGGTCCGCGCGCACACCTTTGCTCCTGACGATGAGTGCACTCAGCAGCAGACTCACCGCGTACGTCGCCCTGCGACACGCTTTCCTCTCCAGTTCGATGACTATGTCCTCGTCAGAGTCGGTTGGTCTTTCCTCCATGGACGGTCCGTTGAAACCTGCGTCTTCGCGTTTGTCCTGATTCTTCCGAGTGCTCATGTAGGCGATGTTGAGCGCGATCACCGCTTTCGTGCGTAGACCGTGCACCCGAATGGTCTCCTCGGTCTTCGTAAGGTCTTTCGACGCATTGACAGCGCCCGCGAGTACTTTGCAGCAGCTGGCCAAGTCCTCCAACCTCGCCGTTCCAAACCGTCGATGAATCCGTTTCAAACCGTCGATGAATTCGAGTGCACGATGTCTGGCCGTGTATAGCTCCCTGTACGACTCCACCGGCCACACGGGATCGTCCCAACTCCGCTGAAACAGCTCCCTCCAAAGCGGCTCGTCCACCGCCTGGTGCATCTGCTTGGATGTTGTCGAGAAACGTAAGATCTCGGCGGGGCTGAGGTGAGCGAGCACGTTCCCGAGCGTGGGTGCGTCCAGAGCATCTATAGTCGAACCCGATATCCCGGCTTCGGCATCGTCCGACCCTGGCCCCATGTTCACTCGACCCACCGCGCGCACTTCGAGTGAGGGCCTTCGAGGAAGATTTGCGACCAAGCTGCCAAATAAACTTTACAGTAGACTATGAACAGTCGACTCCATTAAAACGTTTTGGTGCGTACTCGTAGATCCTAATCATCTCCCCCGACGCTGTCCGCCGGCGTGGCCGCCCCCGTCCCCGTCATCGGCGTGTCCGCCCCCGAGTCCTCCCCAGTCCTCGGCCGCTTCGTCGCGCTGGGCTCATTCTCCGCGTCCATCGTGTCCGTCCCCGCCTCGCTATCCTCGCCCATGTCCCTCGCCGGCCTCTTATTCCTCGCCGGTAACACGCGCGTCGCGACTGGCGTACCCAGCGCGGCCGGTACCGGGTTCCCGCAGAGGTACGCCTGCTTGAGCTGATCGAGCATCGGCCCGTCCACGTCTCCGTACCTCACGCTCTGCCACCCGTCATCCGCCTTCTTCCCCGGGTTGGCGATTCGCTTGCAGAAGATGGCCCACGCGCTCGGGGAGTTGTAGTCATTGCCCTCGAACCTGATCACGCCCTCGGAGTCGAGGGACGCGGACCAGGTCTTGTTGAGGTAGGAGATCCAGAGCGCTTCCGGGCCCGCTTGCATGTGTCCGGACTCGACGAGCATCTTGAGCGACACGGCGGAGCGGCCGGGTCGGTTGGGGAGGCCCGATACGATCTTCCCGCCGGACGCGCGGGTCTTTTCACCCTTACCCGTGTTGCCCCTGCCTGTGCCGAGGGATTTAGCGGTGGGAACCTCGCTGCGCTTCGCGCCCCGCCTCGCCTCGTGCCTCTGCGCCCAGAGGATCTTAGACTTGAGGAGCCACTGCTCGGGCTCCTCCTTCCACAGGCGGGCCATCTCGGTGGCGATCTCGCGGCGCTCCTCGCGAATCCTGTGCACCTCGGTTTCCTGGATCGGCGACGCGGAGGGGGGATGGGATGGTGAGTCGTCGTTTGCGGTGGTGGGTGGGGGCGATCTGAGGGAACATCCATTCGGGGCGAGGGCTTTCGCTTTCGCGCGGGGCGGGAGTTTTTGGGATGGTGAGATCGGGGCGGTCGTTCGGTCGATTCGCGGGTATCGGGCGCTCACCAGCTCCTGCGGGGTCTTGTGCACCTCCGCTGCCGCGCCGTTGTCTTCATCGTCGCTCTCCTCGGGCTCCTCGGGAGGCACAGGGAGGGCGCCGATCCAGTACCCTTTGCACTCCCCGATGCCGCTGATGGCCAGGAAAGGCTGCGCGGTGGTCGGGGTGAGGGCGCCGTAGAAGGTTATGTCCTTGAGGGGTGGCGGGAGGAGAATTTCCTCCGCCTTCCCCTCCGCCTTCACGGGACTGGGTTGGACCATCGCCGCCGTCGTGCCCGCGCGCGCTGTCTATGACCCCGCCGAGGCGAGGCGATCTCTCACAAACAACACGACGATCTCAATCTCAAGCTCGAGTCTGACTTGTGTGGAGGCTAATTTTGACCCGTGAGTCGTCACAGTCACCGCGCGCCGGCATGGGACCTTCGGGTGACTGGCGCGGGAGCCCCGCCGGAACCACCGGGCGGAGCCCCCCTTCGTCACCGACGCGCTCCACCGCGGGCCTGGCCAAGCCGGCCGAGTCGCTTCAGAGCATCAAGGAGCACGTCAAGGGGCGAATCGCGGGCGGTAACCCGTGCTCGCTGGAGGAGTGCAAACGCCTCCTCCGCGACGTGGTCGCCGCGAGCGAGGCCCAGGCGTCCGAGGACTTCCACCTGCTCACGTCCCTCGCCGAGCAGGTCGCACAGGTGGGCCAGGAGGACACCCTCGTGGGACTCACGCGCGGCGCACCGGACTTCGCCACGGAGACGCGCGAGCTCATCGACTCGATCCTCTTCGCGCAGGAACGCGACGCGGGAGGCGCCAGGCACGTCGCGGTGGCAGACTCCCACGCGGGGAACACGGGCGTGGCGGCGGAACGGGTCCGGGCGAAGGTTAACCAGCGGCTGGTGGACCTCATCGACATCGTGTCCGTGTGCAGGGCGGAACGGGTAAAGCTGTTGGCGGAGCTCGTCACCGCGTCGAGGAACAGAGCGCCACCCGCGTCGGCGGCGTTCACGCGGCTCTCACCGTCGGAGACCAAGAAGGTCCCGATATAAAGTAAGAGTCTTAGTCCACGTAGCTAGTCAGTGTGTGTACCAATATCAACTCGCTTATTTCAACGCGCAATACACTGTTAACGCCTATACCTCGGGTCTTCATCGGGCGGCCTTCGGGGCGGATTCGCCAGCGCCGCGAAGCTGTTCCCCTGAGGCGGAGGCGGCCCGCGTCCTCCGCCCCGTCCGCCCCTGCCTCCGTGCGGCGGGCCCGGGTAGCCCCGTCCGCCATTGTGCCCGCCCGGGGGTTGGGGGTAGCCGCCCATCGGCGGGCCGGGATAGCCTCTGGGCATTCCCGCCGGCGGCGCGGGGGGGTAATTCCCGTAGTTTTGCTGCTGCTGGTAGTAGTTACCCTGCGGGGGACCGTGGTTCGGGGGACCGTGGCCGTACTGCATCACGTTACCGCCCGTGCCCGCGTGGACGCTCGCCTGCAGCAGCCTGTGCGCCCCCGCGCTGAGCCCGGGACCGCCGCCGCCGCTATGACCGCCGCCCCGCCCGCCGCTGCCGTTCTGGTAGCCGCCGAGGCCCATCGGACCGGGTCCTCGGCGCGACGGGTGATTAAACTCCTGAGCGCCGTAAGGACCGCGCGGCTGGTCCACGTGCCACAGCTTGGGCGCCGGCGGCATGTCCTGCGGGTTCACGATCGGGTCCGGGAGCCGTACCCCGGGCATGAGCACCGGCGGGACGAACCGCTCGGTCGGGCCGGGGAGCTTGAGGCAAACCGCGAGAACCTGGTTATTGGTGATGTCGTCGCGCGACTTCATCGGCGAGGGCATGGATGTCGGGCACGTGTCGCCGTTGACCAGGATCATCTCGCCGTTCATGTTGCCACTCGCCGCGGGGTTCATGTGCTTCGTTTTCTTGACGTCGCGGCCGGGGTTCTCATCCTCGAGCTCGTAAATGTCTCGCGCCAGCGGGTGGCTCGCGTGGCACAGGAGCGTCTCGAGGTTGATCGTGTTCCGCCTCTTCTCCTCGTTGGTCAGCGTACAGTCCAGCGACCGGGTCTCCGCGAGCAGCCGTTTCTCGTCGATCCACGGCAACAGCGCCACAGCCTGCCACGTGAACCGCTTACCGTTCATGTCCAGGTCGAACTTCTCGGGGTAAAAGTCGATGATGGGCGAATCGGGATCTTTCATCAACGGGTGAAACGCGGGTGGCAGCGCGTGCGACGAAGCCGCGGGTAAGACCCCCATGAGCTGCTCGAACGGCCTGAACGGCTCGCCCTCCTCGAAGTCCACGGATATCTCGTGCAGGTTGACGAGGTCCGTGGCGAACGGCGCGTAGTGGTAGGGGTAATACCAGTTCCACGAGCAGCACCCCTCGTAGTAGTACCTGCACACCCAGTACAAGCCCCGGACGTATTCGGTGACCATGCCCCTGATGATGCCGTCGGCGGTTTCGTCGTCGGCGCTCATCTTTGTCTGATAGTACCGGCCCTTCCAGCCGGCTTCGCCGAGCCGGACCGCATCGTTCTCCATCTCGTCCAGCTTGTCGCCCTTCTCCTTCATGACCGCCTCGAGCTGCTTGTTGAACGAATCCGCGTCTATGTCCTTCAGCTCGACGTCGTCCTTCTTCTCGGACGCCGGCGTCTCCGCCAGCTTCTTCCAGTACTCAGCCTCGTCCTCCTTCTTGGCGCCATCGGCGACGTCCTTGGCGCCGGCATCCTTGGCGCGCTTGGCGCCGTCGCCGTCCTGTGTCTTCGCCTCCGAATCCGGCGCCGGTCTCTTCTGCGACGGGGCGTTTTTCCCGAGGAGCTTCGCGCGGAGCAACTCGGCGGCGCTCTTGTTCGCCGCGCCCGTCGCCGGCACCGCGGGCTTGGGCGGCGCGGGCGGCGGCGCAGGCGGCGGGGGCGCGCCACGTCCCACGGCGGTAAAGGTCTGCCCGGCCATCGCGCCCGCCTGGATGTGACGGTCGGAGGCGTTGATGGACCCGGCGAACCGTTTCCCGGCTTGGTCCTCGTGCTTGTACATGCACGAGTCGCCCCTGGTGCACTGCCCGCGGAGGAACTGACGGCACACCTCGTTCTGCCCGCGCGCCTTCCGTTCCTTCTGCTGCTTCTGCCGCTGCCTCATGCGCTGCTCGGTCCGCGCGCGCTTCTGGAAGATGGCCTCCTCGTGCGTCCCGACGATCTGCACGAATTGCTCGACTCTTCGCAGATCCGGCTTGCCGTCGCAGCACAGGTACCCGCCCAAGGCGGGCAGCTGCTGCCGGTACACCGTCATGATCAGGTCGATCGCGCCCTCCCTGATCTCCAGCGTGGGCGAGTGCGGCAAGAAATCGTTACCCACGAAGAAGCACATAAACACAAAGTCGTCGAACACGCGCTCCTCGTCGTAAGTGAACGGCAAATCAGCCCGGTGTCCACCCGCGGATGTCGGGTGCAGGTCCATGGCGAGGTACTCGCGCAGCACCGCGACGGACAGGAGCTGATAGGGCTTGCGTGCGATGGATGGCTTGGCCTTGGGGACCTGGCCCAGAAGCCTGTCGCGATCGGACGGGAGATCGGGCTCTGGCGCGTTCTTCTGAAAGACGACTTCCCGCAAGATCCAAAAGTTTGGCTCGTGCGTCGCGAGCGCGAGCATGATGAGATCCGCGTCGAGGCCGTACACCACGTGCTTGGTGTTCGGGTCGAATCCCTTGAGACCCCTCTGTTGCCTGATGTAGTGCATGGCCTTGTGCTCGCCTTCTCCCGGGACGGACGCGTCGGACATGATCACCTTGACGCCTCGCCACGCGGGATCCGTGTTCATCCTCTGATGCACGTAGTACTGAAGCGCGGCGCTGAGCCGGCCCATGAACGGGGTACCCGGCGTGATGACGTTGCTGTCGACGACGTTGGACTTTTGCCTCGGCGGGACGTTGACCCCTTCCCGTCGCAGCTTCGCGCGGAGTTTCTCGTCTTCTTCCTCCTTCTCCTGGGCCTCTTGCGCGGCTCGGAATCGACGCGAGCGTTGCTGGTTCATCTTCGCCCTCGGCGCGACGCCGTCGATGGCCATGTACAGCAGCTTGCGGGGGCGGACCATGGCGAAGAGCCTGTCGATGTAGTCGAAGATGCACTCGAACACTTCTTCCTCGGTGGTTGGCGCCGGGCGGTCCTCGGGGTGGAAGCACGGGTGGATGATGCCGTTCATGTCGAGGTAGAGGTTATCGAACTCGGTGCCGTTGGGGTTGGGCCCGGTGCAGTCCACCGGGATGACGTTGCCGTTATGGTCCCACGGCTCGTCCTCGACGACATCCTTGATGATCAGCGGGTACTTCTCGCTGAGCCAGCGGTAGAAGGCGGGAACTCCCATGTCGACAACCTAGGAAAGATCGTCCCCGCCGCCGCAGAAAGTGCCGAACCTTTGATCCTCCTCACGCCTCACGAAGCGGGTCGCCGAGGGAGGGTGGGGAGTATCGCGCGCGCCACGTTCTTACCACAGTGTGACCACGTGGACCCTGCGATATCGTTCGATGCTCCGCGGGCGTGTACACGCGCGCTTCGCACTGTGAGGAGACGCGTAATCGGCGCCTGCATTATTTTCTCGGAAGCGCGCGACATTTTTTTTGGCGATCGATCGTCTCAGCAGTCGACGACCCGACCGTTCACACAGTGAATAGGCACTCGGTCTCGATGGTTGCGAGTGTCGAGGTTGTCAAGCCCCGCGGGCAATACGACGAGGTGGTGGTGCATCCGTTGGTGCTCCTCTCGGTGGTGGACCATTTCCGTCGCGTGGAGGAGGTGCGCGCGCGCCCCGGTCGTGCCGATCTCAACCGCGTCCCCTCAACCACGTCGGCTAACCTTTTCCCTCCCCTTCTCGCGACCAGGATGACTCCGAGGACAAGCGCGTGGTTGGCGTGCTGCTCGGCGAGTACCGCAAGGGGCGGCTCGACGTGACCAGCTCGTTCGCGGGTGAGTGTTTGACGCCGTCTGGCCCGTGAATGTGTCCCTTCGATGCCCGCCGGGGACGACCCGCGAGTCACCCGCATCGCCCAGATCTGGGAACGCACCCCCTGAGAAAAAACACGAGACTGACCGGCGCGCTGACCCCTCGATCCCGCCCCACGACCCCACCAGTGCCCTTCGAGGAGGACGAGAACGACGCGAGCATCTGGTTCCTCGATCACAGCTACCTGGAGAAGATGTCCGGCATGTTCCGCAGGATCAACGGTGCGTATCCCACCCACCCGGGCGCCCAGATCGTCACCCTTTTCAAACCTACCCACCCCGCCAACTCTTCTGCCGAGACGCATCATCTTTTCTGACCCCGACCCCGACCCCTCATCAAACGCGCAGCCAAGGAGAAGGTCGTGGGCTGGTACAGCACGGGCCCCAAGATCCGGACGAACGACGTGGACATCCACGAGCTCTTCACCGACTACCACCCCAACCCCGCCTTTGTCATCGTGGACGTGTCGCCGGACAACGTGGGCATCCCCACGAGTGCGTACCGGCTGGAGAATGAGATTCGCGACGACGGAACGCAAAAGGAGGAGAAGACCTTCGTGCACGTGCCCTCGTCCATCGAGGCGTTCGAGGCGGAGGAGATCGGCGTCGAGCACCTACTTCGCGACGTCAAGGACAACACCGTGAGCACCCTCGCCACGCAGGTTGCCGAGAAGATCACGTCGCTGCAAGGACTGGAGAAGCGCCTGGTGGAGATCAAAAAGTACATGGACCTCGTGGTGGACGGGACGCTACCCGTGAACCACGAGATCATGGGACTGCTCCAGGACTCGTTCAACCTCCTGCCAAACCTTAACCTCGAGGATTACGTCAAGGCGTTCGCGGTGAAGACGAACGACATGATGCTGGTGGTGTACCTGAGCTCGTTGATCAGGTCCGTCGTCGCGCTGCACGATCTCATCAATAACAAACGGCAGATGAAGGAAGCGGAGCAAGCCGCGGATGCCGCGGCGGCTGCCAAGGCTAACCCTAAGAAGGAGAAGGAGGGCCCGGAGACTGGCAAGGAGGACGACAAGGAGAATGCCAAGAAGTAGGTTACCGAGTGTTGGGGTGTCTGTGATGTAGCGATTGAGAAGTAACCGAGGTGAGATGAAACTTTAATTCCGTCGCGACAAAAGAGTTACGCCCAGAGCCTAAAGGTGGCGTCCGAGCCGCACGAGATGACGTACTTTCCGAACGGGTCGAAGAGCACCCCTTGCACGGCATCCTCGTGCCCCCTCAGCTCCGCAACCATGTCCCCGTCCGCCGCGTTGAAGCACTTCACCGTCCCGTCGTCGCTCGCCACGGCAACCGTCTCGGACGCCCTGTCAAACGCAACCTTATTCGCGGGATGCGGGCCGCAATCCACCGACAGAATCTCCGCAACCATGCGAACGTCCCAGAGCTTCACCATGCCGTCGGCGTCGCACGACACGATGACGTCGCCGTCGGTGCTGAAGCTCAGGTGGTTCACGCTGTTCAAGTGTCCGTACAGCGTCTGCGCGCACAGCCCCGTGCGCATGTCCCAGAGGGAAACCGTCTTGTCCGAGGAGCCGGTGGCGAAATTGTTCGTCCCCGGCTGCCAGCACACCTCGTTGACGCTGTCCACGTGCCCGCGGAACGCCAGCCTGCACTTGGCGGACGTCAGGTCCCACAGCCGCACGCTGTGATCCAGCGAGCACGACGCGATGTAGTCCCCGGACTCGTGGAAAGCCGCGTTCCACACAGCCTGCGTGTGCTCGGCGAAGGTGATTGTGCACCGCTTCTGGGCGAAATCCCAAACCTTCACGGTGCAATCGCCCGACGCCGACGCGAGGTGGGTACCCGCCGGGTGGAAGTCCACGCCCGCGACCCAGTCCCTGTGCCCGTCGCCGCTCATGATGAGATCCCCGGAGGGTATGTCCCACATCTTCCAGGTGGCGTCGTCGGACGCCGTCGCGATGATGGCTTTTCGCGGGTGCAGCGCGAGGTTGGACACCGACATCTGGTGCCCCTTGAACGTCTTGTTGAGGTTGAAGTTCTCCACCGGGCACGGCTCGGGTTTCTCCTCCTCGAACACCCGTCCCTTGGGCGCCAGTTGTACCCCGGGGGAGACCGCGGCTTGCTGCGCGGCGCCCTTCCCCGGGGCGGATCCGGCTTTGGCCGCCGCCTGGATGGCGGCTGTTTCCTCCTCCTTCTTGAGCCGAGCCTTCTCCGCCTTCTCCGCGGCTTTCTGCCTGGCCCGTTCAGCCTTCTTCGCCTCCTTGTCCTTCTTCTCCTGCTCGACCTCGAACTGCTCGAGCTTGTCCGCCATGCGATCGCGGTCTATCCGCACCAGCATCTTCTCCTTCATCGCCAGCTCGTACTTTCGCTTGAGCTCCTTGATGGTTGGCTCGTACTGCGAGTAGTGCTTGCGGAGCTTCTTGATGTCGTCCAGGAGCTTGTTCTTCTCCTGCCCGATGCGCTTGTGGTGCAGCCTGTGGAAGTCTCGCTCCTTGCGGAACTTGTCCCACGTGGACTGAGCCTTGTGCGCCACCTGCTTGGCGTTCTGGAGCTCGCGCTTGAGCGACATCACCGTGCCGTTCAGCTCCTGGTTCGTGTTGTACACGTCGGGGACCTGGGGCATGCCCTCCATGTTGAGCCTGCCGGTGGCCTCCAGCTCGTACCACTCCGCCTCGAACTTCTCCAGCGTCGACGTCATGCCCATCTTGACCAGGAAATTGCGAACGAAGTCATCCATCACCTGCGATCGCGGTGAAGGCGCGCGGTCAGGGGGGTGTTTCACGCCGGGGGTTCTCGCGGGCGGGTAAGAATCCTAAAATGGCGTCGAAATGGGTCGGGCGTGGGGCGGGCGCGACTTACCTCCGGCTTCTTGATAACCTCTCCCGGGGCGACGTCCGGCGGGCCGGTATCCTTGGCACCGACCAGGCTCCCGCCCAGACCCGCGAGGGACCTGAGCGCCGAGTCGAAGTCGTCCTCCTCCGCCAGCAGGAGCGGGTCATCCTCGTCGATGTCGATCTCCTCGTACGCGAAGTCGTCGTCGGGCTCGTCGAGCGCGTCGAGCTCGACGAGCTCATCGCCGCTCGAGTCGCCGTCCTCGTTGCCCATGGTGCCTATCGCTCGGATACCCCCGGGTCGTGGCCGCGCGAGGACAGCTGTGGGCGCCCCGTAAGGTGCTGCCCCTTCGCGGGTCAACGGGCGAAATTGAAACCGACCGATGGATTTGTCCGGCCGGAAAACGTCAACTGCTCGCGCGCTTCGTCGCGTCCGTTCCGCACACAGGGGAGCGCGGTGCGGACCGGCTCGGTGCGAGGGTGTGAGGTTCGATCGGTATGTCGCTATACGGCGAGAGCGATGGGCGTGAGCCGTACAGGAGGGTGGACGAGGCGCTGAGGACGATAGCCAAAACGTTGGATGCGAGAACGCCCCTCTTCTTCATGTACGGTGCCGATGATGTGGATGAGGATGAGGATGAGGATGAGGACGCGAAACTGTCGTGCGCCTTTTTCAATCACGTATCGAAGCTCGCGGACAGCCTCAGACCCATCGTGAACGCGGAGAACCGGTTCGTGGCTATCGTCGCCAACCCGGGGGATGGATACGCCGCGGCTCTGTGTGCAGTGCTCTTGTGTGGATGTGCATTTATCCCCGTCGACAGAGAGTGGTCCGAGGTGAGACAGCGGAGGGTTCTGGAGCACGCCAACCCCGCGGCGATCGTGTTCGTCGGATCGAGACCCTCATTGATAGGTACGGCCCGCTGGAAAGGTCGGTTGATCGATGCGCCGGAGCACGTGCCCAGAGTCACCGGCGCGGCGGCGACTTCAACCCCGACACTACCCGACCCGCCGCCGTGGGCCGAAGATGCGCTGTACGTCGTGTACACGTCGGGGTCGACGGGTGAGCCGAAGGGCGTGGTGGGCACGCACACGGGACTGTTGGCCCGCGCGCGATGGGCGGCTGAGGGTCCGATGAGGATGAATCCCTCCCCTCCGGAAAGAGACGACGGTGAAGAGTCTGAACTCGAAGACGCCGGAGATGCACTGGAACGGACCCGTGGATGCCTGCACACCCGCGTCGGTTTCGTGGACTCCGTGACTGAGACGCTCTGCCCGCTGCTGCAGGGAGCACCGTCGGTGGTACCGCAGAAGTATGACTCCAGCCATATCACTTATGCGATGTTGGAAGAGGAAGTGACGCACTTCAGCGCCGTTCCATCCTTCTGGGAGCGGCTCACTAACGATTGGCTTGCCGAGATCAATCTCACCACTGCAGTATGTAGCGGAGAACCCATGCCGGTACCTCTGATGAATAGAATCATCCGCAACGCGGGCGGCGTCTACGAAGGCTTTGATCGTGAAAACATCATCAAAAATTTCACTTTGATCAACCTGTACGGTTCGACGGAGGTGGCGGGAGACGCGACGGAACTCCAGATCAAGCAGAGATTGATCCCCAGCGAGGTCGGGGTTGATTCAGACCAGCGTCGATACGAGGTTGTGTACCGGAACAAATCGTCGGCGCTGGTACCGCTGGACGAATCACTCGCGTTTGCGCCCGCGGGATTTGATTTGCCATTCGCGCAGACCATCATCGTCAAACGAGAAGGGGAGGGTGCGGATGAAAAATTCAGCGTCGTGAAGGAGGTTGGCGAGGTTGGCGAGGTTGTGGTTCGGGGTCTCGGAGTCGCCAGTGGATACCGCGACGCCGGTGGAGAGATTCAAGGGTTCGGCTCGGGCGCAATGGATGAGCTGTTCAAGGGCGACCCCATGCCTTATCACCTGACTGGAGATCTCGGAAGATGGGACCAGAAGGGTCTTCTCCATCTGGAGGGGCGCGTGGACGACATCGTGAAGCCATTCGGGGAACGAGTGAACCTGAACGAGATTTCGGCGGCTGCTATGAAGCTGGCTTACGTTACACAAGCCGTGGCTCGATTTTGGTCGATAAACGAGATTAGTCACGCCGATGGCACGGCGGGCACGGGAGGGGCTATCGCGGTGTATGTGGTCGTGAACGGGAACATGCATCATCCCAGTCTAGTACATCAGAGTGTGGTTAAATCGTGTCGGCAGCAGGGAATTCCTCGGGTAGCGGTGCCGATGGAGGATGCCGTGATGATTCTCGCAGAGATGCCGCTCAACGCGAACGGTAAGATTGACCGCTCCGCTCTTCCGCTTCCGCGAGCTCTCAACTTCAAAGGTGGGACCGGTAAGAGGAAAACGATGGCGTCATCCTCAGATGCGGGAGCCGATATCCTGGCGGAGATGCAAAAAATACTCGGTTCTGGCTCGGAGTGGATGAAGCAGTCTGACGATTTTTTCTTCGCCGGCGGCGCATCTCCCGATGTCATCGTTCTGGCTCAGACTCTCGGAGTACCTGCAGAAGTTGTGGTGCGACACCGGACCGCGGCCGCCATCGCCGCCGCTATCGCTGAGCCGAGTGCTGAAGTGATGCCCTCGAGTTCTGGTGAAATAGATGTGCTTCCAGCTGAGGTCTTGCACCGCATTCTTGCCTTCGTGCCTCTAAAGGAGCAGCTCAGCGTCATGCGTCTGGTGTGCAAGTCTTGGCGCAAAGCTGTGGATGACACCCCAGCTCCTCTAATTCAAGATCTTGTTCCGTCTCCTCTATATTTCCCGGAACCACAGGCTCCTCAGGGAACGCTGGTGAGGATGTGGAGTGCGCACCTTGGGAGATGTGTCGACGCCGCGCCTTTGCTGAGCAATAGATATACCGTCTCAAAGAGCCGAACTTACATCGGTTCGCACAGTCAAGAGGTTTGTTGCTTGGACCCTGATGGTCAGGTTGTGTGGAAGAAGGAGCTACCTGGCAGAATCGAGGCGATGATAGTCTTTGGTAAGGGTGTTGTCGGCAGAAGTAGACGAGGCGATAAAGGTAGTCAACTGATTGTCCCGTGCCTGGATGGAAAAGTGTATTGCCTGGACGAAAACACCGGCGAGATCCTCTGGCAATACGACACGGGAGGTGAAGTCAAATGCGGACTGGCGCTGACTGATTGTGGTTCACGACTCGAAACCAGTACCAGCTTGGATCAGCGTCCCCGAGCAGTTCATGTCCCTGGGTATAGACTATTATGGGGTCAATCGCACGGTGGTTCGGCATTTGCAATCGCTGCATCAGGCCCGCACGCAGGTAAAGCTATTTGGCGATATGAAAACTCAGGGCCTGGTGTTGTGGAACCTGTGGTAGATGATACGTATGACACGCAACAAGATGTTTTCTTCGCCAACTTGAAAGGTGACGTATTTGTTGTCGAGGCTGACGCCGTCACCGAAGACTGGATGGAACACGTGCCGGATGTGATTAAGGAGGCCAAGGAGTACGTCAGGTGGAGTACAAACGTTGGCGCACCGGTGTTTTCAACTCCGTCTGTGAATTTTCAGGGCACGACGGTACAGGGCATGACGTTTCCAATTATCGTGGCGAATGTCGATGGTTTGGTCTTTGGATTGGATCGAGACAACGGCCAAAAGGTTTGGACAGTTGACTTGGGCTGCAAAATCTATGCACCGATATATTCGGACATAGAAGAGATCAACAACGACTTTGCTGCGAAGGTACTCATCGGCACCGCAGATGGTGAACTCGTTCTGTTGAGAAGGCAGCAATATGGCCTCCCAAACCCGAACCTCGGGGAAGAAAAACGCGAAGTTGCTGATGATGAATTTTACATGACGGAAGTTTGGCGCTGGAAGGGACGTGGCGGCCTCCGCGCGGGACCTGTTTTCATCAATACCGGCAAAAGACAGGTGGACAACATTGGAGTTTTCGTCGCTGCGTGGGACTCCGGTGAGATCAGTGTATTCAGTTACAGCGACGTCAAGAACGATCGTCTTCCCAGGCATCTATCGACAGGGCGACTCCCTGCTCCCATCTTTGGAACTCCCGCGTTTGGATATGATGATCGTTTTTTCTTTGGCCTTTCGAAAAGTCCGGCACGTCTTCCTCTCGGTGACGTGCGCATTTACGTGGGATGCCGGGACGACCGCCTGCACTGCCTGAAGCTTTCAGGTGTTCGACGGGCGAGAGGGGAGCTACGGGTAGCATTATAGACTAGATATGTAGCACTCTTTGGGCACTCCGTCCTTATGAAAAGAATTTGAGCTCGGTTCAGGTTTTATGATAACTTTCGAGGGTTTTGTCGTCTTTCCAGATACGCTCGCGCGGGGAGATGCGAGCCACCGCGACTCTATCGGCGACCACCGCACGCGTGACACACGTGTGCAACACCCGCGACCCTACCGGAAACGCCCGTCGCACCCCAGCCTCCCTTCGGAGGGCACGCGAGGGGCACGCTCCCCGAATCGCCAGACTCGGCGCCCGAATCGTGCTCCGCGCCATGGTGGACGACGACGCTCCCGAGCTCCCCGACTACGACGTGGTCACCCTCGGCCCGCTCGAGGGCTCCGCGATCGCCCTCAGCGCGCGCGACTGGACCGGCGGCAGCGACGACGCCAACTGCTACGTCGCCGCCATCGACCGAGGCTACGTCCTCATCGCCGCGTCCACGTCCTCCGAGCTCAAGCTCATGAAGGAGTACCAGGGCTACTGGTCCATGTCCGAGGCGGCGGCGCTCAGCGGCGTCCGCCCGCCCGTCGTCTACTCCATCGTGGACGTCGACGCCGCGGAGTCCGTCAAGGACGCCGTGCAGGCGCTCGTCGCCGCCGCGAACGGAGCCGAGCCCGACGTCCTATGCATCTCATCCAAAAACTCCGACGCCAAGGCGCTCGCGAACGGCGTCAAGGCGGCGTGGGAGCTCGGCGCGTGCCCCGGGACCGTCGCCGTGGATGGCTTCGACGCGGCGCGACTCGAGGAGTTCGTGGAGGCGCTGAAGGACACGCCGGGCATCCAGGTGGCGTTCAACCGCGTGCCGTTTTCACTAGCGGACAGGACCTTTGAGAATAACGGGACGTTGGCTGCGTGCAAGAGGCTCGGCGTCGGCGTCGTCGCGTCGTCGCCGCTGGGCGAGGGCTCGAGGGTGACGAACACCACGCACGCGGAGTGTGACCAGGCGCTGGTGCGGCTGCTCGCGTTCCTGGGCGCGATGGTCGGGGGCGGGGTGCAACGGTCGCCGCTGCAGGTTTCGCTCAACTACGTGATGAGCAAGGGCTTGGTGCCCGAGATTGAGACGCGTATGGGCAGTTTGGCGTGGGAGTGCGGTGG
>Ga0115571_1001682_pt1 | contig 15289 bp, 21 predicted proteins | sample COGITO_mtgs_1205_FD_87293 | JGI IMG/M metagenome (GOLD analysis project Ga0115571, IMG submission 87293) | Pelagic marine microbial communities from North Sea - COGITO_mtgs_120531 | ecosystem: Environmental > Aquatic > Marine > Epipelagic | place: Germany:Helgoland, sampling site Kabeltonne...
ACCCGCCATTGTCACATTAACAGTACCAGTTGGTATTTCTATTACATCCGCGTCGGCATCGTTCTTGATCGTTACATCATTCGTAGAGCCTTGACCTGTTAGGATAAGACCTTCTACAGATGTATAGCCGATAGCAGCCGCATCATTCGCTGTAGTATCCCCCGTAACATTTAAAGTACCCGCTGATGTAAGGTCTCCAGCTACTGTAACGTTAACGGTGCCAGTAGGTATCTCAATAACGTCCGCATCGGCATCGTTTTTAATAGTGACATCATTTGTAGAGCCTTGGCCGGTTAGGATAAGACCTTCTGTGGCGGTGTAGCCGATAGCCGCGGCGTCACCTGCAGCGGTATCACCCGTAACATTTAAAGTACCCGCTGATGTAAGGTCTCCAGCTACTGTAACGTTAACTGTACCGGTAGGTATCTCTATAACATCCGCATCAGCGTCATTCTTAATAGTAACGTCGTTTGTAGAACCTTGCCCAGTAAGGATAAGACCTTCCGCGGCTGTGTACCCGATAGCGGCGTCGTCACCTGCAGCGGTGTCGCCTGTAACATTTAAAGTACCTGATGCGGTTACATCTCCAACGACAGTAAGCGCGCCGGTTGTAAGCGCCCCAGTAATATTATTGATGGCCTCTACTACGTTAGTACCGTCACAGAATAAAATTGACGTGCCGTTATTTGGAACTGCGATACCAGTGCCACTTGCTGTTTTTAAAGTAACCGCCTGCCCAGATATATTTTTAAGGATGTAGATTTTAGAGGCGGTAGGGCATATGATTGTAGCTGCGCCGCTAGGTTGCCCACCACCATCATCATCCGCTACTAGCATAGCGCAACGGGCCTCAGAAGTGGTGCCGTCTGCAGTAGTTAGCGTGTGGCTGTTGACCGACCATGAGTTAATAGTAGCGAGCCCCGCAACAGCTTGCTCGACCATAGTGGTAATGTTTTCGTTTACTGTGGTACCCCATGATCCGCTAAGTTCCCCTTGTGTGGGCAACGCTAGCTTAAGGATAGATGTATATTGAGTCGCCATATTATAAACCTCTTCTGCCTAGTAGCATGTTACAGCATATATAGTTAAAAGCCAGTAAGGTTTTGCCAGTTTGGTGTCTGCGCATCTGAAACCTCACCCCAAATCATAAAATCTCCAACTGAAGCCGTACCAACTACCCCGATGGGAACTACATTTACTCCAGTGCCTTCTAATATGCTAACAGTACCTACCGTACCCGTAAGAGATAGCCCTGTTGGTATCGTATTAGAATCTCCAGTTACAGATACACTTCCAACCGACCCTGCCGCTGCTACCCCTGTGGGGGTTACCGTTGCGTCTACCGTTACAGTCTCAGAGCCTAACGCTGTAGTGCCAGCAACACCATCAACAGATGTAGCTAAGTAGCCGGTCCCCCAAGCGGTGGGCGTGCCCCACGGACCTCCTCCCCAACCGCTATACTGTACGGAGGACGGCACTCAAACCACCTACGCGATACGTATAATTGCGTTAGAAGCATCAGCGGTAGGGAACTGGATTACAAAATCACCAGACGTAGCAGTTTTATCTGCCCCAAAGTCAAGGACCGCTACCGCAGGAGTACTGCCTCCAACTTGATAAATTAGCGCGCCCCGCGCTGTAAAACTGGCAGAAGTCCACGTCACATCAGAAAAATCTAAAAACGCTGTAGTGCCAGATGTAGTAGGGGCTACTATCGTAAGAGCATTTCCGGCGGTGGAATACCCACTGCCATCAGCAACTTCATTAGATGTTGTATACGCGGTTGTAGCTGCACTTAATGTTGCAGACGAGGTATATAAGGCGATCTTAAAAGACTGCCCAGTGTCGCCGCTGAAATCCATTTCGCCATCTAGCAACGCCTTCTTAAAAGACGTGCACATAGCTTGAGTAATAGCCATAGTTCTGCTCCTAGCTTACGGCTTGCTTAAACTGCCCTGAACGGTAAGTATCTTCTCGTAACTTACCATCGCCAAGCATTTTAAGCAATCCTATTGACTGTAGATATAGTTTCTCATACATGGCGATAACGTCTGCCTCGCCTTTCATAAACCTGATAGCCTCGATAAGTGCGCCGTTTAGGAGCGCAGAGTCAAACTCATCCCCTAACCATGTTGTTCCCGCAGTGACTATAGATTCTGGGTAGTACCCATAGTGAAGCTCGGAAGTGTACGCAGCGTCAGGCGTAGGGCCGAGCAAAAAGCTATTGTCGGAGAAGTAGGCGTAATGAACAGGAAGCCCGGTTGTAGCTACTGCAGGATAGGCTTCACGGATAAAATTCACATCTTTGTTTAGTAAGAAGTGGAAATCCCCGCTACCGTCTACTACAGATAAGGAATAGGACCATAGAAAGTCTGTGGGTACCGCCAGATAGCTATTACTCGCGGTCATGCTTCCGGTAACATTTTTCCGTAGCGCAGGAAACTGTACAGAACTATATATCTTTTGCTCTGCTTGATCCGTAAACATAGCAAGCTCATCGTCTGTAAACGTGTTTTCACAGATGTTCTGAACGTTAGCTTTTAGTTCTGTATAGTTCATGGTTACGCCATAGGCCCGCGGGCCATAGTACCTTTTGTTGCCGCTCCTACACCGCGCACCTTAACTCCAGAGGTTTTAACCCCTCGCAGATCAGGCTTTGGTGCGTGAGGGCATGGTACCGGTACGGGCCAACCCATATTCTTTACTACCTTAACTTCTTTTTCGTTAAACACATTTTTTGGATTGTACATAACTAAACTCCTACGTGGTTGTTACTGTAACTTGCCCGATATACCCAACAGCAACTAGGTCATCTGGGGTTAGATTATATGGGTCATTTCCGCCCCCTACTGGATTCCAGCCCCACTGTATGTTTCTACTACTATAATCTCCAGAAACTCCAAGGCTTCTATCTGGACGCGGGTCACGAACTGCTTGAGGGTCGTCAACTGGATACTCCCCTAACGATAACTGCGGTTGGTCGTTGTTCCAGCACTCTGTGCACGCCTTCACATTAGTTTCATGGTTTTTAACAATTAGACTACGTAAATCACGTAGTTTGTACTGAAACCCACAAATATCGCACATCCCTAGCGCAATTCGAGTTGAAGCAAACCTAGCCATTATATTCTTGCCACCCTAGGAGTAATAGTAATAGACGCTTTTTCTCGATCTTCCCCCGAAGCCTTTGTAAATTGTGATTCATACTCTGCCTGAAGGACCGGTAGTCGCGTAACAAACTCTGGTATTTTCATTGCGATATAATAGGCTAGCCCAGAAACAAGCGCGGGGAGGAAACGGAAGTTTGCGTCTGCCGTCTCTACTCCAGACCCGGCGTCTTGGATGCGGCGTAGTCGGTAATACACAAATGTATATGTATTGCTAGCGTCTGGCACAGGCCAGACATTAATACGTGGGGCATCGCGAAGCCTGTCAATCCATACTTGGATCGGCCTACCTTGGGCTAGTTTATTGGGAATACTAGAATACGTACTGACACTTATACGGCTGCATGTAAGGTCTGATTGGGTAGCAATATCTCCGTTACCCGTTCGTATAGACTGCTCTATCAGGTCGATAGTATCGGCAGGGAGATCGTATACGGAAGTGCCAGCGACTAGATCAACAGTCCCACTGTCAATAGTCCACATATTAATGCCGCGGTTTTGCCACTCTATAGTAAGTAAATTCATAGACCGCCGCGCAGTACGTAAATCATACCCAGAACGCATCTCCCGCCCTGCGCGTTCCCACGCCTCTTCCGCAATCTCCGTAAACTCCATATTAAAGTTAGTTGTTCCAGAGGTTGTCATTACGTGTTCCTATACTTAGCAGTCTTTTTCGCTATGCGTTTGGGCTGTTTGACGAACTGTTTTCCGGCAGCAGTCCCCTGACGCTTTGCTTTGGTGGTCGCTGCATACTCCTTGGAGGACAGCGACTTTATTGCTTTCTCCGGTAGGTACCTTTCGCCGGTCTTGCCGGATGGCTTTCCTGACTTTGTTTTCCACTTTTGCTTTGTCCATTTTGATAGTTTATTGGAAGGCTTCTTTTTTCCTTCGTAACCACCGCCAGCGTCTTTATAGTACTTAGTAGCAAGTTGCATAGCTCGCGCAGAGTGCTTCCCACCCATTTTAGCTTTAGCTCGCGATTTAGCTGCAGCCCATTTGGCGGGGTCTCTTTTAGTCGCTACTCCTCCAGACTTGTAGTACTGGCGCATTAGGAGCCTTTCATAGTCACCATTTTAGCAGCGCGGACGCCCTGTTTAGCCATACCACAGCCACGGACTTTACCGCCCTTTTTATAGCCCATCATTCCGCCCATGTTTTTCTTAACAGGCTTCTTTTTTGCGGCCTTTTTAGCTTTTGATTTAAACATCATCTCGACAGCTTCAGGCATCCCACCTTCTTTATATTTCATCATTCCACCCATTTTCTTTTTTACCGCGCCCCCGCGTTTAAATTCATACCCGTCGCCTAGATCGTCTGGAGTATTGATAATCGCGTTGCGTTCTGCCATGTTCATTTTATTACGCGCTGCTTTTTTCTCCGGCATACCGCCAGACATGTCATCAGCATAAGTTTCTAGCTTGTCTTTTGGAGTAGCCGTTTTCGCCATGTTTTTCTTATCGTCTGCACGGTTAGTGGTGTACTTTTTACCTTTGTATTCAAATACTCCGCCAGCGCCTTGTTCTTTACGCGCTTTCGCAAATGCTTCTTTGAATGACATCTTTGGTGTAATTTTAATCGGCATGCTAGTATCCTTTTATAAGTGTTGTTACCATTTGACTTTGTCCGCCCAGTACGCTGCAGACATGTTACCACGAGAAATGTTTTTTCTGTGGCGGGCCTTAAACGATTTACGTTTTGCTTTCATCCGGGCAGATTCACCTTGTTTTGGTTTACCCGCCGTAGAAGCACCTTGCTGCCCGAAACGAATAACTCGTTCCTTACCCGCGGAACATGCTTTTACAACATGTGATTTTTTTGGGTGGGAGGGAGTTCTACGCGGCCTATTACAAGCCATACTGGATTTCTTTACTCGACCCCCAGACTTATAATAATGCCGCATAACTGTTATCCGTAACTCTTTAGCATAGATAATACTATGGTGTACGTATCCCCAGCAGTAGAGGCTGCTGCGGTCGTAAGGAAGTTAATATCCCCTGTTTTACCACTACCGGCATTGTTGGTTAGGCCACCAAATTTAGTGAAGTCATAATCTCCAGTATTTCCAGTAGTAGCGTACCAGATAGGAACGTCTGTAGTAGCGTCCCATAAGAGATGGACTTCTAAGCCTCGTACATCGTAATACATGTGCTCAATAACTACACCTGTACACGCCGCACCGGTTACTGGGTCAGCGGCAAGCGCGCTAACATCAACTTTAGTAACAGACGCCTCCCCGCTACCGTCAGATAAGTTAGTAAACTTCATTACTGCTCGGCGGGTAGTATCTGTTAAAGTCTGGCTTGTTACAGCATCTGCCATCTAAACCTCCTTAAAAGGGGAGAAAGCCTTTTCCCCCCGATTTAATTTAAGCAATCTGAGTGTACTCAATAATAAAGGTAAACGAACCTGCTGTTGTCGCATCTACAGTATTTGTGATGTTGCAGTAGATAGTTCTTTCTGCAGAAGTATATTGAGCAGAGACAGGAGCTGTTGCAGCATTTTGAGTTGTTTGAACTAGTGCAGTAAGCGTGGTGTTGCCTACAACGACGGTCGTGCCGCCATCCAAGATTTCATCTGCAACCGCAGCAACAATCTGAGCGCCAGAGCTAGATGTACCAACCTCGTAGCCGATATCGCCCGTTCCAATAACAGGGACTACATCGCAGAAAATAGTAATAGCTGTGAGGATCGTATTTGCTGGTTGGGTGAACTCTCCAATAGTAGGGCTGTCGCCAGCAGTAGTGTTCACTGTTACGCCTGTAGCATAACCAACGTGCTTAATATATTTATTGGTAAAAACGCCTGTAGAAGCAACAGAAGAAGTCTCAGTAATAGCTCCTGTAGTTGCGTTCTCATTGATAACTTTAAAGCCGTTCACTGAACGGACGGGACCATTAAAAGTCGTATTAGCCATGAGTATCTCCTGTCTTGGCTGGTGTCAGCTACACAATGTAACTGTCAGGGATGAGTTAGTATACAAAATAAAAAGGGGAGTAGCAAGTACTCCCCTTAATATAATACGACGTAAGTTGTTATGCGCCGGGTGAACCAAAGATTCCAAGAGGATCAGATACACCAAACGAATAACGCTCACGAGCTTTATAGCGGCTGTTACCCGTATCAAAGTCAGCATCCATAGATGTGCTCATTGGGGTACGAACGAAATGCTTCAAGCCATTTGGAACGTCGGTGCAAAGGAACCAAGCGTTCGTGTCGGTCAAATAGTGGTTGATAGCATAGCCTTCAGGAATCGAGCCGTTATTGCGGAGTGCGTTGAGGTCGTTATCCGCCGTGCCAACGCGACCTTCAGTCTCCAGCAGTCGAGTAGCGACGAACTGAAGAGCTGGTGGGATCACGAGCTTGCGCGGTTTAGCGGCAATCAACAGACCACGTTCGTCCGTCCAACCAGAGATTTGGATAACAGCAGCCTCAAGCGAAGTTTCGTTGAGGTCAGCAGCAACCGCTGGTTCGTTGGAGTTTGTACCGCCCGAAACAAGTGGGTGGTCCGTGGTGCAAAGAACTTTGCCGTCACCATACGTAGTACCGGAGAAAGCGTTGTTAAGAACGGCTGCTCCTTTAACTTGTTTGGTGTACGCCATAGCACGAGCCAATGCCTTCGTATAACGAGACGACAGAGAGTCGTACAAGTTATCTTCAATAGCTTCTTCAGTAACAGAGAAGCCCATTGCAACAGTTTCGTGCGTATAGCGAGCTGACCATGATTCTTGTGCATTGTCATATTCGATGGCAGAGCCTTCGCCTTTAACAGGTGCAGCAGAAAAGCCAGACAGCTTTACTTCTTCTTCGAAAGAACGATCTGAGCTTTCCGTTTCGAAAATCTCTTTGTGTTCCTCACCGTACTTTGCGTATTCCAAACCGAATAACGCGTTAAGTCCGGGGAGAAGTTCTTTCAGTAGTTGGGAGCGTGAAATAGCCATGATTTATTCTCCTACGATGCCCGTACCATACTGATGATACGGTGAGTTAATCTTTACCAATACATCAGTATAGGCATCGCCAATAGTAGACCCCGGTCTGGTTACAAACCCGATAACTTTAAATGCCTTGGTTGCTGTAGCAGTAGTAGCGTCGATCTGCATAACAGACTTGCCAGTAAAGGTATCGATAGAGGTAGTAGCGTTTTGCGCACCAGTGAGTGGAGCATTGTGCCCCAATGCAGTTTGTGCGATTGGGCCGTCTGCCTGTGCTTGGAAAGTAACACCCGGATCAGTGATAACAAACGCCGTAGCGTTAGTCGTACCTGAAGGGTAGTACTGGGAGAAGATTGTTTGGTTTTGATCGTTAACGTACTCACAGCCAACAAACACACCCAGCGCGCCGATAGAGCTACCGCCGAGATTGTTAGTAGTCGCATCTGCGCCAGTACCACTAGCGAGTTGCACGTATCCTGCAGCGATCTCAACGATTGAGCCGTAGCCAATGTTCTGAGAAACACCTGCAGGGGTAATCAAAAACGAATCGCGGGCACCAGCATATGGCATACCGTCAGCTCGTTTTACGGGGATAAGCCCGTAACCTGCACTTGTAGTAGACATGATTTATATCCTATCTAGGTTTAAGTTCCATTGCCAAAAGTAACCTTCGACTTTCGCTCATTAAATAGCGGCATTCGAGGGTCGTTTTCCCGCATAAGGTTGTTGTCTACTGACCGTATCTGCGAATCGCTTTGTTCTTTGTAATAAGCGGAACGTTCTTCAACGAGTTCAGCCGGAGCTTTGCAAAGCATAAGCCCACCAATCACTACATTATCTTTGAAACGCTCTTGTTCCACAGAAACCATAGTAATCTCTGGGTGATCTACTGCTTTTACAGGTTCCCAACCTTCACGGAGTTTTGAGGAAACATTAGTGGCGTCTACTTGACCTTGCGTGGAAACACGTACCCAATGATACTTATACCCCGGCTCAGGATCGGGAGATGGTAAAACCTCCGGGCGCTGCCAAGCTCTTGTGCGGGTACTCTTCTCACGGGTCTCATTGTCACGGGCGATTCGGTTCTCAGCCATTTTTTGCTTTCCTCATATCTATTGCAACCTGTTCGGCGTATTGTTTCGGTGTAAGTCCTAGACGTTTTGCAAGTGTTACTTGTGTTTGCGTTAGTACCACCTTCTTAGGTGCTGTGCTCCGCGTAGCGGGGGCAACCACATTCGCTTGCCGTCTCGGCGTGTCGTCTTCAGCTACCTCATCAGAATCGAAATTCTCAGGAAATAACCTTTGCATACGAGAGTTAAGTGCCTCGTAGTATTCATCACTTTGCGGACTTACGCCCGATTTGACAAGTTTTTCATGCAACCCCAGCGCGTAACCTGTCATCTCATCGTCTGTGCCAAACCATGGATTAGACTTTGCCCATTCCTCGGCTCGTGCATCAACCTGCGCTGGAGCGGGTTGGTTGTTCGGTTCTTCTGAATCTACAGGTAACTCGTTACTCTGTAAAGGGGGTAGCTTTATATTGTTTAGCCTATCTGCCTTTATTTTAGCAGTAGTTAAACTTTCTTGTGCTTCTAGTACCGCTTCTGAGTCACCAGACTCGTACGCATCTTTGTACGCACGTTTGGCTTCTGTTAGTTCCGTATCCACAGCGTGCTTAGCTTGATCCAAAAGTGCAGTTTGGTTTTTTCCAACTGTGCCCTTTAGATTTTTATTCTCTTCTATAAGCTGCTGTGTAACACGTTCTAGTTCTTGGCGTTCACGTAGCGCTGCTTCTTTAGCTCTTCGCTCATCGTGGTAGCCCTTACTAAAATGCTTAATTCGTTTCTGTACTTTTTCAGAGTACTCTCCTAGCTCATCCTCGGTTACATCTTCGGGAGGGTCAGATGCTTTCCGATTACGATCAGCTTTAGGTGTGTCGTCTACGACTTCAACAGCAAAATCTTCTTCAGGCGGGCTAGCTGGTGCTTCATCTGGCTCTCCCATAGTTTTTGCTGAAGACGGGGCAACTTCTATCTCTATGCCTTCGTCCCCTGTATCTGGGTCTGGAAGTGAGAACTCAACTTTTTCAAACGGCATTAGATTATCTCCTACGCTTTTACAATACCACGGGGGTCAGGAACAACAGCTTCTACACTGTCATCGTTCATCAAACGAAATTCCTTTTCCCCAATTTTAAACCGTGTCCCACTATTAGCCCGGAACATTACGAAATCCCCCGGTTTACACCAAGGGCCGGTTGGGTATCGCTCTTTGTCGCTGTAGGCCATGTCTCCCATATCGACCACAAGGCCAATAATTGACATGATGTACTCATGGTGCTTCGCGGTATCAGTCTTAATAATCCCACTATCCCCATAAGTTTCTTCGATTTCAGGCAAAGCAATCAGAATATGATACCCAGCAGGTCGCGGTAGTTGGGCCTCAAAAACTTCTTCCTCGGAACGTTGTTTTTTAGCTGCATTAGTCATCATCAGTTTCCATATGGTTTCGCAAGAGGTCTTCCATGTGTAAGAGCGCGGAGTCGAGACCCCGAATTAAACCGCACAATTCCTTATATTCCGCGTAGTCTTTAGTACTACCGGTAGATAAGAAGTCCACTGCAGAGGAGCGCTGCTCCTCGATACGTTCTTTAAGCACGCCAAAGACGGTGTTAGCCATAAAATGTCCTTATTTCCCCTTGTTAGGAGCGGTTACAGTTTTAAATATCTCAAGGTCTAGTTTATCCGCGTCTGCTTTAAGGGCAGCGTCAACTTTTACTTTATCTTTCTGCGCGTCCACAATAAGTGAAGTTTTCTCCAACTCAAGTTTTTGAGCTTCAATAATAGCTCCAACTTTATCAGACTGAGCTTTACGTTGCTGCTCAGCCATACGTAACTGCATATCCATCTGATCTTTCTGCGTCTTGCGCTGAACTTCAGCTTCCTTAGTAGCCATCTCTTGGCGTTGCAGTTGTAATACAGGGTCTTGATTCTGTTGCTGAGCTTGTTGTTGCGCAGCCTGCTGCTGATGGGACTGAGTAAGTTGTTTGCCAGCGTCTGCCATAAGCCGCGCCAGATTGATTTCAACAACTTCAGGTAAGTTTTCATTTGGCGCAGGTAGTGGGACACCGAGCCGCTCCTCAATCTGTTTACGGTAGCTAAACCCAAGATGCTCAGCGATATGCGCTTGTAGTGAGGCCATAATCTGCTGTGCTTGAGGGTTCTGCCCAATTAGTTTAGCGACCATCGGGTCTTGCATAAACGAAGTGTGTGTAGCGATATGCGCGTCGTGGTCCTGATAGATAAACGCCTTCATAGGCTTGCCGTTTAGTGCGTCCATGTTCTCACTAACAGGATCAACCGGTTTCATATCGTCTGTAGTTGGCACTAATTTATCTGCGTTCTTAACTCCTAGCACCTCGATCATCTGCCTATGAAGCGCAGGTAAGTCGTAAATCTGCGGGGCAGATTGGGCCATCTGTAAGACAGCTTGGTACTGCACAACACGTTGGGCCATAGTAGAGCTATTAGGGTCACTAACAGGAATTACATCTACTAGCGCGTAGTCAGCCTGTCGTGCAGTAACCTCTCCTCGGAGAGGCTGATACCCGTATTCCGCAGGAGCGTACTCAGCCATAATAGCCTTTAAGAGTTTAAACTCCTGCTTCATAGCATAGTGTACGCGGGCCTGTACTGCAGCCATAGGTTTAAGTGTACGCTCAAGCAACGCAAGTGTCGTGCCCACCGGAGCATTAGCCGACATATCAGAGATGTTCATGTCACTGATAGCGCCTAGCCTACGGCCTTCGTTTGTAATTTTATCGAGTAGGGCGAGTAGAGTTTGTGAAGGCTCTTTGTACGGAAGGGGCATGATATTATCACGAACACTACCAGACGGCACGTCTACATCACGCCACTCACCGGGCTCGATAGGCGTATCATCTCCTTTAATACGTAGCCCACGTGTCTTTAAGCCCCCCGGAAGGTTAGACAGTGTGCCCGCATCTACGAGCTGGCGAATTATAGAAGTACCCGCACGAGCGTACCCACCAATAATGTGGATCAGCCCAAGCCCATAAAATCCAAACCCCGGCACGTATACATAATGTACAAAATGCTGGCGCTTAAGCATAAGCGGATCGTCAGGGTTCCAGTTTCGGCGAATAGATAGAACTTCGTAGGTGCCCCGCTCAATAGTAACCACATATGGGCGAGCAATCTCGTCGTCCTCAGAATCTCCTGCTCCATCGATAACAAGGTCTGCGTGAATCTCGTAAAGTGCATACCGCTCGTCATCAGTAATAGAGAACCCGCCTTCCTCTGCTTTACGTTTTTCAATATCTGTGTGGAAGGCTTGTGGGTCTCCGAGGTCTACGTCTCTATAGAAGCCATTAGCTTGTAGTTTCTTAAGTTCGTTTTTAGTTTTACGCATTACATGAGTAACACGTTCGGCACTCTCTATATGAGATGCTCCATAAGGCACGATAACATCTTCTGCTGGAATGTAGATAGCTATCTGCCGACCAAGGTTAGGGTCGTAGTAAACTTTCTTAAATGCAGAACCTGCTAGCCCAAGACTATAAAGCATACGCTCATGCTCGGGACGATACTCTACCATTTGCTCAGTAAGCTCATAGTTCATATCCGCACGGACACGATTAGCGGCTTCTTCTTTCTCAGATGTTTCTTCGCCTAGAATTTTAGTTCGTACCGGACCTGCAGCGGGAAACGTCTCGCTCATAGTCTCTGCCTGAAAGCGGATAGCGGCTTCAGCTAGTACTGTAGAGTACACGCCACACGCACCATCCCATGGGTCAGTGCGTTCCTCGTATTTAAATCCTAATACGTCGAGCCCTTTAACAAAAGTGTCTGCCCAATCTTTGCGGCCTTCTACGTCACTATCTACATAATCAATGAGTTCATCTGCAAGAGAAGCTAACACATTATCATCTAGGTTTTCTGCAAGGTTAGCGGTAAACTCGGTAGCCCCAAGGTCTTCTCCAGCCACAAGGGTAATCTCTACACTGCCGTCATCCAAAGTAACCATGTCTGGATTGACGACTTCAATCTCAAGTCCTACCTCTTCTCCCTCACCCATATCTTCGTCAATACCAGCGGGGGCTTCATATAATCCTTTTTCAATAGCCATATTCTATTCCTTAATAATACCCACCACTGCGTTGCTTAAAGTATTTGATAGGTTCTGCTTCATCAGAAGGCAACGTAATAAACCCTCCTTGCCTAAAACGCATAAGAGCCATAACCGTTGAGTCAACTAAGTCATCATGGCTCATAAAGGGAAACCCTGCAATCTCTTCCACAAGCTCTTCACCCCAACGCGTCTGTGGTATCCATACCATACCGGACGCTACTATGTCTGCTACAGAATTTAACCGCGCTAATTTATCCCCGGACCCTCTATGTGGGGTGTATTCAGATACCGGTAACCCCATACGCCGCATTTCTTGATACAACGCGGCTCCAGCACTCTTTTTCTCCACAATAAACGAGTCAGGCTCCCACTCGGAGTACTCCTCCATAGCCAACTTCTTCAATTCAGGAAATTCTACCCGCTGTTTAATGCTATTTAGTAGTATAATGTGGTATTCACTAACTTCTTCGTTAAAAAACACCCCCCATGTCGTGAGCGCGGTGTAATCTGCACGGTTATGTGTTTCCGCAGCGGCGTCTAGGGACATAATAATGTATTCACAGCTAGGCGGGTCTTCTTTTTCCCAAGACCCCCACCATTCTCGCTTTATAAGCGCCGCTTCTTCCGCCGTAGGCTGCTGTTGGTACTGCGCGTTCCACTGAAACACCGGCATAGAGGCTTTTGTACGAGCCAAAGCCTCCAAATCAAAGAACTCAGGCCATAAAGGCTTCTGGACAGCGGTGCCATCTTCCTTATCTACGTCTAAAATAGCAGGAAACTCCACTATTTCATACTTATCCGCCCCTTCGTTCTGGCTCATATCTCTTGTAACACGCCCAGTGAGGTCATCCATGTGCCATCTAGTCTGAATAATGGCTACACGGCCCCCCGGCATAAGTCGAGTACGAGCACCAAACGTAAACCACTCGTATGCTTTCGCAAAAACTTCAAAATTACCATTAATAACGTCTTGTTCTGAGTGTGGGTCATCTATCAATAACAAGTCAGCGCCACGGCCCGCCAGTGCGCTACCAATACCACACGCGTAATACTCTCCACCAACGCTTGTGTTCCACCTACCGGCAGATTTTGAGTCCGATGCGAGTGAAACATTTGGAAATATTTCGCGATATTGTTCTGTATTAATAAGGTTCCGCACCTTACGTCCAAAATCCACAGCTAGGTCTGTAGTGTGAGAGACCATCATAACTTTTTTAGTCGGGTTCCGCCCTAAAAACCACGCAGGGTACATAATAGACACAAGCTGCGACTTCCCGTGACGTGGTGGGATGTTAACACATATGCGGTCTTTCTCGTCACGCTCGATAGCCATAAGCATATCAGCGAGAATCCTGTGGTGTTTACCAACAATAAATTCCGGCATCATATGTTTACAGAACTCAATGAGGTCTTCGTGCGCGGCTTCATTATGTTTCCTAGCCGCTAGCTCATCTACAAGCCTATCTATTTCTTCAACTTCCTCGGCGCTATACTCATCGAGGTTTGCCAACATCGCTTGGACTTCATCTTCCGTAAATTCCAGAGCTGTACTACTCATCCTCAGCGCTCGACTTCAGTCCAAGTTCTTCCTCAACGTCCACTGCATCCCCGTCAATAATAATGCAGTCATCCGACTCAGGGTTAACTAGCCTAGCTAACTTAGACCGTAACTTGAGCCGTAGGTCATCTGTAGACTGATGAGTTATAGTAACTTCGGACTTTTCGGCGAAGAGACCTACGTCAGATATCTTACCCAGTAACTCAAGTGCACGAAGACGCACGCGGGGGTCCGCGTTATCTGACTCAAGTACTAGCTTGTTGGTAACCATATGCCGAATCTGAACGGCGCTCTCTACAACGGAGCGCCCAAACTCTTGCAAAATATTATTAGTTAAGACCAACGAAGCGGGGGTCATGGTAGCAGCTCTCTTAACTGTTACCTTCTTACTCGTCTTCTCTGGGTCTTCCGCATACGCCAACGCAATACTAGCGGCTACATCTTTATCTTCTTTAGTGGGGTCAACTTCTAAACCGTGTTCGGTTAGTTCCTGCACAGTATTGCAAGCCGCCTCCACGCGAGCCTTTAAGTCCGCGTAGGGCATGTCTTTAGAGTAAGGCACGTTAAGCTCTGTCTCTACAACTATAGTCATTATATTCCGCAGGTTTAATTAACCGTTAACACACTATACAGTAATTTTCTGACAAGGCCACCTATTTTGTTATACTGTGTATAGGTGCGGTGCAATAAATCTAGGGGGCGGTATGTCTAAACACCAATTCTACGGTAGGATATGTGAGACAATACTAACTGAGCATTTTTTACGGTTAGATTACTATGTATTTATCCCCCTCGCTGCCAACGGGCCAGCAGACTTAATAGCAGTCCACAAGGTAACACATAAAATTGTACTGCTGGACGCTAAGAAAGATCGAATAAGGCAGCAAAAGAACAGAAGGTCGCCATCAAGGATTCACCGAAAACGCACCGATGTACAAAAGAAACTAGGTGTGCGTATTGCATATGTTAATATTGATACCCGTGCGGTTCACATAGTACCCCCCATCAAATAGAGCTTGGGACTCCTATGGGGGGCCTTTCCTATATATAGGGGGGTGGGGGTCGCCAATCTCAAAAAACAGAAAAATATTCACCCAGACTAGTAGTATCTACGATACTACGGGACTCCTAAAGCTGAGCGGGGTATGGGGGTAGGGTGGGTTCGGCCTGTCAGCGTTTTGTGTTTCTTGTTAGTGAGCTCACTAACATTCGTTTTTGTTTAGTCTTGTGACAATCTATCTATATACATCATGTCTAAACCTGTTACTGTGTATTCATCGAACGGGGCACGCTGTGTGCGCCGCGATAACAGGAGAATATACTATGACAACCAAGACAACCAAGACGGCCAAGACGGCCAAGGTTAACGTGTTCACTCTAATCACGGCCGAGGGAAAAGCCGAGCGTAAATTGGCTGGCGGCCGCGTGATCATTAATGACGCGTTCAAAGCGGACGGCGTAAAAGCCCAATGGTTCAAATC
>Ga0115571_1001705_pt1 | contig 15172 bp, 7 predicted proteins | sample COGITO_mtgs_1205_FD_87293 | JGI IMG/M metagenome (GOLD analysis project Ga0115571, IMG submission 87293) | Pelagic marine microbial communities from North Sea - COGITO_mtgs_120531 | ecosystem: Environmental > Aquatic > Marine > Epipelagic | place: Germany:Helgoland, sampling site Kabeltonne...
AAGCCGATTCATTTTCTGTGCATATGTTAACATGGCCACTACCGTGGATAACATTGACATGTCCGTAAAATACATTTTAGGACGTCTTGGCTTTGATAAAACACTCCCATGGTATGAAGAAAATACTCTCACACCTGAACTGATAACTCACGAATCATTGATGACGGAAACTGTACCTTCTGATGCACCTTCATTGATGCAAGGAGGCAAAATACACATTAAACTAAATGACCGTGGTTTCGACAGTAACGGGAAGGAAACAACAAATAAACCCGTAATTACAGCAAGAATACGATCACCTTTGATTTCCATTAAAAAATATGGTAATGATGAAGAAGGGTATTATGTATTTACAAACGAAAAATTGAAATCGTCATGTAAAAGGTTTGGTTATGTTGTCGAAGTACTAAAAGAAGAGAATACAATAGAGGTAACAGATAATAATTTTCATGTTGTAAATAACCATATATGTTTCACAAACTACAAATGGTCCGAAGATGATTCACTTTTTGTGTCATTCTACGAGTACACAGGTGTCAGAGGTGTCAGCTCTGTTGTGCAAGTCACTAACACTATTCAAACTGATACGACTGAAACTCACGTACGGTCTGAACCCACAGTTGATAACAGCGATGCAATTGAAGAGGGTATAATAAACCTGTTTTACACCGAGTCTAGATTTGCAAATAGCTTTCAAAACATGACTACAGACGACCTACCAAAGGGTAAAATTACACAAGAGTACGAACTAAGTGTAGGTTGGTCAATAGAGAGATCACTTGAAAGTATTCCTCAATATTTACACCAATTGTCAGTTTCCCAAACCTCACAGCACTTCAACCACGATACATTCTCTGCTTTTTTTTCACAAGTACTCGCAACAATAACTTCTGATGATTTGAGTGAGGGTTCCGATAACAAATATCTTTCACAAAAGTCTTTTTTAGATCTAATAAATGATTATGAACTACTTGAAACAAAAATGATAAAAGAATCGCCAGAATCATTGTATTTCACAGACACTAGGGCAAAACAAGTTTTTGATGAGGCAATTCTTTCTCTTGATGTTCAAAATGTAAAAGATGCAGTAAGTTTAGATAAACATTATTTACTTGAACTGTCAGTTCAAAGTATTAATGATAGCATACAAAGTATCACTACAGACAATGTACTTGAGGGATTAAATCTTTACTACAATGAGAATAGAATCAATAATCATCCATCATTCATTTCGGTAAGCAATATGTTGAACAGCATTACATACGAATATCTAACAGCTTTTTTACCACACGACTCATTACCAGTGACAAACTCTTCCTTAACACCCCTGCTGGAGGGGTGGCTTTCTGAAAAAACGTTAGAAGATATCAGCGATGGCGATACCAGAAGGTTGATCTCCGAACAAGAAATGAAAGATGGCTGGGTGATGCTGGAAAACAAGATTCCGGTATCTACAGACGACCTGCGAGAAGGAGGAAACAGATTCTTTTCTGAAAACTTAGTGACGGAAGTACTCAGAAAGTCTAATGTCGATTTGTTGTTACCAGGGGAGGGGTCGTTTACACCCGAAAAGGCAGCCTCGGAAGCTCAGAAAGTGATAAGTGATTTGACTCTGGATGATTTGAAAAATGGAACAACATACCAAAAGCTTTCCACTGGAGATGTACACGACATAGTACACGATAGCATACAAGCATTGATAGAAAAAGACAACATATTTTCTGAACATCTTGCGACAATAGACTCAAACCTCGCGGCCAGGGACGCTGAACTGCAAAGCAACGAAGGTCGATTGACAGCTGTCGAAAATCAGCTCCCTGTCTTATCAGAAAACTTGGTGTCTGTTCATTCAGTATTGAATATACTCAACGACACTGATTCCATACCAGAGGGCAAGAACCTTTACTTCACAAACGAACGTGCACACGCCGCGGTTGCAAACGTGTTGACAACAGCAGAAGTTGTGGAATCTGACTCACATCCTTACTTTAGTACAGAAAGATGTTTGAGTGTATGTCAATCAATGTTTGTTTCTACATACCAATTAAGCATATCAGAATCAAACGCTCAATCAACTTTGAAAAATGAATTACATCCACTCAATTTGCAAATAAACGAAACTCACAATGAACATATTACTCTCAAAGAATCTTTCAATGAACACCAAACTACCACCAGTAGGGACATTACTGAACTATTTACTGTAGTTAGTGCTTCGTCTTCGATTGTTGATTCTCATATACTTTCCGTATCAAAACAACATGAAGAGCACAATACCCAACATGAAAACTTGTCCTTATCACTGCTCTCGCTAGCGGGGGAGTTGAGTGCATCAAAAACATCATTAAATGATTCTATAGTCCTAATCAATCATACCGCTACCTCACTCCAAGGGTCATTGTCCGACACTCAAACAACGTGTACCCTCCTGGAAACATGGAAAGAAGAAACAGAGATATGGATGAACACATTGAAAATTGATGCCAATAATGTGATAGAATCTGAAAGCAAAATGTTCTTCACAGAAGAACGATCACTTAGTGTCAACAAGACTCTTTATGATAGAGTTGGAACAATAGAACACAATTTTACTGCTATCCAAACATCATCAGCAACATTGAGTGATGACAGACTAAAATCACAAGAAACCCCTATCGCAGGTGGTCTACTAGTGATAAATGCGTTAGTTCCCCTGAGCTACAAAATGGTTATATCGCTTGGTGCCCCAGAATCAGAGTCATTTGATGATGTTGGGTTCATTGCACAAGATGTAGCTCAAATACAGGCCTTGTCACATGCTGTGGTTCCAGGAAGTGACACAATACCATTCTCGCTGGATTATCATAGTATAACAACTTTCACAGTTGCTGCATTACAAGAGCTGACTCTCAGTGTTTCCACTATAAACAACAAATCAACAGATGATATACAAGAAGGAAGTTCAAACAAATTCCTAACTTCTGATAATTTGAAAACAGCATTAGCATTCGTAACTACGGATGATTTATCTCAAGGAGCGACAAACAAATACAGAGAAGAAATTGTTGGAGTAAATTTGAAACTAGAAGAGTTTAAATTATTGTTACAGCAAATAGATACCGATAGCATACCTCAAGGATCGATAAACTTGTATGATCAGGCGGTTAGAATACTAACGACTGATGATGTACCCGAGGCGAGTAATCTTTACTTCACCAATGAACGATGTGAAGTTGTAATGAATGATGTTATCAATTCTCTCAATGTAAATAACATCTCTGAAACAGATTCAAAGGGATTCTTAACACTATCACGTCTATTGCATGAACTGAAATTCGTAACTGCCGATCACATTGGAAATGGCATCAGTAACCGATTCCTCAACCTAGAGACATTTTTAGACCTAGGCATAAATACTGATTCAATACCAGAGGGGAACACAAACCTATATCTCACCAAGGGGCGTGTAAGAGAAAATGCGCGGGGTATGTCCATTGACGAGTTCATAGACGGAAATACTAACTTGTTTTGCACACGAACAGCAGTTAATTTACGCATGAATTCACTTGATACCAACTCACTCCCTGAAGCACCTGGAAAGAGATATGTTTCAAGAGATGCATATTTTGAGCTTAACATATCTGTTGGTGACGTACTTAGCCACGAAACACTCGCACGCAGAGATGAAGTAGAACAGTCGCTTTCGCTCACGAGCTTGTTTCATACCGAACAACTTGAAACTGCTATATCAATGTCGGACCTCAAATTGAGTACAGCAGCACACGAACTCAACATAAAATTAGACTCAGTAGATGCTGTATTCGCAAACAGTTTGAGTATTTCACACCATATACTATCATCAAACATCGAAAACACAAATTCGGAACTCAACAACACAAATTTGGTACTTAGTGTATCTAACATCAAACTCAACTCAAATACTCTTAATATTGATAATATATACTCCCTACTATCTGTTAATGAATCGAATGTACAAACGATTGAACAATTGATAAACACAAACTCAAATGAAATTCAATCCAAGAATACTAGAATATCTGAAATAGATGAATCGTTAAGCGTGAACATATTATCCGTCTCAGGCATAATTGATGTGAGCATACTCTCGTTGTCTAACGAAATATCGACTGTGGCCACGGGCGTAAGTGAGTTGACTACAGATGATGTTCCAGAATCAATGACTCGCAAATATGTTAGTGCCAGATCCATGCTCGACATGCAAATATCCACAGATGTCATAGCACAAGGAGAAGGTAACAAATATACCACAGTGCAATCAGTGAAAGATGTACTAGCTAATTTAACGACTGCAAATCTTCCGGAGAGTGAACTCAATCCATACGTCTCAAAATCTAACATAATTGCTACACAAGTGAAACCCAATGAACTAAATGAATTCTCTAAATCAATTGATGATCATCTGAACTCTATTTCTTCCGACAAATTGCCGGAAGGCACCACCAGTCTGTATTTCACAAACCAGAGGGTGCAAGACGTCTTGCAACAACTTACCACGACTGATGACATTACAGAAGGGGACAATAATCTATACTTCTCAAACGAGCGTCTTCGCCAAGCCCTCTCGACCGCATCAACAGATTACATTGCCGAGGGACAAAATAAGTATTTTACCAATGAACGCGTAGAGACTGTAATAGGAGCATCGACCTCTTCCGACATCCAAGAAGGTTCTAACCTCTACTTCACAACAGATCGAGTACTTCAAACACTATCAACTGCCACAGCGGACTCTATTCCCGAAGGAACTTCAAACAAATACTTGACTAGGGATGGCGTTCTCTCTATTGGATTTGACGTAACTGATTTCGGTGATTCATCTAATTCGCTTTTGAGCAGGGAGTCGTTCTTATCTCAAGTCAGTGCGCATCTTACAACTGATGAAATCGCTGAGGGAAACAACAAATTTGTGTCATCGGATTCCGTACTTCAAGTGATGAATGGATTCACGACAGACCAACTATCGGAGGGGTCCAACCTCTACTTCACGGAAAACAGGGTCAACCAAATCATTGATAACTCTTTTGCGCATAAATTTGACTCCAGACTTCAAACAAAATCAACAGACAATATACCTGAAGGATCCACAAATTTGTACTTTACAGAAACTGTGTTGACACAAACTCTCAATGCCGCTCATTTAATAGGTACTGGCATCACTCCAGGGGATATTGGAGCAAGATCAAGTTCTCTCTCAATACACTCTTCAGAAGTTGTAGAGGATGAGTCTGCATTGTTCTTTACATCAACTCGTTTTGATTCTCACTTTCAAAACAAAACTACAAATAACCTTCAAGAAGGTGATAACAAGTATTTCACATCAAACAGAGTGATACAATCAATACAAACATTAGGTAATTTGTATGTATCCCTCACGAGCAATGCACCAGGGGAACTAGAGGTACAGATAAGCATTTCAAACGACCAGGCCCTGGGCGGAACTATTGAATTGAAACTTGATGACACCACTTACAAAGAATTTACCTTTGATGGAACAACAGTGTCAGAGGTAATCACAAACTTGAATCCAGGCCAGCTGCTAGTTAATACGTTTTTCAAAACTAGGTATGGTATGAAATATGACAACCAAACTGTCATAATTTCGGGAAATACACCTAACATCCAAGATATATCTTTCATAGAGAGTGTACCTGGATATGCAAACCAGGTGAAAATCACCCTTGCTGGTCATGGAACGTGTGATCTCTCTGTATCCTCTAACAATTACACCATAAAAAACGAAAGTCTGAACCTATTCGATACAAATGAAATTACGTTTGATTTGAACTGTATTTTTGACTCTGCGACATTTGTTTTGAAACAAAACGATGTTGTCGTAGATTTGTCAATCAAAAATATGATACTTGGACTGATAATACCAATGAAAAAAAAATTTACTATAATCACAAATTCATTGTTCAATGCACTTGATACTTCACCCTTCAACGGAATCGACATAACAATCGAAGATGATTCAAGAACACTTAACGGCAATTTGTTCCACTCATCACACAACCCTCTCGGAGCAATCCTATGCGCTACACAGAGTCAAATCATGTACGGGTCCTCTCAAGGAAACATGAAAGCTCAATTAATATCTCCTTCCGCGACCTTCATGTCATTCACATAACGCCCCCTGGAGTGTTGAGCTCGCTCAGCACCTCGGGGGGGGGGGCGTTACACATGTGTATCCCCACTTTAACCCGACCGACCGACCGACCAAACCCGACCGACCAAACCCGACCGACCAAACCCATCCAAGCGTGTGACAATGCCATGGGTCCATGAGGACTTGACCACGGAAGCCGGGGTCAAGAAGCATTTCCCAACAGCAGTCAAATACGCAGGGACGGATGCTGGATTCAACAAGTTCAAAAGGCATACGAAATGGGGTTTATATGATCCATACTCTGCTGACAACGGTGGTGCGGCGTGGAGACTTGAAAACGCCGGTGGACCTGTCAAGATGTACTCCAAGTCTGCGGGACCGTATTCACGTGGGAGGGCGTTCACACGAAATGCTCTTACGTGGTTTGCTGACGGTATGATTCAGATGTCACTGCCATATCACTCCGGGTCACACAACGATCACGAGTACATGCTCCCGAATGGCGACGATCAGAATCACAGAATTCGGGTTATCATCCAGTTTTGGGTCAGTGTCAATGTCAAGGAATGTGTCAGATTCGATCTCGGCTGCTTCCGACCCGTGCGGAAATGGAAGCAGGGCGGCTTCTGCAAGGCCCTCTTGGTTAAGACCGGTTCCGAACTCATCGAGAACATCAACTCGATAATTCAGACCACGATTCAGACTTCGCAGAAGGAGATCACTGACTTGAAGAAGAATCACGACCAGGAGATTGCCGGCAAAGATGAAAAGATCAAGGTCCTCACAGAGCAAGTCGCCAGTTTGTCAACTGAAAACAAGAAACTCAAGGGTAACAACAAACGGTTGCGTGACAACCTGGACGAGACCAAGGGCGAGCTAGACGAGACCATGGCTAAGCTGCACGAGACCAATGCCAGGCTGGCGGACGAACAACAAACATGCAAGAAACTGGCAAATGGTTGCAATGAGGGAGCCTTACGCCAATCAAAGCAGACAGTATTTCTGTTGCAACGAAAACAACAAAGATTGCAGAAAGAGTTCACTGAGTTGAAGAAGGAACTCAATGAAAAGGATGAGTTCCTATCCAGGCAGTCGAGGACGCTCAGAAAGCACGATATCCCTGCTTCGCAACTTGAGTCATGACTCAATGGTCCCGGCCAAATGGGGCGGGCCCTCCTGGAGCAAGGTGCCTTTGGAAAAGTGCTAGCGTCGTTGATGTTTTTCTGTGTCGATGATTTGAGGAGTATCCACACACACATACCCATTTTCTAGACATACCTCTTGCTAATGTATAAATAAATTATCTTGAAATCAGTGAATAAAATATTATCTAAAATAATAATGAACAAGAAAGCAATGCAAGAAGCAAAAAAACGCGCGTCTAGTGCTCAAACCTTTCCACATTCTATGCCTGCTGCTTGCACTTACAATCACTTGAACACTATGATCAAACCTTTGAACACTTCTTTTTTTCGGGACAGTATTATTAAAAAAATATTTCTTGTTGAAATAATAACCAAAAATAATTTCGTACATGAAACATTCACTAACCCCGCTTTCAAATTATACCAGGTAAAATCAAGTGACAAAAATTTATCTGGACTAGGGTGGCCTTACTCAAACATGCGATCTTTTCTTCGATCAGTCATGGTTAGACCCATTATTCAAAACAAAAATTTAAACAAGACTCTTAGTCTCGAAAAGGGAGAACTCTTTGTGTTTTTGATTCACGCAATCGGAAAAAATCCTACAGGACACGCCTCAGCTGTAATAGTACACAAAAACAGCAAAAATGAAATAGAATTTTTCGTACTAGAGCCCCATGGAAAAATTTACGATTTCCACAAAAAGGTAGCTGAAAAGTATTTCAATATCGGCCCTGAGAAAATGTATCTACCCTTTGATAAAATACAAGGCACAAACAAACTTTGTATTGCACATAGCAAAGCTCTCCTATTTCATTTTCTCAAACTGTACAAACAATATAGAAATGAAGCTTTGAAAATATTTAGAAATACAAAAATTACATTCTCAACAGCACCTATTTTGAATATGGGTGGACCCCTTGGCCGTCATAAAAGTGGACGTATTACATCTACTTCAATAAATAACTCTGCAAGAGGAAACTCTGCAAGAGGAAACTCTGCAAAAAGAAACTCTGCAAAAAGAAACTCTGCAAGAGGAAACTCTGCAAGAGGAAACTCTGCAAGAGTTTCTGCAAGAGGAAACTCTGCAAGGCCAAGGGGGTCGCTAATAGGATCAGTAAGATCAGTAAGATCACTAATAGTACCAATAGAAAGATGTAAAGTTTATCCAATGCTAACAAATAACAATAAAAATACCCAACGTTGAACTCATGTCGCTCAATTTACGGATCGGAAACACATGAAAAAAAATCTTCCGGTGGTAGTTCCAGTCGCACAGCTTTTCGAAAATTCGAAAACTGCAATTATGGCGGGGAGAAGAAGAATACATCTATGAGTATGATGACGGTCCTCACGTATACGATGAATATCCATGGACAAAGTCTTTCAACCCACCATATCTATTGTCGGTATACTAGAAAATAGCACAATCACAGGAGTATTGTACGCCATACATGGAAGCGCACAATGGAGTCGCGATGTAATCAGGCGGGCTTTTACAAAGTGCTTGCATGTTAGATTCATTGTCTGGTTCTCCTTTCAATGGTATGATGTGGTCTACATCATACTCGTAGCTTGGCGAGCTTTACTTGCACTCGTCAATTTTGTTTTTCATGATCGCTCTTGTGTCTATGTGATCAAAACGAGTAGGGACTGGTGTTTGAACGGTTGTGATATCATCACGCCATATGTTGATCTCATTGCAACTCTTACTACTGAATTTATTGAAATCTCTTCCCGATTGGATTGAAAAACTCGGTAACTTTATCCGGAGTTGGAAGAGTGGGCTGTGCAAGCTTCTGAGTTAAGTGGAGTCCGTGATTGTCATCGCTTTGTTTTTTGTACACGTATCCTGATTTGCTAAGTATATCAAACTGGTTCTTCAACTTACTTTCAGTGTCAATTAGGTCTGTTGGTGGTGCTTCTGCAAGGCGGTTGAGCTGAAGTCCATATGACATCATTGGTAATTCATCTGGCTGCATACGAACTTCGTTAAGGTAGTAGGCTGCTACGCCTCTAGATTGTTTTGTGTTGGATATTTCAGCCAATTGACCAGCTTCTACTATGGCATCAAAGGTTTCCATTGTTATTATGTCATATGATTTTTTTTATCTGATTATTACAAATGAATTGTCAAAGATACAAGCCAGCGGAATTCAAGTATGTCACTCCTGTGGGGGCACAGAGACAGAAGATGACTAAAGGTGTTCCTCAGGTTGACATGTCGATACTGGAAGTAAGTGAAACATTTCATGCACCACCAGCAAATGCTGTATCACATGAGATGTTAAGTAATTATCCCCCGGAGGATACCCCGGTGCCTGACAGAGTCCCTAGATTTTACACAGCATTAATTCAGTCTGCAGATGTGAAACCTTCAAACTTTGTCTGTAAATACCAGAAAGTAACAACACGTTCGAAGCAACCAGTTGAATCGGTCAAACACCCAGGGCAGCGCTTGCTTGGTTGAAGTATCATTTAAAGAGACCACGCACCTCGGGTCTCTACGCCCCGAGGCGGTCGAAGCCGGTCGAAGCACGCGTCCTCGGGGCGGAGGCGTGGGTGCCGTACGCTTCGGGTAGCGGTGCGGCTAGGGACTGGGGGTTGCAATCAGGGCACATCGGTGCGTGTTGCAGTTTGGGGGGGGGGTGGGGGGCGAAAGCAGACGGGCGGTTACGAGTTTCGGTGGGGTGTTGCGAATGAGGAGGCCGTGTTGGAGGGCGAGGTGTGGATGGACATTGTTTAATTGAAAGTTCGTCTCAAAGCCTCATTGATTATTCCATGTATTAAGTAAATGTCGACTGTAAGTGATTTCGGTGGCCTCGAAATTAAACAGTTGAGAGTGCAAAATGACATATCTGCCGTACGTTACGGCACCGAAATAATGGATAAAGATTTAATATTCAAGGTTGGTGATATTTCGAATCCAAACCAAAGTATTCGATTTTCGGTACATAACGGAGAAGTGTACAAGGATGCTTTTTCAGTTGATTCTAATGGTTTTGCGGTAAGCGATTTAAATATGTCAGGGCCAAGTAGCGGTGTGATAGGTGTAGATGAACTTGTCAAGCTTGGCGAGATGCGGGTTCGACATTTCAATGATCACAATAATGAGCGAGCGGGAGAAATAGTTTTTTCCGTGAACATTGGTGATACTGATATAAGGACGGTTGATATTTTATCGTTATCTCCGGAGGAAGTAGAGATAACGACTTCGGCAAATGTTCATGGCATGTTAAGTTGTAACAGTTTTAACACAAATACTGTTGAAATAAACGGTAATGAATTTCGACCAGTTGTTGCACATTTCAATCACCCCCTTGCAACGAGTTCAGTGAAGATCGAGAGAGATGAAACTGGTACTGTTGTATTCAACGGACCTTTAAAGTCTGAGGAATCTTATGTACATGTTTTAAACAATAATACCATAAATAGTGAGACTATAGTTTCGTCATTGTGTTCAGTGAGCTCTATGAATGTGAAGTATTGGTCTATTCATAACGAGCATACTGATTTGTATATTACAGGCCCCGGGAGTGTCCGTACAAGTGAATTTGTTGCTGATTCAATGGAAACGGAGCATGCAATTTTGGGGAAAGTAACAAGTGGTACAATGAGCGTTTCATATATGGATGTTAAAGATTGTTCTATGCTTGCTTTGTCTACATCAAGTTTGTATTTTGATTCTGTGAAATGCAGCAAAGACTTAAACTTGCCTGATGTGAAAACAGTGACATTGGGTGGTCTCATAGTCGCAGATGCTAAAATAACAATGGGGGAGTGTGTGATTTCTAAGGGGGTTGGAGTCTTCGGTGGTCTATACTGTAAAGAAGGTGATCTGAGTGTTTCTGGTGTTGTTTGTAATGGCGAAATGTCCGCAAATACCGTTACGACTCCTGAACTATCGACAGGAAGTATTTTGAGTGAGACACTTAGTGTCAATGATATAGCATCAAACATCATTGTAGCTAAGAAAACGACTTGTGAAGTGCTTTCAACTGGTGGTATGATCGGAGTTGGAACGATAGAGTTTGAATGTTATCAAAATTTCATCAAATTTTCGAAAAATGGTTTCGAATCAAATTTGATAATTTCAGATGTTTTGAGTTGTTCTATTTTAAAATCTAAATCATGTGAAGCGTCAAAAATATCGTGTTCTACGTTTGAAACAAACAGTTTGGAGTCTATTACGGCCACTGTGACAAGTTTTGTGTCAAAGGAAATAACAAGTGAGAAATGTAGTATTGATAGTATTGAGACAAGTAGAATTAATTTGAATGACATATTTTTGGATGTTGATGATAATGCTTTGAGAATATCAAGCCCATTGGTGGCACACACTTTGTCAACAAGTTCAGTACGTGTAGAGACCCTGGTTTTTGATGACGAAAGATCAGTCAGCTTATCATCTGAAGGTGAGCTACTAGTCACATCAGATTTGGTGTGTGGGGGTGAGGTAAAGAGTAATTCAGCATTTCATAGTAAAGTTTCGTGTGCAAATATCGAGTGTGAAACCATGAACTTGAAGAATTGCAGTTTTTCAACAGATCTGTTTGTTGTCAATACAAGTGGACCTTCATTTGTATTTGATACAGACGGTTTGACATTAGATGGCGTTTTGACTTTGTCTAATGATGAAGACACATTGATGTTTACAAATGGAATGTTGAAGAATTCTGGAGAATTTTACATATCTTGTTCGACTTTACATTTACCATACACTGACGTGTACAATTTGAGTGTGGGTACGTTGGTGGCTCAAGAAATCCGCAGTCCCAGTGGCAAACTGGATGTCGATTGTGATATTGTTTGTAATAATATTTCGTCATCAAATACGTTTAGTTATTCAGTAGTCTCATCTTTGTTGTCTGCTCAGACAGTGAATACTACTGTATTAAATTTCGAAGATGCGATAGGTGTGAGTACTATTTCAGGTCAAGGAGCTGAGATTGTTTTGAAAGACTCTGAGATTACATTTACTTCATCCGATTTTTCGATACTGAGTGATACGATGTCCTTTGGTTTGGTTTCACAGAATGCAAGTTTCTCAATAGTAGAAAACCATGATAAAGTTGAAATAAATTCTTCTGCATATATATTTTTTGAAAAGAACGTCAGTGTACCTGAATTGTCTAGTAATACTGTGACAACTAGTACACTTCGTGCCAATGAGAGTTTGACAATTTCAAGTAATATCCTGGTGCCTCTTCATGTCAGTATTGGCGAATCGTGTGTGATTGAGCACGGCCTAGTAGCGGGGGGTGTATCGTGTTCTGGCGTAACAACAAGTTTCATTGACGGTATTTCAACAATACGAAGTAATGGTTTAGGATTCACTGAGGGTGGGGAAGACTACATGACATTTTCAAGAGAGTCGATAAGGATCGGGTTGAGCATTGACGATGTCGCCCTGCAGGGGGCCAGGGTGAACATCAAGTCGTTTCCATTCACAGATGGGATTAGTGTGACTTCTGATGACAAGAGTACTATAAGATTACAGACGAGACGAAATAACAAACGTGGTATGGTGCTAGTGAATGAGGACAATAATGAAGAATGGATGGTAGGTGTAGGAAATTATCCATTTGAGAGGGAAAATACATTTGGAATACATTTCAATGAAGATTCATTTTTGAACATGGACCCTACTAACGATACAATACTTGTAAGAAAAAACACCATAATGACACAGAGTCTGAGCGTGGGGAGTATGTTTTTGAATGAGTTGAATATGTATGAGTGCTCTATTAGTGTTGAGTGTGACGACCATCTGGTATTGTCGTGCAGTGCCCTGGTGGTACCAGGGGTGTTGTCTGTTACGAGCAGTGGGTTTGTAGTGTTGAGTCCGTCATCTTTTCAAAATGATGTGAACATGCTGAGCAATAAGATACATAATTTGGCGAATCCAGCTGTTGATGGAGATGCCGCAAACAAAGGTTATGTTGAAAGTAGATTGTCAGAGTTATTCACTAAAGAGCGTGTGTTTACTGCTCCCGTATACTGGGCTACCCCGGATGATCAATCTCTACGCTCTTTTGCATTGGGATTGTCGTACACTAACCCGTCAAATTCATCAAGCACCGATCTTTCATTCGAGATGATGGTGGGTAACACATCAACCCAATCCCTCAGATTCGTTTCTGACGTGAATGGTTCTGTTTCACTGATGGAACTTTTTGCTTCTCAAAATGTGAAGGTATATTGTGAAATAGAAATTAATGGTATGATTACATTGCCGAATACAACAATATTATCACTGCCAGATGCACTGACAATCGGAGGAAATATCCGAAGTGGTGGCGTTGGCGTGAATGTGGTGCCCCTGTTCCCTTTACATGTAGTGAGTACTACCGATGATGACTGTGCGGTCTTACAGTCATCAAGCTCGCGTGCCCGTACGACCGTAGAGGCCTACGGTGCTTCTGCGGATCAGGCGATGTTCACATGTAAAGTGGACACTACTGTATTCTCAACCGGGTATTCTAAGGCCTCCGATTCGTTCATAATTGCGTCAAGTAACGATCTTTCCCAAAATACGCATATGGTGATTTCTCGCAGTACTAATCTGATTCAGTCTGCAGGAGATGTAAGAGTTTTCAAAACGGATGGCAGTTTTAGCATTGAGGAGCTAGGTGCGACAGTTTTCCTGGCAAATAAGAATACGCTCCGATGCGAGACCTTCGAGATATCTTTTGAGAATTTTTCGGTAAATCATAAATTGGGAAATTTGAGTTTGTTGAATTTGAGCAGTTTTGGTGCACGAATCACCGGGTCTACTGATATTTCTGAGAACCTGGTGGTGAGGAATACCACTTTCAGTGAGAATGACATTGGAGACATGACAGTGAATAACAAAATGATAATTCCAGATGTCGAAACGAACACTATATCTTTACAAAATAGACAAGGGTTCAATCTTTTCCAGGATGCCACTGATATTGTCAGATTTAGGGAAAATGGGTCTGGTATTTTGTTTCATTTCGATTCTGTAGCAGAATCTTTGGATTTCTCTTTTCCGACCGTACCCAATGCATCGGGACGAGGAAGTTTCTTTGTATCTGATTCTCCTATTTTGAGTTTAAAAAAACAAGTTGTGAATATAGATACTAATCAAGAATATGCAAAACTGAACGTTTCTACTGAAAATGGACCACAGCTCTCTATTTTGAATCCGTCTAATACACCAGTTCATAGTGATTTTATGGTTGATGATTCTGGTGAGCTTTATGTTACTACAACGCAACGCAAGTACAACTTTGATGGTGATATTCACAGTGAAAACATTGTAATTGATGATTTCATGTACTTTGGTGCTAGTAAGCAATGGAGAATGGGAGTATCAGTAGATGGTTCGTTTGTGATCCAAAATAACTCCACCGGTGCGTATATTACTAAAACTGAAATTTCTATTTGATTATTTTGAGTCAATATGAGTTTGGTTCAGTTGAGTGTCACCACGCTTTGCTTTCCTTGTTTTGTCTTTCTTACGCACGCCCATCTACTGTATGCCTTTATTTTCTGCTTCTCTCCCGCCTAGAGTTCTGTACACGACGAGGCCTGCCAGGTGCGCGTACTTGAGACAATAAAATAAGTCGATAAATAACCCTATCCCTAACCCTAACCCTAACCCTAACCTCGCAACTGATGTCACACTTGGTTAGGTGCCGACGGAGAACCACCTAGGTCCGATCACCTAAAACAGACTAAATATCACGAGCACAGCCGTGCTCGTGTGCGTACATGAGGCAGTCGAGGTGCCCCCCTTTAGCCGCGGCCTCGCATGTCGAAGCGTCCCACGGACAGCCGTTCTCGTGTGCGTACTTGAGGGAGTCGAGGTGGCCGCCCCTCGCCGCATCCGCGCATGTCCAAGCGTCCCACGGGCAGCCGTGCTCGTGCACGT
>Ga0115571_1001716_pt1 | contig 15139 bp, 6 predicted proteins | sample COGITO_mtgs_1205_FD_87293 | JGI IMG/M metagenome (GOLD analysis project Ga0115571, IMG submission 87293) | Pelagic marine microbial communities from North Sea - COGITO_mtgs_120531 | ecosystem: Environmental > Aquatic > Marine > Epipelagic | place: Germany:Helgoland, sampling site Kabeltonne...
AAGGACGAGGGTTGAGAGAGGTCTGCAGACCCTCCGGGGTCGACTCCCGGCGTTCCCGGTCCCAGTGCCCGACCTCGCCACTTGTGCGCGTCCCCTTGCACAGGTGCGCGCGCGCGTGCGGGGGCATGGACGCGTCTGCGCTCCTTGGGGTCTTCCTCGTCCTCGCGCTGTGCGATGCAAACCGGCGCTTCAAGCCAAGCCTCACGCCCCGCTTCGTCCCCAAGTTTGGCCGCCCGCCCAAGGCGGAGCGCCCGTCGAAGACGACGGGCGGGACGCGCACCAACCACCTCGGGCACGACAGCCCGGTGGGCGGCGGCGGCGGCGACCCGGACGCAAGCAACGAGACGGGCGCGCTCGGCGACATGTGCGCGCACGTTGCCGAGGGCCAGCAACGCTCTTACGCGGGGGTGATACCCATGCCCCCGCGGCACAGCTGCGAGACCGATGGGCACGATCTGCTGTGCGCGGTGGCGGGCCTCGTTTGGGTGCACGTGCAGTGGTGCGCGCTGGCGGTGGCCGTCGCGTGCTGGCTGTGCATGGGGGGCGCCGAGGTTGCGATGGGTGCGGCGACGGGCGCGGCCACGATCGCCTTCTCGACGGCCGAGCCGGACGCCGAGAAGGCGGCCAACTTTGCGGCCTACGTGCGCGAGAACAAGCTCGTCAACTTCACCGTCATGGACGACACGGGCGACAGCAAGCACCCGCGGATGGTCGAGATGGCGTGCCACCCGGGCACGACCGTGGGCAACCTCAAGGCGCGCCTGCTGGTGGCCCACCGCGACTCGAAGACGTTCACCCTCTCCAAGGCCATGCAGTGCTGCACGCTCCAGAAAACCAAGGGCGCGCACCTCACCAATGACCAGCGCCTTGGCGACCTGGACCTGGAGGGCAGGACGCTCATGGTTGGCATGCGCGGCGTGGGCGGCGTCCCCACGCACACGCCCCAGGAAAAGATTGCCGATCTGCAGTCTGCGCTGTTTTTGCAGCACCGATTCATGTGCAACATCTCGAACCGGTTCCAGCTCCTGGGCCAGGTAGAGCTGTACAACCAGTTGGTGGACGAACTGCGGGCGGCGTACCAGAACGCGGGCATCGATGCTAACCAGCTCACGGAGGACGCAAACGAGCAGCGCTTGGTTCGGCCGTGCAAGCTTAGGGTTGAGGCTGACGACTCCCTGGTCGACGCGGCCCAGGCGCAGAAGCGCAAGGCGAAGAAGCCCAAGGCAACGCGGCGGCCCGTCTGCGGCGGCGCGGGCTGCAGCACGGACAGCCTGATGGACCAGCACGACCAGCTTGAGGGCGAGGCGCTGAGCGCTGACGCCACGCTTGCCGCGGACCGCACGAACGGCGAGTTTTGGGCCGAGGCGAGCCGCGACCCCTTCAAGGACCCGCGCAACAAGCCGCTCCAGGACGCGTGCATGACCGACGCGGAGCTGGAGGACCTCTTCCGCAAGAACCCGCACCTCAACCCCAACCCCAACCCGGACGGGGGCGCCTTCAAGGTGACGGACGCAAACCGCGAGCACTTCATGTGCCTCCAAAAGCTCGACCCCAGCCTGTCGGGCCAGACGGAGGAGCGCGAGTTCGAGCTGACCCGACTCATCTACAAGGAGAAGATCATGGGCCCGAAGCAGCCGGACGTGATTCGCCGCAACGCGGACGGAACGCACATCACCGTGGCCAGTGGCCTCCTGAGCTGCAAGCCGTGCGACGACTGGGGCGTGTCCGTCATCAACATCCTTCTCGGGCGCGCGCAGAGCGGCAAGAGCTACGAGGGCGTCTCGGACTGCTGGGCCAAGTTCTTTGTGCACGCGCAGTTCCCGATGTACTACTGCCGCACCCTGGGCGGCCTCAACGACACGGAGGAGATGTTGGCGGACTTCCACAACTGGAACTCCGACGTTGAGACCTTCCTCAAGGAGCAGCGCGCGCAGTTTCCGGACAAGTACCGTTGGCTCACGGACACCGAGATCGACAAGTTCAAGCTCCAGCCGCGCCTGAACAGCGCCAAGCGGGGCAGCCGGTTCCAGGCCATGCTGGGCCTCGAGGTGGAGGTGGTGGACTGCGCCCAGGTCTCGACCGAGTGGGCCGAGCAGGTGGCGCGTGAGGCGCAGAAGGACCCGAACGCGCCGCTGCAGAAGGCGATCCGCCTGAAGCACCCGCAGGTGCTGATCGGCCTCATGAACCCCGCCGCCGTGAAGAAGGTCGTGGAGAATGGCTGCGTGCTCTCCGACGTGATTGGCGACAACACCAACCCCGCCAAGCTCAACCTCGACGGCAACGGCTACCTGGTCACCAAGGAGGAGCTCAGGGCCAAGGTCTTTAGCTGCCAGGACTCGAAGAAGCGCTTCACGCCCTTCACGCTGCTCTGCGGCGTCACGCACTTCACGGCCAGCCTGAACAGCCACACGCGCAAGCAGGCGTCCAAGACGGTCGTGTTCCACTCGGCGTACGCGCCCGCGTGCTGGGACACGACGAGCCCGTACGACCAGGGGTGCAACGCAAAGCGTGCGCGCATCTCCCGCCTGGTGGATGAGGTGGACGCGTCCACGAGCGACAAGAAGACCCACAAGACGCGCGACTTGAACCACAGGTCCGCGCAGATTGGCCAGCTCGGCAACCGCGGCATGGACCCCAAAGGGTACGACGCCGCGTGCGCCGCCCGCGACGTGCGGAACGCGTGCGAGGACGAGAAGGACGCGCTGCTGGCGGAGCTGGAGCGGCTCTCCCTGGCCAAGCAACGGATCGAAAACGGGCAGCCGGAGCCGGGCGACGAGGGCATGGACGTTGACAGGGAGCGCGCCAACATGGCACGCGATGCGCGTGCCATGCGCGGTCGCGCCGACCCCTCGTCCGACCGCACCGGCCTGGACCCGTTCATGCAGCCGAGCGACGGCGAGCAGGACGACGACGACGACGAGGTCGAAGTGGAGGCGCGCTACGTGGACGACGACGAGGAGGAGGACGGTGACAGCGACGGCGACGGCGACGGCGCCGGCGCCGTCCTCGACGAGGACGGGTGCGAGATCTCGCCCGACCGCCAGGAGGAGCTCGAGCGGATCGTGGAGCAGATTAAGGACCTGACGGCCAAGCTGGACGCCAAGCACCGCGACCTGGACGAGTTTGAGGATGCGCTCAGCGAGGCCGTGCGCGCGTCGACGGCGGGCCACGTCACCGGCATGCAGTCGGCGTGCATGTACACCGTCGGCGTCTCCGCGACCATCTTTGGCTGCCTGCAGAAGCACGGGGGCGGCAAGACGCAGACGCGCCTCACGATGCTGCCCACCCCGGACGCGTACAACGACCTGGTCCTGTGGGATGAGAACGCGCAGGGGTACCGCAAGCTCATCGACAACAGCAAGCCCGAGAAGGTGGGCGACATTCGCATCACCGAGGCGGACATCAACCCGATCGAGTACACCGACATGGCCATCAGCAAGAACAAGAACGACTACTACCGCACGTGGATGGTCAACGCGGGCAAGGGCCACATGGAGGGCGAACGGTTCGTGCCGTCTGACGACAACCCGATCGGCAAGGCCAACGCAAAGGGCTCGTTCTGCATCAAGAAGGAGCTGTACTTCTACAAGGAGGGCGAGGACCCTCCGGACACGCACGTTCCCTGGATTGCCGAGATGAAGAACGACGAGAACATGCAGCGTGCCAACCAGTCGCTCACGAAGCGCGTGCACAATTCGTGGCAGCGCACGGGCAACATGTTCGAGCTCCTGCTCAAAACGCTGCAGGAGCAGCGCGAGGGTCTCAAGCGGCAGCGTCGGACCGCGGGCGGGCTGATCATCACCAACGAGACGCGCACGACCGCGGGCAAGGACCGCCTGATTGCGGACATGTACAAGCGCGCCAACCCACGGGTGATGCGCGACGTGTGCATGTACAACTACGCCGGCGACTGCCTGAGCCTCCACTTCCGCCCCGACGCGGACTTTGAGCAGTTGGTCACGCACATCCTGGAGAACACGGACGAGTACGTGGACAAGCTGCGCGACTACCTCAGAAACGACCCCACGATGCACCAGGCGCGCCCCGACAAGGACGGCAACCCGGACACGAAGCTGGGGCGGCAGTGGCTGTTGCGGCACTACATTGCCCCCATCCGCGACGTGCTCTCCACCTACGCCGTGCGCGAGGGGATTTCCGAGGAGGACAGGGCCAAGCACAGGGAGGCGTGCGACCGGGCGAGGCGCGCAGGCGACCCCGAACCGCCGCCGCTCAGGGGCGGCAAGATCAAGGTCCACAAGGAGGTCAAGGACGTCGTGGACCTCGCAACGGGCAACGTGGTCGACCGGGTGCCCGTGTGCAAGATCGACTTCAAGATCGGCAGCAGCGCGCCGCAGCCGCGGTACATGGCCACGCTCTTCACGATCATCGATGCGCACAACTTTAAGTACGACGCGGACGGCATGCTGCCCACGCCGTTCATCGGCCTGACCAAGACGGTTGGCGGCCGCGCGCAGCGGTACATGTGCCACGGCCACCGCTCGCGCATCCAGGCCATGTGCCACACCTTTGACATCTTCCCCAACAAGAAGCTCGGCATCTGCATGGCCGACGCGCTGCAGGAGGCGCAGCGGGCGGCCGGCTACGACGAGCTCGAGCGGTTCTTGCACAACTACGTGCCCGGCTCGGACAGCATGTGGGGCGAGCACATGGACGGCTGGGTCCCGCAGGTCTACATCACGACCCCGGACTTCATGCCGCTCATTCGGAACGCGCTGCAGTCCCAGATGGAGTGGGCGCGCATGCTGAGCAGGGAGCAGCGCGACCCGCAGCGCGTCAGCGGGGCCGACAACCCGACCACGCGCAAGCCCGAGACGGACGAGGAGTACGCGGAGCGCACAACCGAGTCGCCCTCCGAGTGCTTTGCGCGCGTCATCGGCAACCAGGTGAAGGAGTGCCTCGTCGAGACGATCCGCATCTACAAGGACGAGGGCAGGGCCGCCCGGCCGGGCGACATGCCCACCTTTGAGGGCCACCAGTACCCCAACCTGCACATGTTCCTGAACGCGCACGTCAACAGCGCGCCATCGACGGCGGCGCGCCTGCTCCGCCACTGCAACCAGGACCGGTCCGAGACCGAGCTGCGCGACTTTGCCGTGTCGTTTGCGCACGACCACCTCATGGCGGAGCTGGCCGTGGCCGAGGCGGGCCAAGAGACCAGGGTGGGCAAGGTGTTCTTCGAGCTCCAGCAGCAGCTCATGGAGAAGTACGAGGAGCAGGACGTCAACCAGGACGAGTACAACCGGATTCTCAAGGACGTGCAGAAGAAGACGCGCAACTTGCTCATGGGCAAGGTGCCGATCCCCGTCTTCAGCGCGGTGCACGCGCCGGGCGGCGCGCTGGAGGAGCGCGACCGCGTCGAGGCCGAGCGCGTGCAGGAGCGGCTGCAGGCGATGTACGCGGGGCGCGCAGCCGTCCGCCAGGAGTGGGAGCGCGCCAACGGCGCGGGCTTCACCTGGCACCAGCAGCGCCGCTCCAACGAGGCCAAGGAGAAGGAGTACACCGAGAGGGCCGCGCTCATGGAGGCGGAGGGCGTGCCGACCAACGGCGGGCCCGCCTACCTGCACGGGTACACGAAGAAGTCGATCACAAACTGGCACAACAAGAAGCACGGGCTCGGCTCGAGCAAGAAGCGCGCGCGCGGCGCGGACCAAGCGGAGATTGCCGAGCACAACCGGCAGGCACAGGACAAGTACGACCAGCACAAGAAGCTGAAGCACTTCACGTCCCTCAAGAGCTGCTTCAAGGTGTACCCGGGCCTCGGCAAGGACGTCGACGCGTGGAAGGCCTACCTGAAGTCGCACCGCCACAAGGACAGGGATCAGGTAAGCAGCATGGGCTCGCGCCTCCTCTACGGGCTCAGCAGCGTGATGAACGACGAGTTTGTGCGCCTGTGCAAGTCGGGCGACGCGGCGTACTCCGGCGGGATGACGAACGCCGATGACCTTGAGCTCGTGTACGGCGACATGCGTGACGACTTTGACGTCAAGGCCGTCCTCCTTGCCACCACCAAGGAGGAGATGCACGACTCCATGGGCAAGTACTACAACCTGAAGTGGACCAACAAGCACGAGTCCGAGGAGGCGCACTGCATGGTTGGCTACTTTAAGCAGTACCTGGACGACCGCGAGAACGGCCGCATCCCGGCGACGCCCCCGCCCACGGCGCCCGCGGCGCCCGTGCCCGTGCCCGTGCCCGTCCGCCAGCCCGGCCAGACAGGCGCCGCGGCCTGCAGCGCAGCCTCCTCCTCCGCCGCCGTCACCCGTGCCGAGCTGGAGGCCATCGACGAAGACGTGCTCACCAACGTGCAGCAGGAGAGCATTCAGATGGAGCACGCGCTGCGCGAGGCGGAGCAGACCGACAAGCGCCAGCGCACTGGCAGCAACTGAGCGTCGTCACGCCCCTAAAAAAACGGAAGCCGGCCATGGACGTTCTGATGCACTCCCTGTTGTTGTGCGCTAGGTTTGTGGCGTTGAGTGGGCCACGCATCGTTGGCCAGCGTGTGTGCGTGTGTGCGTGTGAGTGGGTGTGCCTGCGCATGAAATAAGAAGGGAAAAAATGCGGCAAGTGTCCCTCTTTGAGACGCTCGGGTTGCAAAAGGACACCGGTGAGCCGCCGGACGTGTACGACTTCTTTGCCGGCGCGGGCGGCTTCAGCTGCGGCGCGCGCCAGGCCGGGTGCCGCGTCGTGTGGGCGTGCGACAACGACCCCGTGGCACTGCGCACGCACGCCAGCAACCACCCGGAGACGACGCACGCCCTCACGGAGCTGCCCCTTAAGCGGAGCCAGTGGCCCTTCCCAACGGACGGACGGCGGTTCCACGCGCACTTCAGCCCGCCGTGCCAGCGCTTCTCGCAGGCCAACATGTACGTGTCGAGCAAGAGGGAGAAGGCGGAGGGCAGCGACGAGCTGCGCGCGGCCACCCGCCTCGTGCGCTGGTCGCTGCGCGTGGCACTGACGTGCGGCGCGACCACCTGGTCCTTTGAGCAGGTGCCGTCGAAGCGGATCATCGCCCTCGTCGAGCGCGCAAAGCGGCAGCACCCCGGGCGCGTGGAGTACGTCGTGGTCGACTTTGTGGACCTGGGCCTGCCGCAGAGCCGTAAGCGGCTCATTGCGGGCTCCCCGCACCTCATCGCAAAGCTGGAGCGCAACGTCGACCCACTGCGACGCGCGTCAATCGCCTCCGCAATTCCCGCGCCGCGCGGCACGCACGTACGCAACGGCTGCTACAGCAAGAGCTGCCGACAGTACGCGCTGAGCAAGCGCAAGGGGCGCAAGCGCTCCGGATGGGGCGAGCACCTTCGCTCGATCCACGAGCCATCCTTCACGGTGCTCGCAAACCGCGGGCTCAACTGGATCACGCGCACCGCAACCGGCATCAAGAAGAAGCGCCCGCGGCTCTCCACGCACGAGTACGCGGCGCTGCAGTCCTTTCCGCAGGACTACAAGTGGCCCGAGGGCGCCAACCTTGGCATGAAGCAGGTGGGCAACTCCGTGCCGCCGCTGGTTGCGTCCCTGCTCATGCGCGCCGCGACCATCTACGTATGACGGCGCGCCGCCGTCAATGCGTTTCTTCCAATTAATAACAGAAAATAATTCAAAGTAGTGGGTCTCTTTTCCGAGCACTTGGCCGCCGGGACCCAAATGGTATCCAGCCAACGAACAGATCACCAATTAATAATTTATTAAGTGGGTTCTTGGCTCGGGGGCTTGCAACTTGTGCATTGTGGCTTGTAAAGCCGTGCCTGTCCTCAACCGGTTGGGCGTACCCGGTTGGGCGTACCCGGTGGCCGCGCTGGCCATGGGCAAGCAGTCGCGACGCCTGCGCACGCCTGCGCCCACGGGCATGGAGTCGGCTGGGGCCAAGCGGCGCGTCCAGAACCAGCTGGTGTACAGCGAGACGGAGCTGCTGCAGATCTTCAACTCGCGCGTCGTGTTTCGCTTCATGACGAGCACCGAGGACGAGCAGCGGAAGATGGCGACCCCCGTGCTGAAGGAGAGCCTCCGGTTGTGCATGCCGCAGGTGTCCTGTCCGCCCGACGAGCTCGAGGACCTGGCGGTGAAGGTGGGCGCCATACTCCACAAGATGCACCTGCCCCGCATGATTGACCTCCTGCGCGGCCCGCGCGACGCCTTTGTCGCCGAGCTGCAGGCGACGTTCGACAACCTTCGCGCAACCGAAGCGCATGAGGACGCAGACCTTAACGAGCGACGGCTGCTGACCAAGTGGCTTGGCAAGGGCTGCTTTGAGCCATTCCTGCGCGGAACGCCCTCCGAGCGGCGCGTGGAGCTCAGCACGATCATCCGCTGCGAGGTGATGTCGGCGCACAAGGTGCTGGGGCTCAGCTACGACCACGCGCACCATGAGGAGCACAACCGCCTGGTCGTGGACTACGTCATCGAGGAGGTCTTGCTGCTGGACATGCAAGACATCCTGGTCATGTGGGACGGCAAAACGGCAAAGCCGCGCGACCTGTTCACGAGATTCCTGAAGCGGCTGGCCCCGGGCGCCCATGCGTTTGCGCAGCGCATGCGCAAGGGCAGCGAGAAATCGGAGACGGAGGCGCAGCGCGAGCGGGCCCGCGAGGAGGCCATGGAGCGGATCCGCGCCTTCAGGGCGTACGCGCGTAAGCGGGGTGAGGCGTTTGCGGCGCGGGTCGTGCAGTCCAAGGCCGTGAGGGGGGCGGCGCCCGCGCCGCCGCCGCCGCCGCCGCCGTCTCCGCCGTCTCCGCCGTCTCCGGACTGGTGCGCAACGGAGGACCGAAAGCAGCAGGCGGCCGAGGGCGATCAGGTTGCGCACGCGCGCGAGCGGCTGCGCAACGACACGAGCATGACGGCCATCGCCGCGCGCAGCCTGGAAAAGGCGCTCGCGCTCAACGGCGGAGAGGTGCCGATGCCAGGGAGCCGCCAACGTTACTATGCCAAGTTTTCCAGCAGCCTCCGCAACAGCCTCCGCGAGCAGGGCTACCCCACCGACCAGATCGAGCCGCTCGTCGCGGTCCTCAAGCAGAAGTTTGAGGGCAATGTGGGGACTGAAGAAACGGTGCACGCACTCTTGACCCACGTGCAGGGGCTGAACCTCCCGCCGCCGCCGCCGCCGCCGCCGCCGCCTCCGCCTCCCGAGCCGCCGGCGGCGGCACCCGATCCGCCCGAGCCGCCGCCTCCGGACTGGTACGCAATCGAGGATCGAAAGCAGCAAGCGGCCCGCCGCGATCGCGTAATGCACGCGCGCGAGGAGCTGCAACGCGACACGAGCCTCAGGGCCATTGCCGCGCGCAGCCTGGACGAGGCGCTCACGTTGACCCAGGGCGAGGTGCCCATTCCCGAGAACTTCCAGCGCTACTACGACAAGTTTGCCGAGAGCCTGCGCGCGCAAGGGTATCCGCCCGACCTGGTGGATCCGCTCGTGAACATCCTCAAGTGCAAGTTTGAGGGGAATGTCGACACCGAGGAGACCGTGAATGTGCTCATGTCCTTCCTTGCGGACCACAGCCTCCCCGCCCCGAACGTCGCCTCCGAGCTTTGCGAGACGCACGCGGCCAACCTGTCGGCGGCCCTGGGGGGCGTGTCGGAGTACGCAACCGAGCTCGCAGGGGGGGAGCAGACCGCAGCGCCGCCGGAGCCGGAGCCGGAGCCGGAGCCGGAGCCGGAGCCGGAGCCGGAGCCGGAGCCGGAGCCGGAGCCCCCTCCTTTGGAGGCGCCGCCGCCGATTGCGCGGCAGCCGCAGGGATGGACGCCGATCGAGTGGTTGAACTCGCAGCAGTACAAGAGGATGCTCGAGGCGCCCGGTGCGGCGGGCAATCGCTTGCGCGCGCAGGTGGCCAACGTGATGGACCGGGCAATGGAGCGGGGCGCAACCGCGCGCAACGCCGCGATGGAGGCGGAGATGGTCGCGACGGACGCCTCCGCCTGCGACCGGGAGGACGCGCGCGTGCAGGCAAAGCGGGACAAGAAGGCCAAGCGGCGCGAGCGCAAGGCGAAGGAGGAGCAGGAGGCAAAGCGTGAGCTGGAGGAGCGGCGCAAGGCGAGGGAGCTGGATGAGAAGGAGGAGGAGCGGCGCATGCGAGCGCCACTGACGCCCGCGGAGCGCGAGCAGTTCCGGACTGTGATGGAGCAGGAGGAGCGGGAAATGGAGGCGGAGGCGGCGGCGCAGCGCGCGCGCCCGGGCTCCTCGTCTCAGCACGCCGAGGAGACGGACCCGCAGGACGACGAGTTCTGCGACGACATGGAGCGCGCGCTCCAGCTCTCGGCCGAGGAGGCGACCTACCGCGAAGTGCGGGCGGTGCTGGCCGAGGACGCGGCGCCAACCGCGCCCCCGCCCGCGCCCGAATCGGCGCGCGTCACTGCAGAGTGCGCCGTGTGCTGGGAGACAGCAACCCAAATTGTCACGCCGTGCGGCCACTTCTGCCTGTGCGAGAACTGTTCCGATGGCTTCACCAAGTGCCCCATCTGCCGCGGCGACGTGCAGGGGATCTTCAAGGTTTTTGTGACCTGAGCAAAACCCACTTAATAATTTATTAATTGGCGATTTTCTCGTTGGCTGGATGCCTTTCGGGGCCCGCCGGCCAAGTGCTCGGAAAAGAGACCCACTACTTTGGATTATTTTCTGTTATTAATTGGTGCATCCAAAAACCCACTTAATAATTTATTAATTGGCGATTTTCTCGTTGGCTGGATACCTTTCGGGGCCCACCGGCCAAGTGCTCGGAAAAGAGACCCACTAGTTGCTCCGATCTAGGGGCATTTTTTGAAAAGGTAGTGGGTCACTTTTCCGAGCACTTGGGCCTCTCCCAGAAAAAGGCATCCAGCCAACGAAACAATTGCCAATTAATAAATTATTAAGTGGGTTTTGAGACCCTCGGCTCGACGGCCCTGGAACGCGCTGGAACGCGCTGGTGCAAACAGTTGGGCCTCGAGCAAAACCCACTTAATAATTTATTAATTGGCGATTGTTCCGTTGGCTGGATGCCTTTCGGGGCCCGCCGGCCAAGTGCTCGGAAAAGAGACCCACTACTTTGGATTATTAATTGGAGTTGCCTCGTCGGAACATTAGTTGCCGCGCCGCAACCTGCTTAGCTCGCGTTGCTGCTGCTTGTCCAGCTGTGCGAGCTGCTTTGCGATGGCTTCGAGCGCAACGACGCTCCAGCTATGCCCCTCCGGATGCCAGATGGTCGCCAGGACGATTAGGGTGATGCCGTTTGCGTCGATCAAGCTACGGAGGAAGCGAACCTTGCGCGGCATTTCTGGCGCGAGCGGGTCGGTGGAGGTGATGCGCAGCACGTTGTGGATGACCTCGAGCACTAGGAGTTTGATGGGCTGGTTTTTGTGCCGCAGGAACCACAACATGGACCTCAAGTACGCGAGGTCCTGCGTGTCGCCGCTCGGTATCGCATACTTGGACCAGTCGTCGCCGGCGGCGTCACCGTACTTGGCAACGTCCCTCAGCGCGGTCCACGCCCACTCCGCCCACCTGGTTTCGTCGCCTTCGCGATTGTCGTCGTAGTCGATGACGTCGGCCACATTCTCGAGCGCGTAGGAGAGCACGTCGACCAGGCCGTACAACTCGCGGCAGAGCGCGCCGCCATACTGGTACAACGGATCCACCAAGTCCGACAGGGTAATCTGCGTGAAGATCCACGACGTCAGGCGAGCCAGCTGCATGCGCATGCGGGCGACCTGGCTGCGCGGTGTTGTTGAGTTTGCATTCTCCAGCCTGGCAATCTGCTGTATGATGCACTGCCGGCAGTTTTCCTGCACAAACTCAGCCGCGTCTTGCCCAAACTCCTTGGCGAGCACGGTCAGCGCGAGCGCCACGTCGGCCTGGTCGTCGCGCTCCGTGGTCCACGCGGCAAGGCCCGGGAAATCGTCGGAGGTCTCGTTCGAGGCCTCGGGCTCGGCGATGAGCGCCTTGAGCGCTTGGAACTTGAGCTCGCTCTCTTGCTCTGTCCACGAATCGCCCTCCTTCTCCGCCTCCAGGACCAACCTCTGTTGGTTTGCCCAGTAGCAGCGCCTCCCGATGCGCACCAGCCGCTTCACGGGGTCCATGTTGCAGAGGCTGACAAAGTTGGGGTACGGTAGGGGCGGGTTCTCCTCGACGTCCTGCGGCAGCCCGTGTTTGGTGAAGACCTTCTCGGTCAGCTTGACCCACTCCTTGTCGGTGTCCTCGTCGTTGCACGTGTCCCATCGCCCCTTGTCGGTTGCGCACCACGACTTGACGGCCTCGCACACGCGCTTCAGGCTGTCGGAGCCATCGTCGATCTGCTGCAGCACGGCGACGAAAAAGTCGGACGTCTCCAGGTACTGGTCGTGCAGGGTCGCAACCTCGCCCGGCGCGGGGCCCGCTTCGTCGGAGGCGTCGTCCACGCTGCCGTCCGCCGTCATGCCCGTGCGCGCCACGCGGAGGCTCGAAAAGTTGGGCAGCATCGGGAACGCCTTTGCGGCAGGTCGCTCCGCCATTTAAGACCAACAAACACGTTGCTTATCAGGACCATTACACGCGCACGCTCCCACGCTTTCCGCTCTTCTGGTGCGCGCCTACCCGCGCTTCTTGGTGGCGCCGGCGTCCGCGAGCAGCGTGAGCTCGCGGCTGCTGGCGGCGATCACCTTCATGATCGACTCGGCGTTGTTCTTGTCGAGCCACTGCTCGCCCGTCTCCTGGTCGCGCTTGAGCAGCTGCATCTCGAGCGTCTTGCGCATCGCCGAGAGCGTGCGGATGTTCTCGTAGCGCTGCATGCGCGAGTCGACCGCGTGCAGCTGGTAGTGCGCGCGCACCTCCTTCCAGTCTGCGCGCGGGCAGCGGGCCGGCGTGCGCGCGCGGAAGGGCGAGGGCAGGCTGCGCTGCTTGCGTGCGCGCGCGCGCGCAGGCAATGGCGGTGGCGGTGGCGGTGGCGGTGGCGCACCCCAGTTTGGCACGTCGACGCCCTCCTCCTCGGCGGGCTCGGCCACCTTGGTCTTGTAGACGAGCGCGGCCATCTTGTACAGCGCCAGCTCGGCCATCGTGCTCATGTTCTTGGCGATGAAGTCGGTGACGGGGGCGATCTTGGCGGGCAGCGCGCAGCCGACGCACGTCACGCCCGATACGGGGAAGGCGCGCGCGTGGCGGGCGCGCACGACGCTCGAGGTCACGGACGCGCCGTCGTCGCTCTCGGCCACCGATCCGCACGGCGCGCAAGCGCGCTTCTTGCTGGCCGCTCCGCCAAAGGCCGCCCCCGCAATGTCCAGGCTTGCCGCGCTACGCCCGTCGTCGTCGTCGTCGTCGTTGCACTCCTCGCCCTCGCGATCTCCGTCGTGGTCGTCGTCGTCGTCGTCGTACTCTCGCACGCGCTTCTTTGCCTTCTCGCGCTTGCGCCCCCCGCTGCGCTCCTTGGGTCGGCCGCGGCCCCCGCCTCCCCCACGATCGCTTGTCGTGCTGGACGCGCCATCCAGGTCGTTGCGACCGCGGATCTCCAGCTCCATCATGGAGATTGGCGCGTACATCGACTCGGGCCGCTGCTGCTGCTTGTTTCCGCTCCCTCGGCCGGCGCCTGCGGCGGCCGCCCAGACGGGGTGCGCGGGCGGCGCCGCGGTTGCCCCCGCGCCGCCGCCGCCGCCCGCCTGGGGCAGGTTGTCGGCGTTCACGGCATCCCCCGTGGGCTCGGGAGGGTTGGATTCGTCCTCGCTGCTCGCTTCCATGGCAAGGGTAGACAAGCGTTTATAAGAGTGTAATGAACCACGCCTCTATTCCTAAGGATATGCAACAAGCAATTATGGCGCCTCGCGTTAGCGATTTGCCTGGGCCATACACGCACGCATACACGCACACATACACAAACACACACACACACACACACACACGCGCGCGCGCGCGCACGCATTCATTTGAGCATGACCGGCGGCATGGCCGGCGGCATGGCCTGTGGCACGGGCGTCGGCACGGGCGTCGATTGCGGACTCTCCTCGCTCCGCAGCCTGCTCCGCGCTTCGCGCTCCTCCTGGTCCCAGTGGTCGTCCCTTGACCGCCAGCACGTCAGGAAGCAGCAGCACCAGTAGGCAATGCCCTCGCGCGTGTCTCTGTTTCCACCGCCGTCGGCGCCTCCACTCTTTCGGTGCGAGTAGTGGTACACGCTGAAGCACGTGCAGCACAGGCAGAGCAGCAGCGCCACCAAAAAGTAAATCCACGCAATCTCCAGCAGCGCCACGTCCGGCGGCGGGGGCGGCGGCGGTGGCGACGGGTACGTTCCGGACGCACCCATCCACGGGTCGAGCGGCGGCGGCGGCGGGTAGTGGCAATCGTCGTCGCAGCTCGTGGTGGGGTGCAGGTCGCAGCTCAGTGTCCACTTGCCCGCCGAGTCTTGCGCATCGCAGGCCCGGTCGTAGCTTGCGTCGCACGACTGCTTGCAAGGCTCGTTGTTCTCGGCCAGCCGCCTACTGAGCGGCGAGTCCAAGGCGCCGCGCTCCAACGAGAACCCAAGCACTGCGGCGCAAATGGCGTGCATGCCAAACCAGCTCTTCCACTCCCCCCCACCACTTGCCTGGTCACCCTATTGGCTCTTGCGCGAGGGTTATCAGAAGCGACTCTGGTGATCCACATACTTGATGCCCGGTGGTAGTTGCGTGATCCCTATGATGCGCACGGGTGTCAGGAGGAGCGACGCAAACCAGAAGCAGCATCCTATGAAGACAATGGCGACAGTGGCTTGCAAGAGGGTGGACAGGAGCGCCAGGCAGCATTTTGCCCCGCAGGATCTGGCCATCCCCTTGCCCAAACAGTCCTTTATAGTGCCACTAGGGGTAGCGCTAAATGGTTTTACCAAATAGCGCTGCAATTACTAGTAACACGAGAGGTGCAGGGTAGGGAAGCGTGCGTGTGCGTGTGCGTGTGCGCGCGCGCACTTGCGTGGCAAGCCATGGACTTTTTCGAGGACGAAGACCTTTCGGAGTACGCCGACGACGCCAGGAAGGCGATTGCGCGCCGATTCGGCCGAAAACGGACGCCCGCCGCTCCCACCGCTCCGGCCGCTCCGGCCGCGCGCCCCGCTCCGGCCGCGCGCCCCGCTCAGCCGCGCGCCCCGCTCCGGCCGCGCGCCCCGCTCCGGCCGCGCGCCCCGCTCCGGCCGCGCGCCCCGCTCCGGCCGCGCCACCC
>Ga0115571_1001718_pt1 | contig 15131 bp, 13 predicted proteins | sample COGITO_mtgs_1205_FD_87293 | JGI IMG/M metagenome (GOLD analysis project Ga0115571, IMG submission 87293) | Pelagic marine microbial communities from North Sea - COGITO_mtgs_120531 | ecosystem: Environmental > Aquatic > Marine > Epipelagic | place: Germany:Helgoland, sampling site Kabeltonne...
GTGCACGATGGCTGTATTTTCCTCGTCCTGCGTAAATTTCTGTTCCTTTCTTATCGTATAATGTGGCCATTTTTGTTCACCGGGAGAGTATATGTCGCTCCACAGTATATAAAGAACTGAATAAAATGAATTTAATTAAAATTGGTGAATTAGAAATCTGAATAAAATCTTCCGTTAACATAAAATGAAATGGTTCCCTGTAATCATTTATGTACGACGATGAGACATTCGAGCGAATTGACTCAGCGTCTGAACTCTTTACCTTGGCTAACTCTCCGTTCTCAGTGGGATGGTACTATGAGGGAATGCTAGTGGAGAGCAAAGGTTCAGTGAGTATTCATTTTTTTGTTACAAACAATCTAAAAATTTCAGAATTAAATCCAGACGGTGATTTTTTTGAAGAAAGGGATCATGATGATCTGATTGCGTACTTTGCATCACTCACAGATAATGACTTCACGCCAATTGCCGGCTCCGAAGGTTCTGGTGATTCAGGACGGATATTGATTGATATCGATACAGGTACTTGGACTTATGAGGAACCGATTGGAACACTGCCGTTAACTCTCAAAAGTTTTCTTGATGAGGAGCTCGCTGTTCGCCGTAAAAGCATCAATAACTGAGTTTTTCATTTAGGTATTCAAGCCAATCTTTTGATTCAGATTCTTCGGCCATCATTTGAACACCTCGCTCCCAGTGTAGGGTGAAGAGGCCTCGTAGTTCGTCCTCATTCGAATTAGGTTCGTGGAGGGCCAACATGACAAGGAAGAGAGATAGGTCGGATTTGAACAGGGTCTTGCCACGTAATGGCTTTCCACTGTTGACAGTTAAGGTAGATGTTGGCCGGGTAGGTTCCCAGCTACGATCGATGGGCCCGCGTTTAAGTGAGAGAGAAATAGCGAGCCGAGACAGTATATCTTCAGAGCAACTAAATTGTTCGCTCAAGTTTTTCAATCGTTGGTTGGTAAATACAGACCCCATCAATGTCGTGTTGAGGAGTTGGTCAGCGATTGATTTAGCCATGTTTTCACCTCAAAAAAATGCTGCAAGTCCACCTACTTTCACTTCAACCGCAGCGTCACCCGATTCTTTGAGAAGAACTTCTTGGCCCAGAGATCCAGCTGAGAGCAATTCTTCATACAATCCACCAGCTAAATCGTCACTCGTGGCAAGAACAATTACTTGGTGAGAGAGCTTTGGGTAAAATTGAGTTACCGAGTACCCTTTGTGGCGGGCGTCCATCCTCGATGTAGGAGTGTCAACTACCACAGGAAGTGCGGTTGTAGACAGCCGACGAAGTGCAAAGAGAAGGCTTAATCCCACATGTTGACGTTCTGTAGCAGATAAATCTCGATCAAGCCAATTCCCATCAAATCCAGCCAATTCTATTTCGACATTATATTCTTTAGAATCGATATGAATAGCCTTGATTCGTTCAGCTTTCCTGGAGAGTAGTTCAAACCCTTTTCTAAAGTTTTCACTGAGAGGTTGAGCAAGTTGAGAACGCCGAATATGAGCGAACTGTTCGATGATCGGTCGAAGTTGGTCAACGAGGTTACTGATTTGAACGTGTTTTGAATCAGAAGAAGCTCTACTTTGCAACGCTTCTATGCGTTCCGTATCGTGATTTGTGATTTTCTCCAAAGTAACAATTTTAGCTTTAAGTTGTGAGATCTGTCCCTCAAATCGGCCAATTTGTGCAGACACATCTTCCAATTCTTCTGCAGCTTTTGCCAAACCTGAAAGTTGTGCCGCTTCCTTGAGTTTTCTCGTAACCGTGCGGTGATTGTTGAGGATTTTTTGGGATTGAGAAAAGAAAGGATTCAATTCAGAGGATTTTTTGTCGACATAAAGAGCGTGCTGAAGGGTGAATTCTTCCATGAGGTTGGCATTTAGGAATCTAAAGGCATCAGGAAGGTCACCCGATTGAGATTTCAACACCATTTCAGCAGTTAAATGAATGGAATTCTTTACTGATTCGCTGAGTTTTGGTTCTACACTGCTCAGTGTTTCATGTAGTACATCGATGACTTCTCGTTGGATTGAAGATTTGTGAATAATTTCATTTGCCTCATTGTATCTTAATACGGCAAGGTCCTCCAACCCCCCAACAATAAATGGGATATTGTTGGTAAAGTACTCCTTTGCAATCGATCGTGTATGAGCGAGAGTAGAGTTTGATTTAGCGTGGTCTATGCGAAGTTTTCCAAGTTTTGAGCCTTGAACCTCAGATTGAATTTCAAGTATACTTCTTAATTTGATGCGTTGTTCGCTGAGGAGTTTGAGTTGTCCTTCAGCCATCTTGATCGTATTTTGGTGGCGAACGATCTCACGCTCACTTTGATCCAGCTGATCATAGAGCATTGAGAGGTTTTCTTGTTCATGTGCGGGTGCGAGTTCAGAGAGTGTTTTTCGTTGAACTGCTCGAAGGTGATATGTAAGTCGGTGAACGGTTCCTTGGCCCAAAACATCATCTAACCCCTTTTTCATCTGATCGCCTAATCGCAACACGTCCAGTGTCCCAAGTTGCTCACCATCTACCAAGAATCGTTGCGTAATTGCGGGGGGGAATAATGCTTCTAGCCATGATTTGATCACTTGAGTCTTGTTTTCTCCCTTTTCAATTCGGAGGATGTTTCCATCGATATACAGATTTTCTTCAACACTGTATTCAACAGTTGATTGGTCAAGCCAGTATTGCCGGTCAATGACGGTAAACCCTTCTTCAGTTTCCATCTCTAAACGGACACCTATTTTCCCGAAACCACCGTCAAATTTCGCTGTACTTGAGAAGGCATTGAAAAGCCATGAATTGAAGTTAAAATCAATGCTGTTTTTTCTCATTTCAATACCCTTTTGGCCGTGTAATGCCAAGTAGAACGCATCGAGAAGCGTTGTCTTTCCAACTCCGTTCTCCGCAGCGATCACAGTAATTGGTCCATCGCCGGCCAGTGGAACGCTATGCTGTCCCACAAAACGCTTGAAATTCTCAACACTAAGCGATGTGAAGCGAACCATCATTCCACTCCCAAATGTTCTCTAAGACGCTGCTCAATGTTAATCAATATGCGATGAGGGCGAGCAATATGCTTGACTTGTTGTTCCATGTCAAGCAGTTCCAGGAGTAAAGCCAAGGTTTTGGGATCATCCTTTCCGATCACCTGTAGGATCGCTTCTGAAAGCAATTGTTGTTGATCGTCCATTTCAAACCCCTCCTGCATCAAGTTTCGCGAGATTAATGGTTTCCTCATCCCACGTCTTATGAATAAATCGAATTTCTTCTTCAGATATAAGCGGTAGGTTCGTTTCTGATTGCAATTCAAGCAAATCGCTGAGTAATTGCTTGCGATATGCCATGGTATATGGTCCCGTTCCCATCTTTTTGTCTTCAGTATCTCCGTTATTTTTGCCTAAATTTTTCCAAAGAGTAACGCCTCTTCGATTCCGTCCTTGAACCCTGTTTTCCTTGACATTCCGTTCATCTCGCAACCGATCGCGAAATGCAGCAAGCTTCGCAAGTTTAGTGACATCATAAATCGCTTTTTCACTCGCAATCATTTGATTGAGTGATTTATCTTCTGCTACAACGGTGCACGTCCAACAGCCAAAACGGCTGCCCGCACATGTTTGCTGAGACGGGTCATGGATGACTGGGCATTCGCCCCCAGCTGCATCTCTGTACAGGACTGAGAGGTCTTGATTGATATCTGCGAATGGACTTGGCATGCCGTTTGCCCAATCGAGCTTAAGGAGGTAATTCCAGACATCGTCGGTAGACCAGTTCTCAATCGGGCGGATGGTGCTTGCAGTAGGGATGGTGCCGTGTGCATGGAGGTCCGAGTCCATTCTCGTATGGGCGTCCATGGTGGCCTTTCGGGCAGAACTCTCATCGAATCGAGTACCCAAGAGAAAATGCACTACTGGTTGCTTACCAAATACCTCGACTCGTTCTTTGATAAATTGTTGAGCAGGCCGGATTTTCATGCGGTCTGTACACCATCGAAATTTTCTAATTGGTGTTGGATAGCCGCGTCCAATCAAATTGCTCCAAAACGTCTGTTCATATTCTGGGACGAGTTCCACAACCTCTACTGGAAGTCCACGGTCTTCGATGTAAAGTCGTAAACGTTCTATAAATTTGTGAACGTGGTCGATGACTGGCGGCGCCTCTACCAGTGTATTGACACATGTAATGTAGACTCGTTTCTGATTGCGAATCGGCGGAGGAAGTTGTTCCATGGTTTCCAAAAGGTGCATGGTAAGGGCTGTGCTGTCTTTACCACCCGACAATCCGAGGACCCACGGGATGTCGCCGGTGTCGCGATAGAGCGCCGACAGATTGACCATGAAATCAAATCCCGACGACAGTAGATAATAACTTCCACAATGCGCTTTGGAAACATCGATCTCAAAGAATGACCAAATTGTGGCATGAAACCAAAGTGGCGAAGTAGGCTGGTAACATTGTCATTGCAACAGTTGAATCAGACAACGATTTGTTTGAAGAGTTCAGAATAACAACATTGTGATCTTTTGAATGATCTCCGTCGCAATCATTCAAGAACAAATCTGAAAAGAAACGATGCATAAATCTTGGAATTAAGGCTTCAAACGAATATCTGAAATTTTTTATCATTAATCGAGAAATGATACGCGTTTGAACGTTGAAATTAGAACTCATCAATGGAGATTTTTAGACTACATTTTCTTCTGGATGATTTGGCTGTGATTGGGTTGGACCACCTCATATTCATCTCCAAAGAGCTGGACGATCCAAGAGAATATGTTCTGTACCGTCCGAGTAAGTTCTTTTCTGTACGGGACCGGGTCGTCGATACAGTTTTCTTGAATCCACTGCTTTGCGCTTCCAAATCGTAATCCTTCTAAATCGATCATATCGAGAAAGGCATTGAAGAATCTCTGTTTCAGCATAATTCTTCTCAATTCTACTGAAAAGTCATCGTATGAATTGAAATCATATGGATTGATGAGATATGTCTCAACATCATGGTTAGCAGCATGACGCTCAAACCAATCTTCTTCCCATGGTACATTTTCCATGATCAGTCTCCACAATCGATGAGGGGAAAGCGAGGCGGGAAGTTGAGAGATCAAAAATAACTCATCCACTGATTCAGGTTCAATAACGGAGCCCGTATCTACAGAGCTTTGTGTTGTGTCCAGAGAGGTAAACCATTCTGCATAGGTTTGATAGCATTCATCATTCATCTCAATTGATGTACGTATGATTTTTCTAATGTTTCTTGAACTAACAGGGTCACAGTCCAGCGAAACCATGACTTCATGGTTGCTTTTCTTTTCATCCTTAAGGCCTGAATATGTCAAGTTTGCACTCCCCATGATCAGAGTTTCATAATTGCGGCAGTAGACTTTAGCATGCAATCGGTCGTTGATGAAAAGCTTCCAATTTCTGTTTCGTTTTACTGCTTGATACAAGTTGATGTTTGAGACGCCTGATGCAAGATGGTCCTTTCTCCATGAAGTCACAACATAGACTTCGCGTTGGTCTTGCGTTAATTCTTCAAAATACGCAGTGGTGATAAATGGGGATAGTATGATTAAAGGTTTGTCTCTTTGATCATCGAGAAAATTTCTCATCATCTCATCCAATTCATTCCATTCCACAATCAAGCTGGGAGTGATGACGGTTTATGTTTGTTTTAATCAGGTAAATGCACCTTTCAAGATATTATATACCCTCACACATTCGTGTAACCATGTCCCCAACTGAAGGTGCACCACTGGTCAACGCAGCCACAGCGATCCTATCCATGCGCAGTTCAAGTTTTGATGAATTGAGTGCATATGGCGAGGTGGTGGACAACTCCATTCAAGCTGATGCTGCGAATGTAAAAATCAAGTTTGATACAACTTCTCGAGACATTCGAAAGCTTGCCTTCGGGGACGATGGAATCGGCATGGATGCCCAAACGCTGAGCAAGTGTCTCTCCTTAGGGTGGTCCAGTCGCTACAACGACCGAGAAGGCATCGGTCGTTTCGGCGTCGGAATGAAGCTTGGAGCAATTCACCAGTGCAAGCGTGTCGAGGTTTGGTCCAAACAGCAAGGAGCCGATTGGCTTTACACCTACATTGACCTTGACGAAATCGAGCAAGATACGATGGCCAACATTCCTTATCCAGTATCTCAACAACCACCTGAAGAATATGCTTCATTGGCCGGCACTGAACATGGAACACTTATTGTTTGGAGCAAATACGACAACCTCCGAAAGCGACTTCTTCAATTGTACACAGACATCAAGCCATGGGCGGGTCGTACGTTCCGGTATTTTATTTGGAACGAAGGCCCTCAAGGTGAACAAATTCGTTCGCATCCGTTGACCATCACGATCAACAATGAAGTCATTCCCGCAGTGGACCCTCTCTATCACCGGACCGAGAACACTAAATTTCCAGGTGATCCTAAATCCGAGGTTTATGACGATATGGTGCTAAATTGGCCGGTGGACCGTTATGGTCTCTTAGATCCATCTCTTGCACCTGAATTCAGTGATATTAGGATTAGGTTTAGTTTGCTTCCGGAAAGTTGGCGAACCCAATCGGGGACCTCTGCAACTTCTTTAGAGGCGGCTGAACGATATATTGACTCTAAGTCAGAAGGTATTTCAATCGTGCGAAATTATCGAGAGGTTTGGTGGGGCCCTATCCCATATTGGAACAGATACTTGAAGGGAAAAGGTTGGTCAAGAAACGATCCTGAAGACCGTTGGTGGGGCTGCGAGATTCTTTTTGATGCGCATTTAGACCGGGCCTTTGCCGTCAAGAACATCAAGGACGGAGCGCAACCACTTCCTGAATTAATGGAGACACTTAAAGCGCAAATGCTGCCAAGCAGGAAAACCGCACTTGAAAAAATCAAGACCCTTTTCGCAAAAACCAAGGCTGCTACCAAGGCAGAAGCCAAACGCAAGTCTGCAGAAGAAGACATGCGACGAGCCCACGGTGAGGCTGAACGCATCGCTAGAAAAACGGCCACAGGACTCCACCAATATGGTGCTGACCTTGACCCAGAAGAAGCACTTGACCAGTTCATTCAGCAACGAGAGGAATTCAAAAACGAAGAAGCGGCTGCTTCCATTCGTAATTTGTTTGAAACACAACCGTTCACCATCGAAGAAACAGTTTGGAGAGGTAGCAAATTCTTTGATTCCATGCACGTTGGTGGCCGAGCCATCCTTGAATACAACATGGATCACGAGTTTTTCGATCGAATCAACGAACTTCTTTCCGACCTTGAAACCGATGAAGACGCCGATCCAATGCTCATTGCCACTGAACTGAAGGTTCTCATTGACCTTCTGATCGTTTCTTATTCCAGGGCAGAAGCCAATTTTGCGGACGATACCATGCTGAAGGCCGGTGATTTTATTGAACAAATTCGCAATTATTGGGGTCAGTTCCTAAAGAGCTACATCAACACTCGCGACATGGAACAATCTCAGGGTTGATCGTACGTGGACATTAGCGACCGTATTTTGGGCGAAGAAGGGCCAGAACGAAACCGGACCCGCTTTTATCTTAACTCGTATGAAGGCAATCGTTTGCTCGACATACGTAAATTTTATCGTGATCGCAAGACGGGTGACTTCAAGCCTAAGCGACAGGGGATCAACCTCAACCGAGATACCTTCATGGAACTCAAGCGAGTGCTGGACAGAGACGAGGACTTGATTCTCGAATGGTTGCGTATTGGACACGTCCCCGAAGAAGTTCTTCGTTACCAGCAAGCTCAAGAGGAAGCGAAGAAGAAAAATTTCCGTCTTGTGGGGGAGGTTGACATTGAAGAGGTCAACAATTTTAGGGACCTCAAAATGTTTGACGTACGTCATGAAGGTGGTCGGGACATCGTTGAACTCAACTCGGCACACGCCTTTGTTCAATCAATTTCAGAAGAAGAATTAGCGAAGATGACGCCAACCGAGATTCGCGGGTTGTTTGCGCGGGTCTTTGCGGCGTTTGGGCGTTCTCGAACGCTGTTGCTCGGCGGAGGTGCCTCTGAGCCCGAAATCCTGTTTGAGCAATCGGTGTTTGATTGGTCGGAATTTACGGCTGAATTTGTAGAACGAAGATGAGTTGAGATTATGGTTTGGAACACATGGAACACCCGCCTGCTTCAACAGGCCCTTGAGGAGATCGATGAATCACTTCTCGATGATCTTGAGGAGATTATTCCGCCGCTACGTGGCGAAACGTTCAATCCAACCGAATTGAGCAATCGCAGCAACCTCGTTGAGATCCTCGCAGCCTTTGCGCCCAGTGATTATTTCAAGAAAAAGGAGAACATGAAACAATGCCTCGATTACCTCCCGTCACAAAAACTCCGGTCTCTTGTCCGGCATCTTGTTGAGTGTGGCGTGGAGGTTCAACGTGGCTCCTTTGAGGAAATGGTGGAAGGAATTCTCCGGCAACGATGGTCAAACAATGACTTCTCCACCGCCTTTGTCGAATTCTTCGACCTTCCATCCCACTTTATTTCTCCAGAATCCGAAAAATTACCCTCATACATTGACATTGAACCGCTCTCACCTGATAACGGCCCCATCATCTCGAAACCTCTGAAGAACCTCATCGATTACCAAACGCAAGTCTACGTTGATGCCAACAAGGCATTGGAAGTTCCACGTTCTTGATTCATCATTCAGATGCCAACGGGTTCGGGAAAAACTCGCACGTCCATGGAGATCATCGCCAATCATCTCAAGCAAGCCCCGTCCGGCTCGGTGGTGTTTTGGCTTGCCCATTCAAGTGAATTGTGCGAACAAGCCTACCAGTGCTTCATCGAAGTATGGCAGTATTTGGCTGACAAACCTCTGAAAGCCGTCCGGTGTTGGGGGAGCCATCCAGTGCCTCAATCGTTTGAAAAGTCCATGTTCATCGTTGGTGGTTTCCAAAAAGTACACTCCATACTCCGGAAGGACGAGAACGCTTTTGCAATGCTATCAGGTCGTATTGGACTCATTGTAGTGGACGAAGCCCACAAAGCCGTCGCTCCGACCTACAAATCAGCCATTCAACAATTAACGGGGATGAACACGAGCGTAGTTGGCCTCACCGCAACCCCAGGTCGGACAGACATAGAAGAAACAGAAGAGATGGCCGAGTTCTTTTTCGAAGCCAAGGTCAACATCAAAACGGATTCGGGCGTATCTGAAATTGAGATGCTCAAGCAACGAAAAGTTCTCGCACAAATCGATTACATCCCCATTCAATCGCCGTTGAACATCGAACTGACGGCCTCACAAAAGCGATCGCTTGAGAAGACGTTTGACTTTCCTAAAGGTTTCTTGGCTACAGTGGCCAGCAGCAACGTCCGCAATCTTGAGATCATGAAGAAATTGCTTCTTTCATGCCGGGAGGGCCGTCGCATTCTCTTCTTCGCTTGCAACGTGAAACATTCACGATTCATCACATCGCTGCTCACTTATTTCGGGATTAAAGCAGCGCACGTAGACGGCACAACAGCCAAACATCGCAGAGAACATGTCATTGAGGCCTTCCGAAATGGAGACATACAGGTTCTATGCAACTACGGCGTGCTAACCACTGGTTTTGATGCACCAAACACCGATGAAGTGTTCATCTCTCGACCAACAAATTCTGTGGTCCTGTACAGTCAAATGATCGGGCGTGGTTTGCGAGGTACCACCATTGGGGGTACGGAACGCTGTAGGATTTCTGATGTGAAAGATAACATTTCGGGATTTGGAAACCAGGTTCGAGTTTACCATTGGTTCGAGGAGTTTTGGGACAACTGAACTAAATTTCATTCTTCTTCGCCGGTTGCGTCGGTATAGACTCCCATGCCAAGGCTACGCAAATGTGCTGCCAGCTCATATTCTGCAGCCGAGTTGGCGCTTGGACCTCGTTGTGGGTTGAATTTATTGTACAATTTAGGTTTTAGATAGCCCGTCATGTATCTCGAAACACGCTTTCGAGCAGTTCGGTTGCCATAGTTACAAGCATTGACTCCCGTTTTTCTATGGCAATAACAAGTCCAAGATTGATCTTTCCAGTCCTCGCCGCGGCAGTTTGTGTGCATGCTTCGCCTGCATAAGGGGTGGTGAATGGTTTTTCCAACGTACACGCATGGTTGTCCAGTTTGGTAGTTTGGATTCATCGTCTTGAACCAGGCTTCCTCTGTGACGGCATTTTCCAATTCCAAGGCGTAAACATGCCTCCTCTTACACGGTGTCTCCTTCTTGCACCGCGGGCAGTGTTTTTTGAAGTTCTTTTCACCCATGTTCATTGGCAATACCTTGCAATATTTAACAACCGTTTTGCTTTAATGTCAAGGGCTGCCTCAGCCCCACAAGTAACCGTTTATGGTCGTCTTTCCGACACAGTTTGAGTGCCGACATTCCATGCCCTTTGAGCACAGATGGCACTGCACCATACGTGCCTGTCTTGGAACGATTGGCCTCCTGTACGTTGGTTCATCAAGCCGGTTTTGCTTAGGAGGTGGGGTCATACATCGATCCCCCGCTCTGACTACCGTGGTAATTCCTTGTTGAGTCAATCCATGGCTGTCTTGGGTTTGATTGGATTCCTCATGTTTTGGTTCTTCAACATCCTCATTTGACGAAATCCATTCCTCAGGAATGCTCCATTGTTTCCCAATAGGGAGGCTTGGTTGGTCTCGGCTAGTAAATTCTTCAAGCTTGAACGAACTCTGGACTTGTGCTTCTCCGTGGATGTTCTTCACGATAATTTGTACTTGAATTTCCGTAGTGGCCCGAATGGCCGAACTAATTCTGTGTCGCATAAAGGAGTGCTGCTGATCTCCCGACCGCCCTGTTTCACTTTGAGAGTGCAATACCTCTCCCTTTCGGTCAAGATATTTGATCGACAAGAATGGAGGGAGATGTGTGTTGGGGTATGGTCGAAGCCACAAGGTCATTTCACTTCCTGCCCCCAAAGACGCATCTTCCCATTCAATCATGCCTTCGATAGTGGATCGGTCTGGCTGGCTGAAGAATCCTCGTCCAGGTTGGCAGTCTGTTCGCGATGGGTTGACTGGGTTCCATACAGCATCAGCTTCATGAATGACTCCAGTTTGATTGTAGTGGGCAATTGCCCATGAAAACCACTCGTGAAGTGCCTTTGGAGATTGTTTGTCAAGTCCGTAATGATCTTTCAGCGTACTGAAATCTTCAAAGTGAATTGCCAGGAGTGGCTTCAAGATTTCTTTGAATCGATCCAACCATGACTGTCCTTCACCATCCAAATCAGCTCGCTTGGCGTAACCGTATGCCTGAGGGAACAATCCAAGCACTGCTTCAAACGGTAATGGGCGCGTGATGTAAGGGTCATCTTCCCCTCGGGCATGGCTTAATGCCCAACCTTCATGATCGGTGATTTCTTCATCTTGGGTGTGGTTAGTTGCCCATCTGAAAGCTGTCAAATAGGCTTTGAAGTGTCGAAATGCTTCCATTCCGTCGAGGGTGGAAAAGATCCGGTGATCAAGGAACCAACCTCTTGCGAATTCAATGAATTTCTTGCTGGTTACTGCACAACCCCTGCCCAATTGCCGGTTGGGCAGTTCCATAGTTTGAATTCGGTTCATCAATGGATTGGGACGAGTAGCTAGTGTCATGGCGAGGTGGAATGCTTGGCGATTTGCCCGTCGATAAGGGCGTCGAGAATCTTGGACGTCTGGTTCGTCAGGGTGTCCAAAATCCTTGGTCGCCTCTCGATGAGGTATATGACAAGTATAGCGCTGATGAAGTTGATGCAGTGGTTTGAGTGGTTCGGCAGTAACATTCAGTTCCGTGAACAGTTGCGCGGCCTCTGAGTAGGTTGTGCCAAGGGGGAGAATGTTGATGAATACAGGAAACCGCTGCAAGTGTATATCGTCTTCACAGGAGACCTTTCTGTGCTGGCCGTCGATGACATGAAGGGGGCGATAGTCACGGCCAGTTCCAGGATCTACATCGACATACTCGTCACCGCATTGAAGGAGGATTCTCTTCAGATTGATTTCAACAATTACAGTTCCGTTGCCACCATCATGCGAGGTAACGGCCCCACTCTCCAAGTGCTCTGGAGGGATGTGCAGGGAAATCGTTCCTGTGTGGCAGAAGTTCTGGGCGCCCCATGCATCTTTGATCCCTGGGATTCGCTCCTTGATAAGCGCTCGTTGATAGGTCAAAATTTCCGGCGGGTAGAGGGCTAGATTTGCAGCTTCCTCGTTTGTAATTCCTGGGTGGAAGGAAGGAACGCCAGCAAGAGCATCAATTTGGCCCAATGGCATCGAGGAATGTAGGATCTCTCGGCCATTTTGCGTCAGTTTGGTCATGTGCAAACGAATCACATCGGATTCAGTATCAGCAAAGTTCCATGTGTGTCGACTCCAGTAAATTGGCATGTGGGGGTCAGTCTCCTTGTCAATTGCCTTGCGAACAACTCCCATGGCTTGCAGTTCGTTACAAACCGACATCATTCCCACCCCCCTATGCTAGAAGCCGTGGCTGGACGAAGTTCTGACGAACGATGACCGTCGAGTGCGAGAGTGAATTGGCCCATGACCTCTTGCAACGCAGTATTAAGGTGAGCAGACAAGATCTCCTTTCCTCCATCTTGAAGCGATTCAATCCACGCAGACTTTGCAAGTTCAGCAACGTATGCGCCGGTAAAACCTGCTGTTTTTACTACGGCTTTCTCCAAGTCGAGATTGGTTCCTGGGCAAAGTCGGTTAAGACTTCGACGAAGAAGTTCACGGCGGGCTTCAGCGTTTGGAGGCCCAACTGTAATGATGCGGTCAAAGCGTCCGGGGCGAGCAGTCAAAGCTGCATCCAATTTTTCGACATGATTTGTTGTAGCAATGACTTGGACACAGCCAGAACCCTCCAGTCCGTCCAACAACTCGAGCAATTGTCCAAGGAGTGGATGGTCAGTCATTTGTCGAGAAAGGCCCCCGCATGCATCGATATCCTCGAGAATTAGCAAACCATTTGTGCGTTTCACCAAGTCCCAAATTGTTCGAAAACCATCGGCTTGAATGGTGGTTGAAGATACCATGACAGCAGTGATGTCAGGCATTGCTGAGAGAATCATACGACTTGCAGATGTTTTTCCACATCCAGGTGGGCCTGCCATGAGGAGTCCTCTGCTGGGATCTTCTCCTGCGGCTTGTATGGCCGTCATGTGGTGACGATAGTCGATGATATGTCGCTGAATCATGGAGCGAACATTGGGTTCTAGAATGACATCGTCACGAGAGATGCCTTTTCTGCTGATAAGATTGAAACGTCCATCAAGTACCTTTCCTTTTAGGAATTCGAAAGTAGCATCTTCAAGACCTTGCATGATCTCCTTCAGAATACCTTTGTTGTTCTTCGCAGTAATGATGCGGATGTTCGAATCACCATCATTATCCACCCAAAGTGATACTTCGACTGGGTTGCCTTTGAACGTGGCCAAAGCAACACCCATGGTGAAGGGTATGTCCTCTTCATCAGGGACGGGGAAGTGTTTGATGTCCGGCTGCATGATCGTATTTGACCCGTTTGTAAAGTGAATGAATCCTTGGTCTAGGTTCCAATCCGAAGTTCCAGCCGTGATGGTTTGATGGGTAATGGCGTGCATCATTTGGCCAAATTTGCCCCTCCAGAAACGGCTTGCTCGAACATGTTCGAGGCCAAGATGTTCTTCTCGCTGCTTTTTGCGGAGGGTTGGCGTATCATCGTCTATCATCATTCCAAAGAGGCCTGCTGCGTTGGCCTTGTGGAATTGGAGCATGTCCACCGTTGCTTCCATGGGCACCTCAGTCCCGTCCAAATTCATCGTTGCGTTCAAGGTCAGTTTGGTTACGTCTTCATTCATTGTTTCACGTCCTTTGTATCCATGTCGGGCTGCATCAACGGTCATAGCCTCCTCTGCAGATTTCGGTGGAATCGATTCCAAAGGTCATCCCCTTTGTTCGGTGAACCGGACAATCGCGGTTCGCATCATCACGAGCATTTGGTGAACAAATACACTGTGAATGGGATCGGAAGTTGTGGCTCATCGAACGGCCCCCTTCTTCATTGTAGACGGGTCTGCCGACCACATGTGACGCTGTACCTGGCTGTGCTTGAGCAGCGTATGAATTTCCAAAGACGTTGTCTTCTTGTCAAATCCTACAACTGCGTAAACGGCCAGTACTGGGATTGGCACAAACCAGGTAACCTGATTGTGGTGAATAGTTCGAATCAATTCCACATTTGAGTCTCTGGCATGTTCAACCGCGAGGGTCAAATTTTCGATCGTAAAATATGCCCCCGATCCGCGTCCTCGGCGATGTGCGATGTGCGGTGCATTGACTCTGCCCACGGGAACGTCGGGGAGCACTCCTCTTACCAGTGCAGTCAATTCCGGAATGTTCGGCAACTGTTGCCAAGTATGATGAAAATAACGTCCTGCCGCAGTTAGCGTCAAGATGAGCATTTGCTTGGTTTTTTGGTCCGTAAAACCAGTGAACCATTGGATTTGCGTGATGATGGAGCCGTCAAAGGCGGAGACGATGAAGTCTTTTTGAATTGGCTGACCGTTCAACCGAGCGAAGGTCTTGAGGTTCGTTAAGCGATGAGCTATTGCGTTCAGGCAATCTTCTTCGCTTCGGAATTCGTTAATACGGGAGGTCATCTCATGAATGAGGTTTTTCGGTAGTTTGATGTCAAATTCTTCGGTTTTCATCTGATTCAGCTCCTTGCGTCTGGTTTGGCCCACCGGCTACTCGTATATCAAATGATGTAATGAAATAGTACTGCATAGAAACCGACTAAACGCTATGCTGGAAGCCGGCCAGGGGAGTAAATTACCATTATTGCAAGTTAAAATGCGCCCTTTTATCACTGCAGCGGTAACTGCTCATCGCTCAAAAATAAGTGAGTCTTTTGGTCCTCAATAAGACAGTAACTCGCAATATTACGGGCTTTCATGCTATCATATGGCTATAGTTATAAGATGTAAAGTATACAGTAAGTCTGTAGCGAAACAATAGTGCAGGGGGTTACGTCAATGGCAAAGGAGATAGAAGACCCTTCTAATATGAAAGATAAAGATGAGTTTGATTATGATGGAATTGAGGAAAGACTTGCAAGTAGAGCCCA
>Ga0115571_1001747_pt1 | contig 14970 bp, 11 predicted proteins | sample COGITO_mtgs_1205_FD_87293 | JGI IMG/M metagenome (GOLD analysis project Ga0115571, IMG submission 87293) | Pelagic marine microbial communities from North Sea - COGITO_mtgs_120531 | ecosystem: Environmental > Aquatic > Marine > Epipelagic | place: Germany:Helgoland, sampling site Kabeltonne...
GAAGGGGAGAAAATGAAAGCTTTATTTGATAATTTAAATATTTAGTATAGTGTCTTGTGAAAATTGTTAGGTGCTTACATTATCATAGTTTATATTTAAAAATAAAAATTTAATTATAAACTATTTTATTTACAAATTATTCTGATTTTTAGTAAATATTGCATGAAAGCTTAGATTAATTGGAGGTGGGAAGTTATAAAAGATAGTGAAAATAAATGTGTCAAACTATGAAAAAATGTGAAAATATGTAACATGAGAACCATAATAATTTGATTGTACTATTAATTTAGTGTGCATAATATTTGAATTTTGAAATTGCTTGCAGATTGCAAAAAAAGTTTATCAATTATAACGTAAACGATAACGAGTAATACCGTAAACGATAACGAGTAATTTTCATTAAATCGGTTTAACATCTTTGTGATTGTTTAATAATTTTGTGATTTGTGTTTATTAGAAAAATTAGAAAAATTATGAGAAGATTTATTCTTCTTATTTTTGTTGACATTAAGTGGAACATTACGTTTGCAGCGTATACCATTGCATCCATTTCGACTCCAGCGACATTTAGAACAACCAGTAACACCACGTTGGATTTCTTGAAATATTGATTTTACCCTTTTTTTAGGTGGTCTGCCCCTTTTTCGTCTTAATGGCCCTTTTTGTACTGACACGCTGGTATCTGTTTGTACTGACACGCTGGTATCTGTTTGTACTGACACGCTGGTATCAAGTGACGTGACGTCAGTGCGTATATCTACTGGAGAACTGGCACGTGGAGACGGGGTGCCATTTTTTGCTGGATTAACTGGTTCATTGTTGATTTGTTCTGGCTCGATAATATTAAAAAAATGTAGTTCAGATTGTAAACTTTCTGCGCTAAAGGGGTTGTCGTGTTTATTGTGTTGGTCAAAACTATTGTTGAAATCAAATAAATCACTATTGATATCGTTATCGACGAAATCTTCCCATAAAATATTAACTTCTGGTGGAAGTGTACTTTCATTAACTTCTGGTGGAAGTGTACTTTCAATGGAGTGACGAGGTCCTTCACATGGTCGCTGCGCAGATTGTTGATGCGCAGATTGTTGATGCGCAGATTGTTGCGCAGGTTGTTGATGCTCATTGTTGTGCACTACGATGTTGGCATATGTAGAGTTTTCTAAAGAGCTTTCAGTGATAAGTAATTTATCATTTGCATGAATCGTTATTGAAATGCTCATCGAAGGTGAAAGTAATGAAACATTTAATGGTTTGGGCATGTTCTACAGTATACTTTATATTGTATAGACTTTGCCTTTGTTTGTTTTAGTATTACGTATACCCTGATATAATAAAAAATATCTAAATATCGTCATTGGCGGCAGAATATTGTCATTTGTGGTAGGGGAATATGAAATATATAAATAGGAAATAAACATATCGGGTTATGAATTAATAATTTAAATGACACTTAAATGGCACTAGAATTAATTTAAATTTTGTATGCACATCTAAAAAACAGTGATTTGTAAATACAAAATAGGTATTTGCTGGCAAGATTTTGAAAGGTATTTGCTGGCAAGATTTTGAAAGGTATTTGCTGGCAAGATTTTGAAAGGTATTTGCTGGCAAGATATTATGAACTATAGAATACCACCAAGATTCATTACATATAAAGCTATACTAACTGCAATAATATATATAGATAATAACACTGATATTACTGTCTTTTAAGTTTAGCGAAATGTTCAGTTCTTACATTATATCCATCAGAATATTTTCCGACTATAATATTATTATAGTTATTTCGAAATATTCTGTTCAGTTCTTACATTATATCCATCAGAATATTTTCCGACTATAATATTATTATAGTTATTTCGAAATATTCTATTGATATAAGCCATTGATGAATAACGATGCATTGTTGGTTGCTGAAACTATAGAAAGTTATTCAGAATCTGTAAATTCTCCAGAATCTGTAAAAAGTTCAGAAGAAACAGACAATAACGAAAACAGTCAAGGGCATGTGTCTGAAGGTTTGTTTGTTATCAGTTCCGCAGGGGTCAGAGTATATTTCTCTAACATAAGTAAGTGTCACCTGGACGATAATAATATACTTTGTTTCAAACTAAATTGGCTTGATAATGATTTGAATGACGACAATCCTACTATTTATTGGCAATCTTTCGAGCAATGTCCCTTAGCAGCTGCGGAAGTAACTATTTGGACAGAAACTTCCAACAAGTATTGTGCGCTAGTAGGTATTGAAAACTTTGGCACACCCACACTCGACGAGATGCGAGATATTATCAATAACAATAGCACATCGACAAATAAATAGACCATAGAGAAATAAATAGCACATAGAGAAATAAATAGCACATAGAGAAATATAACAACAAATAAAAAACTCTCATGAGCAATGAATCAAAAAAATTACATATTATGTAATAATGAAAATATTGTATATTCTAGAACGCTTAAAAATCATGAAGTTTCCTTTTTTTTTGTTGTATATCATGCTCTAAAACTGACGAACGTCCACGTTTCTGCAATATTCGAACATGATTTTGATATGCAGATGTATCACGATATTGTTCCTGTTCATGAGTAATAAAAAGACACGTTCTTCTATGATTTTCGTCACACCAATCTCTGAGTGTTTTTTGTACAGCTTTAATTCCAATAGGGTCCATGGATGTACATGCTTCATCCATCACCAATAAAGGAAAAGGATATGTTGACATTTCTCTCCAAGCCATAAAAGCAGCAAGTTGTGCTCTCCTCCACTGTCCTCCTGACATGATACCAGAATGTTTATTAGATTCAACTCTTCTAATGAGACGTTCTTTTTCGTCAAAATATGCATGAAGTCTAATATCATCTGTTTCGAATAGCCGTTTTAACCATTCTGTTGTGATAGCACTTAATTTTTTGACGGTATATTCCATTGCATATGTTTGTATGCCTCTTGGGCCAACCCATGTGACAACTTTTTTCATATCTTCCTCTTGTTCGATTTTTAATTTTCGTTGTTGTATTAATTTTAGTATATTTTCTTTTAGTGTCATGATTTCTTTATCACATGCTTTAAATGGACAAACTTTGTTTTCTAACTGTGTTAATGAACAAATATGTTCTTGCAGAGACGAATTTAAATTTTGAAATAAATTCAAAGATAGTTGATAGTTTTTTTTATCAGATGTATAACGCAATTCTTCTTCTCTTCTAATCTCTAATTTGTGATTCATATCTGACAATTCATTTGTATACTGTTCAATTTGTTGTTCGATTGTATATCTCACTCTATTATTATTGCATTTTTTTTTGTTTTCGTCAGCATTTTTATAAATTTCCATAGTCTTTACGTTTTCATTTTTCATTTTTTGAAAATCGATAAAAGCATTCTCCTTTTTTTGTTTCAATTTACAATGATAAGATTCATCAACTTGAAAAGCTCTTTTACACATAGCACATTCACCTTTATCTTGAAAATGCTTCAACTCTATTTGACATTGATTAAATGTGACTTCTGCATGACGAAATTTTTTAATCGAATCTTCATACATTAATTTTTTCTGTTTTAACGAATCATCATCAACCTCAACTATATTCGATACATATGGTGACAACATTGACAATTTAGCTTTCGAAGTTGCCAATAATGTTCTTTTCTGTTCTACACATTTTTTCAAATCGCTATTATCAAACACCAAGACTGGTTTTTCAGGCACGATACATTGCGAAAGTTTCAATCTTGCATTTTCAACTTTACTTTTCATCACACTAACATTTTTCTGCCTATTTTCTTCCCAAATACGCTTAGACTCTATCTGCTCTCTATAAATCCTTTGAGCAGAACTCAACATTTGTTTTTGAAGCATCAATTGATTGTTCAACTCAATTCCCTCAATTTTCGCCATTTTTTGTTTCTGTTTAGCTTTTTCAAACAATGCCAACCATAAATCCATATTTGCAAATGGACTAATCTCACTTTTTGCTTGTGTATCAGTAGCATCCAACCATCTTGGTACGTTCATTTGGCTCCATACACTATTATTCAGAAGCCATGATTGTAATTTTCCAGCAGTCATATCTAATCCAAACAAATCATTAGCTATAGCTTTTTGTGTCGCAGCTATAGTAGAACGAGTACAATCTTTATTATTGATATACAAATTCAGTTGTTGTTTTTTACCTTTGTTTCCTTGAGATATACTCCTTTTAATTTTCCAAGGTATAGAATGTACAGTTCCAGACACAATAACAACAGCATCGTTTGATTCAGCATTAATAATAGAGCCTCCAAATGATAATGTTCCTCTACCATCAATCATTCCTGTACATGCCCATAACCATGCACCAGCTGCTAACATCGATTTCCCTGCTCCATTGGATGAATCTTTTTGACCATTACATTCTCCAGATATTAGAGTAAAACCCTGAGATTCTAATGCTATAGAAACATTACCTTTAAAAGGACCAAAGCCGTTGACTTGAATTTTGACAGGTCTAACATCTGACACTGTATATTTTTGTCTAGTTGAATGGTGTTCTTCCAACCATTTCAAAACGAGTTTCCATAAAGAAGTCTCTTTATCTATATGAATAATATCAGCATATTGTTCAAACAAATCTTTAGGACTATTTTTCTTTTCAATTCTTGTGGTCACTGGCGTCGGTTTTTTTCTTACTTGTATATTGACACCCTTTTCTTCGAGTGAATCAACCAATGACATGACATGTTCATTCACTTCTGTAGTCACTATAACTCTATCGTCTGGTTGTAAAATATGACTACGATTAGTGAGCTCTTGAACAGACCATTTAAATTGCTTGGGACCAATATCTATTGGTATCATTTCCGATACATTGTAAAATTTGTCAATAACAATTAATGATTTATTATCTTCTGCTTCTGAAAGCGAAAGTTGATAGGGTGAGCCAAGATATCGTATATTTCCATGAACTTGTGGTGTATGATAATGACCAGTATAGATTGCTTTATCATTAGGAAATACGGATACTTGAAGACCTTCTGTAGAAACTTTGGTCGGATTCAATTTAAAACCAATAATATCAAAATGACCAAATATAACATCAACGTCATTATATTTGCGCAGAATATTATGGATGGTATCATTACATCGTCGCCATGGTATCCATAATTGTCGATTAATCACTGTTTCTTTATCTAATACCGTTATATAAGGCGAAGCATATTTAAATGGTGTTAGTCCATGTTCTGTTTCGGAAGCATCAAAGTAATCATGATTTCCAGGTATCATAATCATAGGTACGGACCATTCATTTTCAAAGAATCGCAATAATTCATTTAAAATGTCAACCTGTAGAGTCCCTTTATTATAAACATGGTCAAAGAAATCGCCTAAAAAGCCAATGGATACATTGCGTTGGATAGCTTCTGCATGAATGCGTCTTAAAACTTGTAATGATGTTTGAAATGTTTTTTGGCTAAGATGTAAATCTGAAAATAAAAGCATGGTATATTATGATTGTGGTTCCTTATATAAATACAATAATAATAATATGTTCATTATAAGAGATAAAATATATAAATTTTGAGTAAAATGAAAAAAAAATAATTAAATAATGAATAATCTAATAAATTTTAAATTGAAGAGATTGACAAGTAGTGGTCATCTTGATAAAATTGATATTCAAGTTATTATAAGGGATTCTGGTCAAAAGATGATATATATCGGAACATTGGAAGAAAATAAAATGTATGAAATTGTTTTGAAGACTGATTTTTGTAAATGGAAATCTGGAAAGCGTTTTAAAATGAAATTGTTTGATAAAAATTCTGTAGAAATACTTCATAATCCGAATGGTTTTAAATGGTGTAATATTTTGAGTAGTGATGGTAAAAAAATGTTATGGAATATTATAAAAAAAAGTGGTTCGAAATATTAATATAATTATATTTTACCTGACCCAATGTGGAATTATATTTTCTGGAAAATTCTCACATTCTAATAAATATTTTACATACATTCGAATGTTATATATTTCTCTACGTAACCGTATATTCTCTTGATATAATTTCAAGATATTCTCTTTACATTGTTGAAAATGATGTTGTTTAATATTTTCTTGTGTTGTTATTATGCATTTTTTTTCTGATTCAATTGATAGAGATTCAAAGGATAATTCTATATCACGAATAGTTTTTTGTGACTGTTCCAAATTTAACGATTCCAAACGTCGAACAATATTTTGCATATTATCACACATATAATTACTTTTTATAGTATAACTCGATAAATTCCCACCCTTCATCTTCCACTGTTTTCCTTCGATTTTCCCTATTTTCCTTCATTTGTTTCAAATATTGCTGAATAATTTCGACAATAATAACGAGCATCTCTGGTGATATTTCAATATCTGATATAGTCAATATAGATGGCAATATAATCAAACGTCTATCCCATAACATATTACAAATCATATTACTCTATAATAAATCTAATAAATAGTACATTACGAACTTATATCCGTAGGTCCAACAACAATTGACGTCAATTTGGCGGGGTCAATATACTTAAAAATCGCATTATTAACATCCGACAAAGTCAATGCACGAACATTTTCCTGAAATTTTTCGAATTCATATCTTGGTTTTTTATGATTTAATATATCCTTCACAACCATCGAATGTAAATTATCAATAGTATCAGCGGCAATAACCAGACTTCCAATCATTCTATCTTTTGCATTTTCCAACTCTTTTGGTGTGACACCAGACGTATGCCACTCATTAATTAATTGACGTGTGCATTCCATACCTTCTTTAATAGATGCTGGACTAAATGTACCTTGAATACAAAAGACGCGTGGTGTCTCATCACTTACTTTCTGAATGACAGAGTATATGCCATATGTTCCTAATCCTTTTTGTTCACGTACGGTATGCATTAATCTGCCTGTCATACCACCTCCCAATATTTCAGAAGCACAATGCAAGGCAAGTTCTATTTTCTTATCTCCTTTTATATCGACAGTCTGACCAATCATGATTTCAAATGAACCATATCCTTGTAAAATTATATTTTTTTCTAAATGTTTTCTCTCGCTTGCAACCCAGGCTAGGGTGGTCGTTGGTGTCTTGTTATGTGTAGGGAATATATCTCCCATAATAGTGGCAGCATCCATATTTGGTGTGACCATTGTGACATACACATTATCATTGTTAAACCATTTTTGATGAAAATTTCTTAAATCATCAGAAGAGTAAGATTGAAGACGTTGAACCCTACTTTTAATCGGTATATGATACAATGTTTTTTCAAATAGATTTTGAATAAAATGACTTTTCACTAGAAATTTTTGCTCTTTAGAAAGAGAAGAAATTTCGGAGATTAATCTTCTTTTTTCAATTTCGACTCTTTTATTGTCAAAAGTTGCGTTAGACCATTCATCATTAAACATTATGTCAGAAGCTTCTTTCAAAATATTATTTGATAATGGCATAGTCATACTCATATGAATAAACTCATGGTCATGTGAAAAATTTCGTTCTGTATGCATGGCCATCAAACGAGCAGTATTACTTTTACCATTCAATGAGACACCATTACCCAAATTACTCACAAATAATGATGCGATATCGTGTTGAGCAGGTGAAAACCGAGCTGAAAGTGTTGCTCTCACATAATTGGCACGAGGTGCATGTAATATATTCATAGCTGGTGAAATTTGAACCATTTTCCAATCCTTATTAGACGAAACTTTTTTCATTGAAAGATGTTCAATTGGAGGCGATTTATGAAGTTCATGTGTATGTTCGATTGGTGTAGTTTGGAGTTCCTTGATGTGACTTTTTGTAGGTATGACTCTAGTCACTGTCATATTTTCGGGAATAAATACATCTGATGCGACACGCATTATATCATTCGGTGTTATAGAATCTATTATTTGATTACGACATTCAAAATCTGACCAATTACCAATGGAAACACTACGACCTAATTCATTCATAATATCAGTCACTGATTCAGTGGAACGATTCCATTCGTCTTCTAAATTTTTCTTCTGTGACATTAACTCGGACTGTGATACTGGCGATGTCGCGAAAGTTTGCAATGTCTCGAGCATACGTTTTTCGATAATCGGGTCATTTTGTTCCATTGTACCATGAAAAAACCAGAGATATGGTTCCATTTGTCTTGGTGAATATGTAGAAACGTCATGGAGAATATTACTATCAATCAGATGTTTGGCTCTTCCCTCTTTCTTGTTCCAAGTGAGTCTTGAAATAAGTTGCATAATTAATGACTCTTTTGTTGAGGCAGATGGTTGACGAAATGCCATACATACCATTGGACATGGAGCTAATATATTTAAATCAATGCTTCTTTTTCCTAATTGGATTGGTTCTGGACTATGGATAGGATTACAGTCTAAACCCATTGGCATGTGACCAAAATGTGTATTGACAGTATTTAAAACTGACACTGGGTCAAAATTACCACAAAAAATTAATGTTGTATTGTTTGGTACATAAAATTTTTTTCGAAAATGTTCCATATCAAGAGCTTTTGTATTCATTACTGCACTACGAGTGCCTATTGTACTATCATGGTAAGAGTGTTCCAAAATAGCAACTGCTGAAGTTGTTCGAAACATTTTATTTCCAGCTTGCTCGCCTCGCTCCAATTCATTGAGAACAGCTTTCTGCTCGATTGAGACCTTCGAAGATGGTACTGACTTTTCGGCAAAACGGGCTGCATCGATTTGTATTGTTTCATTTGTTTGTTCAGGTAAATGTACCACATAAAATCGTGTCGAATCCATATTGGTTTCAGCATTAATCACATCACCTTTTGATGCAAGAGACCAGATTTTGCCATCGTTTATTCGAAAAGACATGTGCTCGATGAAATGAGCTGCACCACTTGGTACACATGCTGCCTCGTCTTTTGAACCAGCATTGACGACACGCATATATGCACATACTGATGAACCGGATACTGGACAAAGTAATACACGAAGTTTATTATTTTTGTGTGTGTATGAGTACACTGTAGAATCGGAAATTTTGATAGATGAACCCGGTGTCCACATTTAATTAAAAATATATCTTTATATATACTGTTATTTTATATGCTATAAATGTACGTGACCAAAAAGTGGTATTGATGATGTTGTTAAAGTAAAAAGAATTTTGTATATATTATGTAGCGACTGTAATGTTTCGTGTTTTTCATAGGCCATTGTCTCACCAACACTTCGTTTTCCACGGATTTTGTGCATCATCACCATGTAACTTTTGTATATTATTTCTGCATTTTTTTTGACATAATCGAAGCTTGGTAGTAATTCGATTGATTCATGAAAGTGGATTGCCATCTTACGAAATGTGTTTGAGTCTATATGTGTCCAAACTTTGACTCCATTGTGGTCGCTTTGTAAATATTGTAACATTTTCCAAAATTCAATATTATTTGCTCCGTAGTTTTTGGTGTTTACGATTTGAATAACGTCGTTTGGAGTTGGCATAATTTGTATCAATAATGGGTAATCTCTAATATTTATTTTGAAATAAATATTTGGTTATCTTAATTGATTAATCTCTTTATATATTTTTTTCTGTCATTATATATAATATCTGTCATTTTTAATGACAGATAATGTGCGCGCGCTTTAAACAGGCATTTTTACATATATAGCGCATTATTTTTTCCAGTGAAATTTTATGAATATTTTTCCTAAAAATTTGAAATCAGTATCTCTTTTTTCAGGTATTTGTGGGATGTCGATTGGTACACCAATCATGTATTGTGAAATTGAAAAAAGTGCAGTGGATGTACTTAATGCAAGAATGAATGATGGCTCATTGACTAGAGCACCAATACATCCAGATATCACCACTTTAATTGCTTTGCCACAAGGTGTACACATTTTGGAGGCAGGATTTCCATGTCAAGATATATCAGGGATTGGTCTTGGGAAAGGTTTTAACGGTGGTAAAAAATCGGTTCTTTTTTATCATATCGCACGTCTAATTAAAACATCATTTCCGCCTTTGGTATTCTTGGAGAATGTTGATAGGATTATACATATGCCATCTGTGTGGAAACCGGTCATTACTATTATGGCGTCGTTAGGGTACGATTGTAATTGGTGTGTTATTGGGGCTGCCAATGTAGGTGCTCCACATAGACGAAATAGATGGTTCTGTGTTTGTAAAAGGGTCAGAGAAGAACAAATTAAACATAACCATAACACACTTATTTTTAAAGGAGATGTAATGCCGAAATTTGGTATGTGTGTCAATTATAAATGTGTCGAAACAATATCGTTTGCTCAGAAAGCATTTGCATATGCAAATCCTATTATTCTCAGACATGCTAAAGGGAGAGAATCTAGAGGTATTATTATGCAAAAAGATATGAAAAAATATAGATGGGCAACACCAAGATGTAGAGGTGGGACTTTTGCCGCGCGCAATTTGACTCTTAGGTGTAGTACTGACCTTACAACACAACTCAGGTTTGCTACATGTACACCTGAGCGTGTGAAATGGTTGGCTCAGGGAAATGCTGACTGGGTAGAATGGATTATGGGATTTCCTATTGGTTGGTCCAATCAAAATTGTGTTGTCAGTGCATTTTTTCCTAGAAATTGGGAGGATGGTGAGCCGGAGATTGATAGATTGTGTAGAACGACTCCTGAAAATACAAAAAGATTGCATTTGTTGGGTAATGCGTGTGTGAGACAACAGGCTGATTTTGCGTTCGTCAATTTGATGAAGTATTTTATTGATAATTTGAATAGTAATGTGTATATTGACCGTGTACGAAATTTGTTAAAAGAAGATATAGATTTGTTAAAAGAACAACATGATATTATAGAACAACAACACGAATCGGCTATGAAAATGATAAGACAAACATTCACATGAAAACATGTAAATAATATATTTACCGTATAAATATATATTAATATAAATTAAATGTACAAATCATATATTAAATCAAATTATTTAGAATTAAACACAGATTTTGAATTATTCACACAATTATTACAAACACACTGTTCAATGGAAAAAATGATACCAATCGCACAACGCATTTGTAAACACAATCAAGTAACGCATTTATCAACGGAACAGGCGGAATATATGATAAAAAAACACTTGAACAATTTGCCGTTCATTAAACATCATTATTTCACACATGCGGAATCGCGGAAAAAAAAAGCGCAATCGCGGAAAAAAAAACGGCCGAAAAAATATGGGACAAGTAAAAAGTGGTTTACTGCTACTGTCCTCGCTACTGCTGCTGTCCTCGCTACTTCAGTTGGAGTGGGAAACGCTACAAAAAACACTGGCTCTGGAAATAACATTATTCGTAAAGAGAAAAATGTCGCATCGTGTTCAAACAATACGTGCATCAAAATAAAACAAAATACAAAGATAAATGATACACCGTCGAATATAAATGATACACCGTCGAAAAAAACAGAAACTGAAATTAAAAACAATGAGAACGATGTCACTGAAATAAATGTTCCAGACCCGAACGCAGCTAACACAGAATCTACTTGGTTTAGATGGGATAGAACAAATTTGATTAATGTTGTCTATAAATCTACACGTGATATAGGCTTCAATAAACTACAAGAAAATTATGAAGAAATAGATGCAATGTTGCAAAAATATAAAAATAATATTGATACCGAAAAAAATGATAATTATGGGAAAAATGTATTAGACTATACTTTAGACAAATTATATTATAATAATGAAAAGTATATAGGATACACAATATTACAAAAATTAATGCCATTTTTAAAGCGAAATCAAGCAATAAAGACACTTGTAAAAATTATTAAAATGGACTCAGATTCACAAAATGATGAAGTTCTTAATGCTATATTCGAAAAAGATAAGGCTAGTGTTAAAATCTTTAACGCTAATCATAATGACACAGAATACTATCCATTCATTTATGACATTTTTATAGGTTGTATCAGCGGCAACATTGGACTAGGAGATGATGATAGAATAAAAATGTTCGAAAGAATAAATGATTACTTTTTAGAAAAAGGTTATGGAGAATTAAATGACTTTATACTAAAAGGAAAAAATGAGAATGCATGGTCACCACTACATTATGCAATTGATAATTGGGACGAAGAGAAATATCTCGAGTCCAGATATAACCAAAGATACTACACAGATGTAAAAAATATGAAAAAAATAGTTAAAAAACTGTTACCATTGAAAGACGTCGCTGATAAAAATAGTTGGACCCCTTTATTGCTTGGTGTGGACAGACATAAATATTCTCTCGTACAAATACTATTAGATAATGGTGCAAAAATAACCAACGCATCTAATTATGAAATAACTAATGATGATGGTGATAGTTTGCTTAAAATTATTCAAAATCGTTTCTTAGATTATAAGGATGATAAACATTACGAACAACAACTCGAGCTGATTATAGAGTTAATAGACAAGGGCGCTAACCCTAATTTAAAAAATAAGAAAGGTATCTCTGCTTATATGCTTTGCAAAAATCAGCTTGAGTTGATGAAATATAAGTTAGATAAAAATTATAATATTTATGTCGAAAAAGGCTATCATGGAGCACTGGTAGAAGGTGAATACGATTATACAGTCGAATTATATGAAAAGCATTTACCAAAATTGCTAAGTTATTATGAAACAAAAATAGAACCAATTATTGATAAAGATGGTAAAGCAATTATTGATAAAGATGGTAAAAAAAAATTTGTTAATGAAAATGATGAAAATATATTGAAAGAACTACTCGTCAAAGAAAAAAAGGACATTGATAAAATATTAGAACAAAAATATATAGAAAGAAGGGAACACAAAACACGGAAACATAAACAAAAAAGAAATTATCAACAAAAACTTATTGCCGCCGCTTTTATAGAAAGTATCTTGAAATAATTATATTATACTTTATTAAAATATTTTTTAATACCTGTAGAACCAAATCCATTCTCACCTCTTTGTGTCGATGGCAATTCGTTGACAACATTCAGAACCAAACCAGAGATATAACTATGAATAATTATTTGTGCGATTCTGTCATCCTTATTTATAACAAAAGGCATATTACCAGTATTAATAAGTATGACTTTAATTTCACCAGTGTAATCTGAATCAATCACACCACCACCAACAATGATTCCATTACGAACAGCAAGACCTGAACGACCTTCAATCTTTCCATAATGACCTGATGGTATTGACATTGATACGCCGGTTGAAATAACTTGACGTTCTCCAGGGGCAATAGAGTATGCGCCTGTTGATGTTAAATCAAGACCAGCCGAACCATGTGAGCCATATCGTGGCATGGATGCATTTTTTGATAATTTGATTAAAATATTAGGGGAAATAGAGCATGAAACGTTAGACATCATTTGTGTAGTTTTTTGAGAATATATCTCGTCCAAACGTGACCACGCGTCTAATATAATTTCGTAACGGCTATTAAATGTCGTTTTTGTCGCGTGGACGTGTTTGGGCGAGACTGGCGCGGTCAGTGGCGATGACGCTCTCCGCCTCTTTGACATTTCTTTTACCATGGTTACTTTTATAGGACTCGTTCATTATATTTTTGCCCGAACATTTTCCAAAGTTGGGGAGGGGCAAATCACTCGGTGGTGGAGATTGTTTTGGAAATTCTCTGCGTAAAATTCAGTAGTCATTTAAATAAAAGAAACCGGTTTATATATACTAAAATGTAAGTGGCACCAACTTGTGGTCGTCCGTCGTACAATTCACCAAATTATGCAAGGTACCCCGACAAAATCCGTACAATCGATATTTCAGATTGCCGATATGGATAAACTTTTTGTCGGCGGACAGTGCCGCTCTTCTTCCCAAGTACGCGGTATCTTCCTTTCCTTTAACCAAGTTGGCCACAACAGCCTCAGAATTGACCGAGTGATTTCTGATGATATCGACGGCAGCGTTCCAATCGTCGAGGGCGTATAGGTCGCCCAAGTTTTTGGCAGCAGGTTCCAAAATTTGTATAAAATTCAATATTTGACCTTCGGATAATTTAAAAGGTCTTCCATCTCTGTCTTTGTCTTCGTCAATTAAATCGAATAAATGTTCGTCCGTACCCCATTCTCGGAATCGATGCAATTCGAGACCGTAATTTATCCAGTCGTTCATATTATAAATTTCTTGGGACTCACCTTTGAAATCGTCGACACAGTCTAATCTTAATTCACTATCTTTTTCCAAGCTGTTCCAGAAAGTGTTCACTTTTTCATTATCGGTGCAAATACGTACTACAATGTGTAATTTTCTTTTGTCTACTTGACGTAATATATATCCAAGATTACTCACATTTCCATCGCTGGGTTCGCCATCCGACGCAATCATTAAATAAACACGCTCGTAGTTACCCTTTTCCCCCTGTATAAATTGAATTGCCTCGCGAGCTTTGGCAATAAGGGGAGTTTGATAGGTCGGTCGGACGGACATGATGGCATTAACTCGGGTCATTTCGTCTTGTTTCTCACGGTCAGTTGTCCAAACTCCCGTTTCAAATTCAGAAACGTCCGTACCCCTGTACGAAACATCGTTTAAAAGAAAATATTTGACACGACTTTTTGTTGTATTCGAAAACTCGGCGACAAATTTAATGGTTTGTTTAAGTTCGTCGTATCGCTCCCATCCGGCCACGACTTTCGTCTTGTCGTGATTAATACCGTTCCCGTCGGAGGTTGTCATAGAACCACTGTTGTCGATAATCCAAACGCGTAGTTCTTTTGTACTGCGCATCATTCTTGTTTGTATACCCGGTGGGAAATGCGCAATCATTTCTGGTGGGGCGTCGCTTTCTGGGCCGTCGCTTTCTTTACGTTCGCCGTCGTATTGGTGAAATGTAGCTGGTGCAACTCTCTCTGGTGCAGCGCCAGTGGCTGATACAGCTTCTGCAATTGGTAACGACTGAATGGTTTTGA
>Ga0115571_1001751_pt1 | contig 14931 bp, 8 predicted proteins | sample COGITO_mtgs_1205_FD_87293 | JGI IMG/M metagenome (GOLD analysis project Ga0115571, IMG submission 87293) | Pelagic marine microbial communities from North Sea - COGITO_mtgs_120531 | ecosystem: Environmental > Aquatic > Marine > Epipelagic | place: Germany:Helgoland, sampling site Kabeltonne...
GAAGGTGATCGTGTTGATGCCGCCGAACGCCCAGGACAGGGCACCGAAGACGGAGACGCCCACCTGCGCGTGCAGGAGCAACGTGGCGTACTCCTTGGCGGTCTGGTAGTCATAGATGGGCACACATGCCCCGATGGTACGCGCGATGATGTCCATGATCCTCTGCTGGTCCTCTGCGCCGCGGCAATGTCTTCCCGGTGGTTGCTGGTTGTCTTCAAATAATTTGGCAGCTCTCGTTATCGGTCTGACGATGCCTCTTTTATGCCGCGATTATTCCAAATTGTATGCGTTCGTGGTCAGAAAACGACGCTTGAGCGGGAAGCTTCAGACGACAGAAAAAACTTTTCTGTCGGTTCAACACGTCCGCAGATTGGCCGCCTGAGGGCACTCGGAGCCGCGCGTCGCTTCGATCGAGGCCTCGGAACAGGTCGAGACCGAGCTCTCCACGTCCATCGCGTCGCCGCCGCGGTGCCTGGTGGCCAGACCACGACCCCGCGCGGCCACATCCCGAATCTTCCAATGGCTTCGAGCCACAAGATGGTCGGGATGTCCCCGGCGACGCGTTTGAGGTTCGCGGACCTCAGCGCGCGGGCGTCCACGGCCCACGGCGGGCGATGTATCGTCCGCGTGGCCTCCCGCTCGCCCGCGGCCCGTCGCACCGTCTTCCTCACCCGCGCGGTGACCACCACGGGTCCCGGCGGTGATGCAGATATTTCTCACAGAGATGTGGGAACCGTGATCAAGAGGAGTCGAGCCTCCTCGGGCTCCAAGAACGGATCCGGATACCACTACGTGCCCCCCACGATGGGCCGGGGACCCGCGCCGGGAGGCATGCAGCCCCAGAACTTCCAGGTCCTCGCCGTCCTCGCCGCGGTGACCGCCATGAACGCCACCTTCTCCGCGCTCGGCGGCCCGTCCTTCGTCGCCGCATCCCCGGGAGTCGCCGCGTTGGCGTCCGCCGCGCTGACCTACGCGACGTTCTGGGCGCACGCGCTGTGGCAGAAGCTCGGCGGCGGGTGCGTCAGCACTCCCGCCACGCTCGCATCCGCGCTGACGTACGGCTTTGGCGCCTTAATCGCCGCGTGCGCGGTGCAATGCGTCAGGACATCCAAGGCGGCGACAGCGGCGACGCTCGCGGCCACCGCCTCCGTGTGCGTCGCCAAGTACCTCGCCAAGGAGCTCGCCGAGGGCCTCACGATCACGGTGACGAAGGAGACCCCGGGGAACGAGACGATCATGGTCACCGCGAACGACGTGATGCTCGCGCCCACCCGCGAGGGCATGCAAGGGGACGCTACCGAGGCGAGCCTTCTTTCGGGTGAAAAGTCGCGGCTGGAGGTTCTGGAACGGCTGAAGGAGATGATGATTCGGGAGTTCCGGGAGGACACCGCGCGGCTGACGCAGATCGAGGACGAGAAGGCGAGCGAGGTGAGGCGCCTGGAGGGCATATACGAGCAGCGCATCAAGAGCCTGAAGGCTGAGATTGTCATCCTCCGGAACAAGAACGAGGAGCTCAGCAAGTTCGCGGGTATCGCCGCGGCGCTCCAAAACATCGAGGAACGGATGAACCAGGAGATCGCCCGCATGAAGGACACCTACGACTCGGACATCACCGCGCTCAAGACACAGATCAGCAGCCTGGAAGCGCAGATCGCGGAGACGGAGGCCAAGGCGAACGAGGAACGCGAGAGACTCACCGCCGCGCTTCGAGCCGCCAGGGGTTTATACTCGGCGCAACGGCAAATGTTCGACAGCGAGATGGCCAAATACCGCGCGGCGTTGGCGGTATCGGACCAGCACACCGAGTGGTGGAAGTCGGAGTCGGCGAGGATCGAGGAACACCTGCAGAAGCGCATCGCCGCGACGGAGGCGGCGCACGCGAAGACCCTCGAAAACGCGACCACCTCCGAACGAAGCTCCGGTCAGTCGGCGCTGAACCGCGCGATCGAGTCCCTTAAGCATCAGCATACGCTCGAGTTGGAGTCGACGACGGCAGCCGCGGCCGCCGAGCGCAAGGCTCTCCAGGTGCTCTTGGAGGATGAGCGGCAAGACGCGGCGAAGCAGCTGGAGAACGCGGTTAGGTCCGCCGAGGCTGAAGCCGAGGTGAAGGTGACGAACGAATGGCGGGAAAAGTTGGAAATGCTCGAGGCGCAGCACGCCGCTACCATCAAAGCCGTCTCCGCGGACTTCCAGGACAGCATCAAGGAGGAGAGGTCGCTCAACGACGGAAACACCGAGAACCTCCGCGTCGCTTACGAGGCCAAAATCGGCACCCTCAACTCGAACCACGCCGAGGCGCTTCAAAACGCCAAGGACGTCGCCACGGAGGCCCTCATGGCGGCCAAGAAAGCCGCCGTCGACGAACTCGCCAAGAACATGGAAGCCTCCGCGGAGGAACTCGAGGCCACCGTCGCGAAGCTCAAGGAGGAGGACGCGGCTACGCTCGCCAAATTATCAGCCGAGAGGGACGAGGTCGTCGCCGCCGTTCGCGCCGAGCTTCGAAGCGCGAGGGCGGAGCGCGGCGCGCTCTACGATCACTTCACCAGCGAGAAGGCCAAGCTCGAGGGCATCGTCCGCTCCAGGCTCACGGCGGAGATCGCCGAGGCTGAGAAAAACTTCAAAGCGCACTGGGAAGGCGAGACGGCTAAGCTGCGAGCCGCGCACGATGAAAAAATGGCAGAGTTGCAAGCGACGCAGGAGACGGCGTTGAAAGCGATGCAGGCCACGCAGGACGAAGAGATCGAGATGTTCGAGTCGCAGATCGAGAAGGACAGGAACGACGCCGTCGAATCGACCCGCGCCGCGCTCCAATCAGCCTTCGACGCGAGGTCCCTCGCCGCCGCCGGCGAGAGGCGGGCGCTCAAGGCGCTGATGGACTCGGAACGCGCCAAGGCCAGGGTTCGCATGTTCACCGCGGTGAACGACGCCGTGGCGAACGGCGTCGCCGAGCTCAACGCCGCAAAGCTGCTGTTCGCGAACGAGAGGGATGAGCTGCAACGCAACTTTGGCAAAGACATGGACATAATCAAGGCTGATTTCGCCACCAGGCTCGACGCCAAGCTCGTGGACAAGGCCAACGCGGTCGAGGAGTTATGGCGCGAGAAGCTCAACGAGGCGGAGAAGCAGTCCGCCGCGGCCATCGCGCTGGTAAAGGAGACCGCCGCGAAGAAAACCGAAGACCGCAAGAAGGAGCTCCAGAACGCCAAGGACGTCGCGGCCGAGACCTTGACGGCGGCGAAATCATCCGCCGAGAAGGACAATACCACCTCGGTCTCCGCCCTCAACGCCAGGATCGACGAGCTCAGGCGGGAACACGCCGAGGCCATGGCGTCCGCGGAGGCTGGCTACGCCCAGGCCCTCGCGGCGGCGGCGACCAAGGTGAGGGCGGAGATTCAGTCCAAGGATGAAGCGTCTGCCGCGAAGTACGCAGAGTTGAAGGCCAAGGCTGACGAATACCAAGCCGCGGTGGCCAAGGCCGAGTCTGACCTGGCCGTCGCGTCCAACGCCGCCACCGAGAAGCTCGCGGAGGTGGAGGCGAAGTACAAGGAGCAGATGCGCAGGATGTCGGACGAGAAGGACGGCGCGTTGGCCGCGAGCGTCGCGTCGGCGGGGCGGGAGGCTGACGAAATTTCCGACAGAATCACCGCCGAGCTCGAGGAGGCCAAGGCTGTTTACGCCGAGGAGAAGAGCGCTCTCGTGGCGCAGCACAAGGCGGAGCTGCGGGAGGTCATGGAAAAAGCCGCGCGGGAGATGGCGGTCGCGGCGGAGGAGATGGAGGCTCTCGATAAGAAGCGGAAAGATGCGCTCAACGCCTCGGGGTCGGAGTTTGCGGATAAACTCTTGCAAATGGAAACGGCGCTGGCGAGGACCAAGAAGGAGGCCGAGGACGCCGTCGCACGAGCTGCGGCGGCGCAGGACGAAGCCGTCGCCGAAGTCAACGCCTCCATGGCCGCCAAACTCCAGAAACGGGAGGAGCAGTTGCTTTCCGAGATGAAGTCCCTGCGCGAAATCCACGCCGACGAGCTCGGCTCGATCAGAGCCGCAGCCGCCATCGAGGTCGTCGAGGCGCAGGAAAAGTCGCAGGAAGAGGTCACCGCGCTGAACCGCGCCGCCGAACGCATGCAGGCGGACCACGAGAAGCGCATGGCGGATGCTGCGGCATCGGCCAAGGCTTCCATCAAGGATCTCGAGCGCCGCGTCGAGGCGGCGTCGAAGGATGCCGACGAGAAAGTAGCAGCCGCCCAGGCAGAGTCAGCCGCCGCGCTCGAGCTCGCCGCCGATGCCGCCGCGAAGCAACTCGCCGACCAAAAAGCTACGCTCGAGGCTGAGATGGACGCGCTCAGGGCGGACGCCAAGGCCGAGGCTGGCCGCGCCAGGGGTGCGTACCATGATGCGCTGGAGAGCGCGAAGAAGGCTGCGGCGGAGGAGCTCAAGAAGGCTTCCACAGCCGCCGGCGCGGATGTCGACTCCGAGGCGGTCGAGTTGGAATTCGCCCAGCTCGATCAGCGACTGCAAGCGCAGATCAAGGCGACGGACGACGCTTACGCGCAGGGTAAGGCGGAGCTCGAGAAGGCTCTCGCGGACGCAAAGGCTGAGTACAAGGGCAAGCTCGCCGCCGCGGAAAAAGCCGCCGCCGCGACGCTCGAGGGGGAGAGGGCTCGATTCGAGGCCGCCTTGGCCGAGCAGAGGTCCGCCGCCGCCACCGCGGCGAAGGCTGCGGAGTACGCCGCTAAGACCACGATCGGGGAGACGCGCGAGAAGGCTGCCGAGGAGCTCAAAGCCGTCATGGGCTCCGCGGATACCTATCGCGACAACCTCAATCAGCAGTTCGAGAACGAAGCAGAAAGGGCGCGCGCGGAATTTGAAGCCCAGATCAAGGCTTACGACCAAAAGCTTCTGGATAAGTCCCGAGACCTCACCACCCGTCACGAGCGAGAGACCAAGGACCTGCTCGCGAGGCACGCGGCTGAGATGCGGGCGAAGAGTACGGCGCTCGACGCGGAGATGAAAAAATCCGCCGACGTTCGCGCCGAGATGGCGCAGATGCGGGCGACGCACGAGGCGCAGTTCGAGGCTGCGCTCGCGACGCACGCGAAGGAACTGGACCGAACCGTGCAGTACGCCAAGACCGCCCTCGCGGAGGTGTCCGAGCGCGCGGCGACGCGGGTTGCCTCGGCGCGCGACGAGTCCGACGGGGATCGAGCCGCGCTCGTCAAGAAGATTGAGGAACGCGTCGAGTCGCTGACGGATGAACGCGACGCGTTCAAGGCGCGCGCGGTGACTGACGACGCGTACTGGCTCGCGAACGAGCTCGAGAGTGTCAAACAGGCGTACGCGCTCACCGTGGACGTCGATCTGACGACTCTTGACCCCGAGGATGAGGCGCAACGGAGGCAGCTGGAAGCGGCTGGCGAGGTTGCCGCGAAGGGCTTGAACGGCATCGTCGTTCCGGTCTGGGGGTACTACGCCCTGGGGCTGGCGACCGCCCTGCTGCCCCGCATCATCGCCGGCGGTGGCATGTGAGCACGGCGCCGAAGCGGTTCTCACTCGACGCATTCATTCATATTGTACGATAGCAGAGACATTCTTTTATTCATCATCAGCATCGCCGCTAAACACTTTTATGCTCCCTCGCTCAGTCGGCGCCTTCTCTATCGGTAGCCGGCCCTCCTCTCCCCGTGTTTGTCGGGCGACGGCGATCCCGCGGCGTGCACACCCTTCGGCGGTGACACCGAGTACGCCGGCGTCACCTCCACGGTCTCCTCCGCGAGCACCACGTCGTTATCGCGGTCCACCGCCGTCACCGTCATCGAACCCTCCGCGTCGATCGACAACGTGACGCGAATCTGCGGGCGACCGGCGGGCGACTGCGGGATCCCCTCAATCTCGAACACCGTCAGCAGCGTACACTCGCTCGCCTTCCTCGACCATCCCTCCACGATCTTGAGCTCCATCTCGTCCTGACCGTTGCTCGTCGTGCTGAACATCTTCGACACGCTGATCGGTCGGTCCGCGCCGGGCTGCACCATCACCTCCACCAAATCGTTAGCCACCCAGATTCCAATCGGCGGCGTGCGAATCTCCGTGGCGTACGCCGTGTACTTGTCCCTGGCCTCGGAGGTGGACTCGAACTTCACCGGGGAGGGCACGTACGCTTTCTTGGGCGCCGACAGTCGCTGGTACGCGCTCGGTTCCACCTTGAACATGGCTTTGTTGGTGGTGGAGTCGTCGAATTTGGCGCCGGTGTTGCGGTACGGTTTGACGGGTATGTTGGGCAGGGGCTGGACGGCGTGCGCGCGGAACTTGTCCCTGGACTCGGACACCGCCTCGAACTTGACGGGCGAGGGGACGTACGCCTTCTTTGGGCCCGATGAACTGCGAATTAGGAGTACGGGAGTAAGACGAGTTGGTCAGCGATTCGCGGCGATCGATCGCGGGAAACGTAGACTAACAACGAACTCGGGCCGATTGCGGGAAGATGCCTATTTTGGAAGCGGGCGCGCGCCCCACGCGGGGCGCCGGGCGGGTTCGAGGGTGCGAAGCGCGGGTTTGTGACTCACAGTGGCCCCGGGCTGTGCGGCGGGAACTCATCCTTGCTCGTGGAGTTTGGAAATCGAAGGTTGGGTCCGTAGGCGGAGCGGATCTCTCGGTGCTTGGCGGACCCGCTGGGCGTCTTGCGCACGGACTTCAGCCTCGGGGTGCTGTCGGGGAGCTCCAGCGGGGGCGGTCGCTGGAACGCGTCGTCGGATCGCTGGACGTCGTCGAAGGTGACGTGGAGATCGCGACCCCGCATGGCGCTCTCCGGAGGGGCGTTGGACATCGATGCCATGATGTCGCTTGATGCCTTGCTTAGTCCGCGCGCCGCAGTGTCGATCACAGTGTGTCGATCGGACTCAGTCGCGGAGCCGCTGTTGGTGGGAGCTGTGTCACGACTGCAGTGCCACGTCAGTCTCGGAAAAAGTTCTCCAACCGCCGCCGACAGTCTTCGCGACACAGTGGACGTATCGACCGCCCAAACAGTACCTCAGGAAATGATCGCCGCCGCCCTCGCCCGCGCGATGCGCCCCACCGCCCTGCGCGCCTCCGGCTTCACCGGCCGCGCGGTCCAGCCCCGCGCCGCACTCATCAATCGCCCCGGATCAATCCGGGCGATGGCTACGCAGGCTTCGTCCAACCCGATCGCCGTCTTCGACACCTCCATGGGCACCTTCGAGGCTGAGATCTTCATGGACAAGATGCCGATCACCGCCTCCAACTTCGTCGACCTGTGCAACACCGGCCACTACGACGGCCTTCACTTCCACCGCGTCATCGACGGGTTCATGCTGCAGTTCGGGTGCCCCCTGAGCTCGGACCCCCAATCGCCCCGCGCTGGGACCGGCGGTCCCAAGGGCGGCTCGTCGTTCGAGTGCGACGGCAAGACCATCACTCGCGACGCCGGCGGTAACATCCCCGACGAGCTCATCGATAAGACCTCCAACGAGCCCGGCACCCTCTCCATGGCCAACACCGGCCAGCCCAACAGCGGCGGATCCCAGTTTTTCGTCAACACCGTGCACAACTCCTTCCTGGACTGGTTCGACAAGTCCACCCCGTCGCAGCACCCGGTGTTCGGCAAGGTGGTCAGCGGCATGGACGTCGTGAATGCCATCGGGAAGACCAAGACCAACCCGCGCGACGCTCCGGTCACCCCGGTCAAGATGAACTCGCTCAAGATCAAGTGAGCGACTAGAGTCGACGAGGCGTCGACGCCGAACTTTTGGCAATGACAAAAAACCAAAAAACTTTGCGAACGACGAGAGTCTAACGTCACATGTCGTATCATTACACGCGCTCCCGCGCCTCTCTTCCTCTTCCTCTCTCTCTCTCCTATACACCCGCGCGACGGCTGCTTCTAGTCGTCGACCACGTCGTAGACGATTTTATCCACCTCAGAGAAAACGTGCGTGTTGTGGTCCACCGCGTTGGTATCCGATAGTTCGAGGTTGTAAAAGTCCATCACGTCCACGGACGACGGGAACAGCGGCCCCGCGTGCCAGCATCCCGCGTGCATCTTGAGGAAGTGCCCGGGCGGGACCCTGAACACCCGCAGCGCCCGCTCGGCTTTCGTGCTGTCGTGCCGCGGGTACTTCGCCACGTCCATCGTGGGCGCTCCGACCGCCATGTACCAGTCCTCGTCCCCGAGCGCCCCGAGGCATTGGGTCACCTTCTCGTGGTACGTTATCCGATCGAAGGAGAGGTCTTTCTCCCGTAGCCTCATGACGTAGAACCTCGGGGTTCCCTGCGACAGGTCCAGCTGTGCATCCGCGGGGCCGAACTCGACGCCGTCCTCCTCAGCCTTGCACACCTGTCCGAACGGCGCGAACGCCTCGACGGTGAGCGTCTCAGCCTTCAACGCGACACGTGTGCACGTGTGTGCGGGCGATGCGTCGGCCGCCTTGGCGACGACGCGCGTGGATGCACGAGCGGCTGTGGTCGCGCGGCGGCATCGCGACGACACCGCCCGGGGATGGCTCGCTCCGACCGTGCACCTCGCGGTCGACATCGACACGTGCAGGCTCCCTCGGGTATCGCGCGACGCGGATGTGAAACTCTCGACACTTTTAGGGCACCCTAAGAAGACGTCGACGACGGATTCGCGGCTCATCGGTGTTGCTATACGACTGTGATACACGGTTACAATGCTCTACCAGGACACGGTGCTCACTCCACTACCTTGGCCACCTTCCTGGGCACCTTGACCTGCGTGCTGGGGCACATCATCTCCTGCCAAGACACCGGCACCATGGGCTCCCCGGTGAACGGGCTCTTCGCCTGCACCACCCCCAACTCGTTCCTCGCCGTGCTGAGGAAATAGTTGCGCTGATCTCCGAGGCTGAGCACTGACGCCCTGATGACGTCGGCGGGCAGGAAGGATTCGTACATGTCCACCTTGTCAATCTCCGTCGCGCGCACGTCCTGTTGTCGCACGACCCCTTGGAACCCCGCGGAGTCGCTGACCGCCTTGCCGTTCACCGCCACGATCTCGCACCACACCTGCCGCGGATTGATGCGCGTGACCCGCGCGAACACCTCGTCCCCGACCTCGGGGAGCAGCGTCCCGCCCCCGCGGTCACCCTTGGAATCGGTGGCATCGCCGGAGGTGGCGCCCTTGATCACCTCGACGAGCGGGCGCTTGTCCTCGGCGTCGTCCGCCGCCGGGGTTGTCCGCGCCGTTCCCATGACCGCCGCCACGACGCTCTGGCCCCGGACGTAGGTGCCCGGGCCGGAGCGGACCTCATCCGCGTGCCGCAGGGGCTCGCCGGGAAGAACCAACGCGGTCATCGTGGCGGTCACTGCGCCGTCGAGCACGACTCCCGGGACGCGCGCGCGCGTCAGTGAGGACGGGCTCGAGCGCGGTCCTGACGAGACAATGAATTTTCATCTCGCAGGGGCGCCCGAGAAAAGTTATTCCGTTTCGCGCGAGCTGACTTGGCATTCTTTGCGCGCCTTCGCGTTGGCACTCTGGCAGACGACCTATTTCGGCTTTCAACATGTATCGCGCGATCCTCTCGCTTACCCTTATCCTCACGGTGAGCCCCCGCGAGTCCGCCGCGTCACCACCCTCGCCCGTCGACGACCCACGCGCGGTGCCCCTTGGCGATATCCAAAAGTCTCCCGCGGATATTCAAATGTCGCGTCCGAGGCTCTCCCTGACCTTCCACCCACCCGTTCACCCCATCCAGGCCATCGCGACCGTCCGGGCGTCCCCAACGTCCACTTTCGAGGTCTCCCTAAACCCGGTCCCGAACCTTCGAGATCCGGGCGCCAAACCCGATGATCCCTCCTGCCCCGACGCGGGAGCCGAGAGCCACGGAGGCTGCGACGACCCCATCCGGGGCGGGCACCCCTTCGACCTCTGGGAACTCGCCAGGAGCTGGACCCCGGGGTTCTGCGGGTCAAGCCCGAGGATGTGCGGAAAGAAGGAGTGTGTCGTCGACGCCATGGTCCCCGCGCTCACCCTCCACGGCATGTGGCCCTCATACGCCACCCCCGTGGACGAAGACGACTCCCTCGAAGACGTCTCAGCCATCGCAGATCCTCGCAGATCCCTCCGTACAACCAACGCCATGTCCGTCGCCGCGGGAGGAGGCGCATGCTTCTGGCCGCAGATGTGCACCAAGCCCACCTGGTTCCCAAAGTCGTCCCCGTGGACCTACGATCCCTCGTTACTGCCCCAGGGTACCGAGTACGAGACACTAGCGCCGGCGTGGTACTCCGATTCGCTCGGATCACACGAGTGGCCCAAACACGGAACCTGCGCGGCGTGGGCGGACGAAACAGGCACCGCGAAGGGCCTGGACCAAAAAGGGTACTACGACGCGATGTTCACGCTCGCGGCGGCGGAAGGCACGCCGAAGACGCTCGTCGACGCGATGGGAGGTAGCGTACCGCTGAAGCAACTGCAGGATATCTTCGGGGGCGCGAAGCGCGTGGCGCTGGGTTGCACCCCGCGGTGCGAGCTGGTGCAGGTGCTGACGTGCTACGCGCAGGGTGAGGGCACGGAGAGTAGCCCGGCGGGACCTGGCGAGCGCGCGGATTGCCCGTGCACCGGTGTGAGGGACAGCCACTACGATAACAGCTGCGCGGAGGCCCACGCGTGCGCCGAGGTTAAGATTTTATCACCCGAGCAAACAGGGTGCGGGGGCGGCGGTCCAAAGCCCGGACCGGGACCCGCGCATAAGTGCACCGGCGACGTCCAATGCTGCCCGGGAGTCAAGGGTCCACCCTGTTCCACCGATGCGGACTGCGGGGGGCAGGCTGGCTGCGACCACTGCGCGCACAGCGGTTTCTGCACCGACCAAGTTCGGCCAAACTAAAACCGTTCTTTTCTTCGTGCAAACCTAAATGTTAAGAGAGTCGTATTCATCAATCAATCCTCGTGCTTGCGTCGCCTACGTCTCTTCTTTTTCTCACCACCCCCGTCGTCGTCGACGCCGGCGGCCTGCTGCTCACCACCGCCGGCGTCGTAGTCGTCGCGCCCCTCGGCTTCTTCCTCTCGTCGCGGCGGCGGCTTGTCTTTGTCTTTCCTCACGAACCCAGCCTTGTTCGGCCCGTTGGGCCTGAACCTCTTCTCGAGGTCCCCGACGCTCTTCGCGGACCCGACCGCCTGCTTCATGGCGGCGGTGAGCTCCGCCCTGATCTCATCCGTCACCGGCCACCGCCGCGCGCCCGCCTCCGTCTGCAGGAAAAACACCCCGGTGTCGTAGCTGCTCACCCTGTGCCGTTCCCTGGGCGGGCGGCAGTGCTGCGCCCCGTCGCAGAAGCCGTGCTCGGACGCCGGGACCACGAGCGTCTCCCCGCGCTTGAACGGAGACTCGTCCAGGGCCTTCCACATGGGCACGTCGCGCCAGGCGGGCACGACGACGACGATGGACAGTCGTCCGCCCTGCGTCTCCGCAGTCTTCAGAAGGGCGTCGGCGTGCGTCGCGGCGGCCAACAAGGACTCGGGGACGAACGGCGGGTTCATCTCGAACGACCCGCGCGTGGGCTTAAAGTCAAAGAACGACCCGAGCGACCCGAACGGCTTGTCCACGTCGGGAAAGGCGGAGCAGAACCGGCCGTAGCGGCAGTTGAGTGGCGACGCGAAAGCCTCGCACCCGACGCCGAGCCTCTTCTTCAAAACGTCGAACGCCGTCTCGTTGAGCGCCGCCTGGTAGCCGGCGCCGCCCAGGGCGTCGTACCTGGCGAGCAGCGAGAACGTCGCGGCGATGAACGCGCCGTGCTCGGGGGTTCCCTCGGGGGGAAGCGGCGTTCCCCCGAGCGAGTGTCGGCAGTACAGCGCCCTGAGCTTTCCCATGTGCGCCTTGGACACCGACATGTAGGGCTTCTCGCCGTTAACCTTGAGCGCGAGGAGCGGGCCGGCGTCCTCCGCGGTGACAATGTCCTTCTTCTTACCTGCCCTTTCGTCGTCGTCGTCGCCGTCGTCGTCGCCGTCGCTCGCGATAAGCTTACCGGCGATTGCTTTCGCCTGCGCCGCGAGTTCATTCGCCGCGGCATCCGCCGCGGCCTGGTCTTCCATGCCGGCTCGGCGGAGATCCTGTGCGAGTCCACCTCCCGCGTCGACCGCCGGGAACATCGGGGTTGGAACCGCGTCGTCGCCGTCCTCGAGCATGGCTCGCGCGAGCCATCGCTCGAACACGAGGAGCGGCGGCTTGATCTGCAGCTGCCCGCATTTGAGCGCGAGTTGATGTCGGAGGCGCTTGACGAGCTTGTATCGGCGGAGCTCGAGCGCCGCGGTCTTGCGCGCGTCGTCCAGGGACGGCGCGCGCGCACCCTCGCGGCCCTTGACGTGATAATCGCGCGCGCGCTTCTTGTTGATGCCCTTCTCGAGGCCACCCGAGGGAGTCCCGTCACCGCCGCCGCCGCCGTCGGCATCTTCGAAGAACCATTTGACGGTCGGATCCCATAGCAGCTCCCTTGGGCCGTCGCCCCTGCCGCGCCCGCCGCCCCTGCCGCGCCCGCCGCCGTCGCGTCCTCCTCGTCCGCGTCCCCCGAAACGTCCGCCGCCTCGCCCTCCTTTGTGCTGATACGACATGTCTGCTGTGTGTGTCGTTGTGGGGGGAAACGCGCGGGGCGGCGGGCGCTTTTCAGCTTTTCTCGGAAGAATGTTGCAGAGCGGGAAACACTGCCGGGAGCGCGCGGGGGGGGCACGACCGAGATGGTGCTCGCCGGCCGCGTGCTGTGCGTCATGATGGCGTCAGTCTCCGGTCACGTCATCCTCGAGCGATTCTACGACCCCATCCCCGAACCCGACCAGATGCGGTGGCGCGACAGGCTCCATCGCGCGGAGGCGTCGTCCGGTGGCGCGGGCGCGTCGACGGTGGCGGAATCTGATTGCGACAAGCTGGCGTCCAGGTGCGGGGTGGCGCGCCACGGGGACGAGAACATGGTGTGGTGCGGAGTAGGCGACCTGCGATTCTACGCGGTGGGGTCGGGAGAATACGACGAATACGGACGTGAGTCAAGCCCCCCCCCCCGCTCTCCATCCATGGCCCGAATCGGTGCCCAGTCGATTGGCTCACGAAATCCTCCCCTCAATCCTCCCCTCTCTGACGCCTCGTTCCACCCGCTCCCGACCAACAACCGCAGTCGCCGAGGTCCTCCAAGCGCTGGCCTCCTCCGTGAAGGGTATAGTCAAGAAAGGGTTCACGGAAGCCCACGCGTTCGAGCACTACGGCATGATCTGCCTAGCCCTGGACGAGATTGTCGCCGATGGAGTCGTCGAAGCCACGACCTGGGACACCATCCGCCGAGCCACCAAGCTCAAGATGGCGGACTGATGAGACATGGGATAATAGTAATAGTCGTCCGCGTCGTGAGTCCGCGAGTACTCTAGCTAGCTAGTATGAATAACAAGTCGCCCCCAACGCGGGGCGTCGTCCAACGAACCCGCTTACATCCCGTCCTCTCGACGCGGATGTCTATCAGGCGGCCCGCCTCTTTTGGACTCTATTAGGTACACTCGTCACGCGACGCCGACGCCGTTAAACCCCGGGTCCATGTTCACCTGCCTCTCCCACCACACGTCCGCATCCTTGGCGTAGTGCCTCTCGAAGTGCACGCGCATCAGGTTCATCGTGCTGAACGTCTTGCCGTCGATCTCGCACAGGAACTTGCGCCGGCCGACTTGCTGCGACCTCGCGCTGATGAAGAGACCGAGCCTGTCGATCTTACCCGCGCCCATGAGCCCGGCGAGCTGAGATTCCGCCCGTCTCGTCGGTGACGTGTACCTGGCGAGGTGTCCCGGTCCCTCGGGCGCCCCGAGGTACCCGAGTGGACCCGAGGGTGTCGCCCCATACGCACCCCCGGCGTTCCCAACGACGGGCTCGGAGACGACATCGGAGGTTCTCGTCTGGGTTCTCTCCTCCTCCCTGGCGCCGTCGTAAAGATCGCTCGGTCGGTAGTGCCGGAACGGGTCGGGCCCGCGCTCCCTCGCGAGCATGTCGCTGAAGCTGGACCCGCGAGGGTAGGGTGAACGCGCGGGTCCGCCCTCGGCGACCCACCGAGCCTGTTCGGCGGCGGCGATGGCGGCGGGGCCGGGCCTCCCCACGGATTCATCCACGGATGAATCGAAGGTTCTAGAACCTTCGGGCCCGGGGTACCCACCCTTTGGGGAGACGCTTCCCCACGCCATCGCGGGACCCGGTGGGTACCCCCCGGACTGCTGGCCGTAGTGCGGCGGGTAGTACGGGGGCGGGGCGGGGGGCTGAGACCACGGCGCGTTCACCGGCGTCGCCATCACCGCCACGGGCATACCCATTCCCGGCCCGGGGGGCGGTCGCGGCGCCTCCACGGGCCGCGCGATTGGGAGGGATTCCGTCCTCGGGGTGGCGTGGACGGGTGCGGGTGTCGACACGGCGGAAGGCGCGGCAGATCCAGTCACCGCCGCTCGGAGCGTCCGGAGTTCCTCTTCCAGCTCCTCGACGCGTTTCAGCGCCTGGGTCCTCGGCGTGGTGACTCGCTTGCCGCCGCCGCCGGGGGGAGGCGGCGCGGGGGGCGGGGTGGGATCCACCGACGACGGCATCATGTCCGACGGGACCAGCCGCGCGTCCGTCGTGGGCCGCTCCGGGGAGAGCGGCGAAGGTCTTTGAACACCGAACACGGGTGACGACGGGGAGTCGTCGCCGATGACCCCTCGACTTAGGTTCAGCGCCGGGTGCACCACGGTCGGTGACACGCCGGGTGAATGTGTCCTTTGCGTCGCACCGGGCATCAACGGTGACCTGTCCACCGCCCACTGGTGCACCAAGCCGCCGAATTTCTTCGCGACGTGGACCCGCATGATGGAAAACTTGGACAGAATTTTGCCGTCGAGGACGCATCGGTACTGTCGGTTCCCGAGGTACTCCACGTGAGCGGAGAGAAACGCGTCCAGGGCAGCCTCCGCGA
>Ga0115571_1001753_pt1 | contig 14926 bp, 12 predicted proteins | sample COGITO_mtgs_1205_FD_87293 | JGI IMG/M metagenome (GOLD analysis project Ga0115571, IMG submission 87293) | Pelagic marine microbial communities from North Sea - COGITO_mtgs_120531 | ecosystem: Environmental > Aquatic > Marine > Epipelagic | place: Germany:Helgoland, sampling site Kabeltonne...
GACACAGCTGTGCGGCCGCTGAGCGCGTGCTTGAAGTCGTTGACGCCGCACATGAGCACCACCGCGTCGATGGGTTTGTGTGTGTGGGTTGAATCTGAATCGTGTTCATGTGGAGCAGAAGATGAACCGTCGTGACTCTCTGCGCGGCGTTTGAGCGCCGGGACAACGTCGCGGCGGATGGCGGCGAGGTCCGCGCCCTGTTGAATAAATAAACACGACGTCAATCTAATTGCCCGTACAGTACGGAAATAAAAAGAAACTCTCACCTTGGCGCCGACGGCGACCCACTCCACGTCCGCGCCGATGAGCTCCGCGAGCACCTCGCCCAGGCGCCTCGGGAGCATCGGGCCGTCGCATCGGTCCACGCGGCATCCCACTCCGGTGACGAGCGAGTCGCCGACGATGACGACGCGCCGTGTCCGCCTGAGGGTCCGTGTGAGTCCGCTCGACGAGTCGTTCTTGTTTTTTATCATCCTCTGCATCGATGTCGACGCCGCGGACACCAATGAGGGGTCGTCCTTCGATGAGAGACGCGCGGTCCGGCCCTCGAGCCGCTCGAGCCGCGGGCGAACCTTGAGCTCGAAGAACTCGCGCGCCTCATCGCGCGCCTTCATCAGCGCCTCCCCGGCGGGGGATGTCTCCGCCCGAGATCTTCCTCCATCTATCTTCGGCGAGGCGACGCCGCGTGTGGGCCCGCGCGCGTCCGGCAGGGGATCGTATCGCGCGTGCAGCGCCCACGCCTGCGCCCCGGCGATGCCCGCGACCCCCGCGGTGCCTACCGCGCTCCATCGAAGCGCGCTGGAAAAGCCCCGGCGCGCCCAACCCATCGCGCGTCCTCCTCTGAGATGGCGGAATATTCGAACGCTGACTTCGACAGTCTCTCGAACGCACGGCTCGGCTTTCGCCTGCTGACGGTGAACTCCTGGTGAGCTCGATGACTCGATTCTCCCGACCCCTGCTCCATGTTTGAACCGTGATTGACGGTCAATTGATGAGTTAATTGGGAGTGGGGTCAGTGACAATCGAGATGATCCTCTGACCAGTTCGCCAGTGTGGAAACGCCTATAATGCGGCGGTGGAAATCAATGCTCGAGATCGAACCGAGGCCTTTTCGCGCCGCTCGCGTGCGGCAATTGAATACGCGCGGAGTGCGACGGCCGAACGGTGGGAAAGCCCACTGACGATCGGGTCGCGACGCGCTGACTGTCGCTTCGACGGTCGAACCGCTCGATAGCCCGCGAACGTCCCGCGCGTCGTTCCCAGCGACGGACGCGCGCGTGCGGCGGCGAAGTCGCGTGTAGTAGACACGCGAGAGGACGAAATAATGCCTTTCCGAGGGTACTGGGACGATGAGGAGGAGCAGGCGCTCCGCGACGCCGTGCAGAAGCACGGCATCGGGTCGTGGGAGAAGATGCGACACGATCCCGACTTTAAAGTTCTGAAGTGAGTCACCCGCCTGTGCCCGCGATCCTCCACGTCGCGCCGCTGAGACGGCGGGAGCCTGGATAATCGTAATCGGCCTTTTCGCACCGCTGATTCGTCAATCCACGGTTCAAACGGGTGCCGGTCTCCCTGGAGGCGGTGAATTGTCCCCGGGGGGGCGGGCGGTGGGTGGGTGCGCGCGCGCGTATGGGCGCGCCTCATCCACCGAACGCCCCGCTCGTCGACGCCCGTGGACACGCGTCGCGATCCCGCGCCGTTCCCCGGCGCCCGCGCGCGGTCGACCGGCCGAATTGCCCCCCGCCGACCAACGCGCCCGCTCCAAAACATCCAGCCCGCCAACTGACCTTTTTCCCTCCCCTTTTTTTCCCTCCTCCTCCCCTCTTCTCCGCAGAGGCCGCACGGGCGTGCAACTCAAGGATAAATGGCGGAACCTCATCAAGTTCCAGCACTTGCGCCGGGGAGAGGCGGAGAGTGCCCCGCACAGGACCGGCGGGCGAGGACCGGGACCCGGCGCCAAGCGCAAAAAGACGGACGACGGGTACGCCAATTCTTCGCGCCGCCCCCCATTTACTCACTGCCAACACGAACTTTCCCGCATTGCTTTTGGCATTTTCAATGGCTCTTCCGACCCCCCGATACTCGCCTGAACTCCGCTGACGTTCCCATCGCCGTCCCTTTTTGTAACAGCGACGCGAAGGGCGGCAAGAAGGCCAAGGCTGGCGCCAAGGGCTCCACAAAGAAGGACGCCCAACTCGCCAAGGGCGCCAAAGGAAAGGCCAAAGCTGCGAAAGACGAAGCTGGGCAAAAGAAAGCCGGCAAGACCAAGCTGGGCGTCTCCTCGGACGCCGCCGTGGTCCGCGCACCGGAGTCAGCGGCGCCCAAGAAACGGTTCAAAGCGGCAGCCGCGGCGGCCGCCGTCGAGGAGCACAAACCCCCGCCGGACCTCGACGCCCTGGAGCGAGCCATGCAAGCGGACGCTCGAAAGATTGATGAACTGCGGCGCCGACGGGAAACCGCGGTGAGCGAAGTCAAGGATGCGGAACGTGAGCTCCTGACGGTGAAGACGTCCGTGGAGGACGCCGAGGCTGTGTACAACAACGTACGGTCGCAGCCCGCGGGGTTCCACGTCGATCACCACCACGGTCACGACGAATCGCACATGAACGTCGACGAGGGGCACGATCACCACGACGATTGGGATAAATTTCTCGATTTCGGCGACGGCGACGATAAAACCACCGGTGAACCCGGCGCCAAGTCACCCGCGCGTACGGGACCACGGCACAGCCAAGGCGCGGGGGGCACTCACGCGGCGCCGAGGATGAGTGAAGGGACGGACCCGGTGGCGCGCGCCGCGGCGGCGGCGGCGGCGGCGGAGGATGTCCAATCCCCCGCGGCGGCGGCGGCGATGCGGGACGCGACGGTCGCCGCCGTGCGCGTCACCGCCTCGGAACCCACACACGCCAACCACCACCGGTACCAGCCCAGTTTGCACGAGGCTGAGCAGTTTTTACTGCAGGAGCTCAAGAAGCTGGAGGCTGCGAACGCGCGGTTGATGTCGGCGCGGGCGCATCTGGAGGTTATCGATCGGCAGTTGGCTGCGGCGATCGCGTCGGCGGCTGAGCGGAGCGAGCAGCGCGTGGCGATGATGCGTCGTAACCCGGCGCTCGTCGCGGGTCCGGTGAAGAAGACTTGGGGCGGTCCACCTGGCGCGAGAGCCAAGGCGAGTATCGCGGAGGTTGTCGAGGAGGACGAGGATGACGATGAGGAGGATGGAGGGACGAAGAAGACGACGGGGCGGCGGAACACGGCGGCGGCGGCGGGCGCATCCGCGGGCGGCAAGGTCATCGAGGACCGGCGCTTCGGCATCTACGACTCGCGCCGGTACCGCATGGAGGGCGAGCCCGCGCCGCCGGATCCGTCGTCGGATGAAGACGACGAGCCGCGCGTCGGGCGAGGCCGGGGCCGGGGCGCCAAGTCAATTCCAAAAACGTCTGGCTCTGCGCCCAAGAGCGTCAAGTCGGCGAAGGTGACGCCGGTGTCCGCGGACGCCGTGTCCATCGGCGTCGCGGGGCGAGGCCGCGGCCGAGGCGGCGCGGGCGTCGCGGGAGGACGCGGACGCGGCCGGCCGCCTAAGAACCCCCGCCCACTAGTCGCGGAACCCGAAGCCGAGATCGTCTCCACCAAGGCGGGGACGAACCTCAAGCGGCACCAGGGATTTCAGTTTCGCGGGCAAGGCGGCGGTGCCTCTGGGTTCGTCGCGCCGTCCGCGTCAGACGCCGCCACGTACATCGCGCGAGCGGGTACCTATGGGTTACAGTGGAGGATGAAACGGCCGCGGACTCGATCGGGCGTATCCCGGCCCGCGTCGGGGCCGACGTCGTGGGCGGCTATGTGCTCCTTCGCGCTGTGGAAACCGGCGGAGCTCAAGGCGGCGATCGCCCGGGACAAGGAGAGCGCGGCGCGGTCGGACGCGACTGACGAGGACAGCGACGATGAGGACGATGAGAGCGATGGCGGCGGGTACGAGTCGGGGCCGGAGGGGCCCGTCGGGAGCGGCCACGCGCACATCGACTTTGACGCGTTCGGGTACGAGGTTGGCGACGACGGCGACATGGGGATGATCATGGACATGGACTTTGGCGAGGAGTTTCACCCAGGTCTGTCGCCGTGATGACGAGTGATGTGTACCCGTGATCACCGTCGACTACTTGTAAACCTGAAAACGCTACGTATGCTATTGTTAATACAAGTGTCCACGTGAACCAACGCGCGTGTCTAATTGCTAGTAGGTGACCACTAGTGGCCACCTGGTCATCGTCCTTGGTCGAGTAACGGCGGGGGTGTCTCCGACGTGGTGAGCTGCTTGAACTCCCACGCGCCGCGGCATATCGGGCACCGCTGCTCCGCCTGCGAGTTGAGCCATCGGGTGATGCACTGCAGGTGGAACGCGTGCCCGCATTGGCCCCACACCACCGGTGAATCGTCGCCCGGGAACTTGGCGTCGGGCGGGCATGAGTCGAACGCGACGCGGCAGATGCCGCAGACGTCGTCCTTGTCCCCGGCGTTCCACGTCCACACCCCCACCGCCTGCGTCATTGTTGTGTGTTTGGTAGATCCGAGGTGAGCGTCGTGGGAGAGAGGGAGAGATTGGGCACGGGCGGGTTCGGAGTGGGTTCGATCCTCGCACCTGCCACTTGCGGATGTTCATCACGAGCCCGGTCCCGGAGCCCGAGGCCGTGACGGACGCCATCCTTCGTCCGGACGCGTCGACGTCGTGTGAGGGAAGCGAGCGTGCGTCCGGTGTTTTGAACCGCGCCGACCGGTTGGCGTTGGTCGGTCTGCCAGAGCTGGGAAAAATGCCGAGAGCCAAATTGGGACGCGCCACTCTCGCCGACGCGCGGACCGCATTGCCATGTCGTTCCAGAAGCACTTACGCAGCGATAGTGATTGGGACGATGAGATCGTCCAGGTGGCCGGGGTGCTGCAGGTCGTCGACGTCCACCAGACGTGGTGCGGCCCGTGCAAGGCGGTGGCCTCCACGTTGAGGCGCGTCGCGATGGACCACGGCGACAAACCCATCAAGTTCTTCACCGCGGACGCCGAGAACATCGACGCGCTGAAGAAGAGCGTGGGCGGCAGCGAACCGAGGTTCCAGCTCTGGATGAACGGGAAGATGAAAAAGGAGGTCAAGGGCGTCAACGCACCGGAGATCCTCGGCGCCATATTCAAGGAGCTCGGAATCAAGGCTTGAATTAATCATTCAACCCATCAGTCGTCCGCGGCGTCGGCGAGCCACTACTAGAGCACACGTAGATGTAACATCAGGTCGTATACACAAATATCGTTACAATTCGTCAATTCGTTCGTTAATTCAGTCACGCACGCACTCACGCGGCGTCCGCCAGCCCCACGCGCGCGTTGTCGTAGTCAAACACCGAGTGGTACGGACCGATGAACACGTCGCCTAGGATCCAAAGCGGACCCGCGGGGGGAGGAACGTCCAAACCCATGAACCCGCTGATGCACTGCGCCGGTGCCTTCTTCCCGGATCCGTCGTCACCCGCGTCAACCTTGAGCACGTACTGCTCCGGCGTGAGCTTGAACGCGCGGCCGTTGAGCACGAACTCGACGTCCGGCATGTGCGGAACCGCGTCGCAATCCACCGCGGCTTCACCGCCGGTGCTGGGTATGAGGTCGCAGACAGCCTTGAACTCGTCCAGGATGATCCCTTTCGTCGCGTTTTTTGTGAGGGATGACTTGGCGTAGTCCACGGCGAAGACGCACGCCTGGCACACGGCGCCGGATCCGAGGCCAGCGCCGTCGATTGAGTCAACAATGCGTCGACGCATCCCCATCGAATGCCTTTGCGTCTTGACGTCGCTTAATGAGGTGACGAGTCCGTCTTCGCGCGCCTTGGCCCACTTAGCGCCGAGCTTTGTATGATCCTTGACGGGACTGGTTTCATCATCGGACTGTGCGGTGGATGGGCCGCACAGGCCGACGGAGGTGCATATTTCGGTAGATGAGAACGCCGCGAGGTCCGATAGAAGGTCGCCGCCGTACTGGTCAATCATGATCCTGCACTCCTCGCCCAAGATGCCCTTGGCGCCAATCTTCTTGTTCAACGCTTCGACGACGTGAGTAGGTCCCGCGAGTAGCGAGGTTCCGGTGTCGACGATCGCGGCGCATCCCTTACGACCGCACTGGCCCACGGAGACGCCGCCGAGGATCACATCGTCCATGGCGATCTGCCAGTAGCCCTCGCGGGTGACGTTGAGCCACGTGTGTTCGCCGGTGAAGTGATTCGGGTCGACGCCGCCCAGCACGATCTCGCCCCCCGCGCCGTCCTCACCACCCGACTCCGCGTCCCTGTTGAGCCAGAACGAGAACACGTTCTCGGTGACTAGGCCTTGGTCGACGGCGTTGTAGAACGGCGGGGTCACGCCGTTGACCGCGATGGTGTCCCAGCCCATGCCTAGGATGCCGTCGAATTTGGAAAAGAGGAATGCAATGCCTGGTTCTTTGGTCGCCTCGGCGAAGACCTGGTTCTTGATCTCCAGCCCCGCCCACGTCACGGTATCGGACGATAGGAACCCGGAGAGTGATCCGCTGCCGTACTGAATAGCGAACGGGTCCCCCATGGCGCCGTACGTTGACGAGTCGGTCGATCTGTACTTTGCGTGCAAGTCGCACGGGATCTGGAGAAGAAAACACGACGTCTCATTCTAATTGCCCATACGCATACGAAATAAAACAGAAACTCACCTGTAGAAAAGAGCACTTCGCTGATGGGATCCAGAGGTTGCTGCTGCCGGTGTCGAAGACGACGAGGAAGGACTGCGGTGGTGTGCCGATGGACACCGCGCCGTAGTACTGCGCGTCCATGTAGTTGGAGATGCACTCGGGTGTGCCGCCCCCGATGAGGGAGAGGCCGTCGGGGTCGTGGTAGGGCTCGTCGTGAAGGAGGGCGGCGAATTTATCGTACCGTGTGCGCCTGGCGAGTTTGGTGCACTTCTCGATCGTCTCGGGTGAGCCCAGCGTGCGCTTCATGACCTTGGTACGGGGCAGGTGCGATGACGTGACCAGGGCGTTCGCGCCGGGTGCGGCCTGCGACGGGGATCGACGTGGGGGGGAGAGACGTGACGTCAGCATTGGAATAAGTAGTAGGGATGAATACGTGGGGGCCCAGGGGGGGGTGCCCAGGCGGGGTAACGCACCGCGAGGCACAGCACGCAGACGAGGAGGATCGCGCGGGTCGATCGGAACGCGGCGACCATCGTGGTTGGTTTTTTCTCGAGACCGGTCGACTCACTCCCTGGCGCGGGTTCGAATGGAGGACGGTGGGGCGGGAGCCCTCATTCATTTCGAGCCAGCCAAGGGTCGTGTCAGCGTGAAGGGACACCTCCCGAGATGAATACGAGTAAATGTCACATTTTTTCCAATTGCGCAACGTGCCAGCTTGGATATTTTGGAAATATTCTCGAAAGATAGACTAATCTCAGGGGTTGTGACTCAAGGTTTCTTCGGTTTCTTCCCACGCACAGCAGCACAGTCAGATTCCGAATCTCATTCCAATCGACGCAATCTTCGGCCCGCACCAAAAAGGTCGATTCGTATGAGGGATCAGTGTCAGATCCTCGAAAAAGTACACGATCGAAACCAAAAATATCTTTCTCGAAATATCAAAAAGTGCGCGTTCACCCAAGCGCCGTCGCGCACACGTGAAAGGCGCGATGAGCACGCGGGTGGACAAGGGGAGCGCGGAGGCTGAGCCTCTGAGCCCAGCCCTGCCGTCCGTCAACCCTATACACCTCATATGTGAGTATCCCGTTCGTCACGACGCTCCAGTCGCGCCCGAACCGCCCCGAAAAATGAATGTCCGAGGGGCCCGAAGCGAGGGCGCGCGCTTTCATCTTTTTGTCAATTCGGCGTCGATTGACCCGCGCGATCGCGCCCGCGGATGCTCGAACGATCGCGCCTGCGGTTCCGGCATCGTCGTGTCGGTGCCCCGCGACACGCCCCCGCCTTTCCCCGCCTCGCCACTGACCCCAACGCCCACGCTAACCCTTTTCCCGCGCCAACAACCAACCATCACAGGCTTGTTCACAGCCTTCGTGAAAGTTAACGGGCAGCTTCGGCGATGGTACGAGCCCTTGGCGCCCCCGAACGTCATCTCCGACCACATCCCCGACCTCGCCGGCGCCTTCCACGCGACACACCCGGGAGGTCCCCGCGGCGACCCGGACTCGCCCATCGACGTCGACACGCACCACGCGCTCGTCGCGCTCGTCATCTTCGCGGTCGCCTTCGTCTTTAACATGAACGCCGCGCTGTGGTCCGCGCAGAATAACCGGTGCCGTCTGAACCTGCAGGTGGCGTACATCAGCGCCGTCGCCGCGTGGACGCACTGGGAGATGTACCGCGGGCAGGACTGGTACGTCGCCGTGCCAAACGCGGGCGCGCGAGGGCAGACGGTGTCGTTCTCGTGCCTCCGCCAGCTCGAGTGGGTCTTCACCACGCCCATCCTGCTGCTGCTGGTTCAGAACCTGCACGCGTACGCGCTCTCCTCGTTACCGGACCAGCAGCTCATCGAAGCCGGCGGGTTCGCCGCGAAGAACCCAAAGATGAGCTCAGGCAACGGTAGCACCTACACCCCCGCGAACAGGCTCCGACTCGTCCTCGCCGACGAAGCCATGATCCTCGCCGGTACGTTTCTTTTTATTTCATTCCGTACGGGCAATTGGACTGACGTTGTGTTTTGTACACAGGTTTGCTCATGCCCATCTTCCCGTTCGGCGCCGCGCGAGGGGCGTTGCTGTTGACCGCGATGGCGTGCTTCACGTACATCGTGTACCACAGCGTCCACGCGCTGATCGACATCACGATATTCATGACGTTGTCCATCGCGGACCTCGGGCGCCTGTACGCCATCTGCTTCCTCAAGACGATCTGCTGGAGGTTAGTTTCTCTTTATTTCCGTATGGGCAAATTGACTGACTGACGTCGTGTTTCTTTACAGTTTTTACCCCGCAATCTATTTCCTCACCGAGTGGGGGACGATCGACTGCAAGACGCAGCACGAGCTGTACCTGTTCAACGACGTTTTAACTAAGTTTTCGTACACGCTGATGATATCCGCGGGATCCATTCGGTTCATCGAGGTGCTGGAGGAACACAGGGCCAAGGTTGTGATCCAGATGTCGCAGGTCCAGCGGAGCTTCTTCTTCAACATCACGCACGAGTTACGAACGCCCTTGAACTCAATCATCGGGTTCAACACCCTCGCCATGGAGTCCGGCGAGCTCACCGAGTTTGCCGAGTCGTTCATCAAAGCCTCCCTCACGTCCGCGGAGGCGCTGTTGGGTCTCATCAATCAGATTCTCGATTTCGCCAAATTCGAAGGCGCCAAGGACTTAAAGGGCGGCGGCGCGTCCATCGAGCTCAACAGCGACGTGTGGACCGTCCGACAGCTGGTGGAGCAAGTCACGGATTTAACCCAGAAGGCGTCCGTGAGGGGCGTGGACCTCGTCATCACCCTCGCGTCCCCCGAGCACTTTAACACAAAGTTCGTGGGTGACTTTTTCAGACTAAGGCAGTGCTGCGTCAACCTGGTGGACAACGCCATCAAGTACTCGAGCAACGTGGAGGGCCGGACCGCGCTCGTGGAGTTCTCCATCGACGTCGAGAAGAGTAAGACGCACAAGGACAAGAGCGTGATCACGTTCGCGATCGAGGACAACGGCGTTGGCATCCCAGCCGAGAAGCAACACACGCTCTTCGTTCCGTTTTGCCAACCCGCGGATCACAAGGCGGCGAAGGAGAAAGGAACGGGCCTAGGGCTGGTCATCACCAAGAGCATCATCGAGTGCCTCGGCGGTGAGATCGACTTTGAGTCAACGGAGGACAAAGGGACCAAGTTTTTCTTCACCGTGGAGTTTTCCGTGCTCAACAAGCGCAAGCACAAGCTCGGGACGGGGGGGAAAGGCGCCGACGAAGTTCGCTCGGCGCCAGCAGGCAAGGCTGGGGACAAGGCTGGCATCACGGTATCCCTTCCAAAGGCCATGAGCTCATCCATCGATTCGTCCGAGGAGGAAGATTTCATCGGCGCCGCGGACGCGCTGAAAGAGGACGCGCTGCCCCCGTCCGCTCGCTGCATCATCCACCCGCGCACGAAGGACACCACCCGCCGGCACGTCACCTCAATCCTGAAGTGTTTCAAGGGCCGCGCCGGTGTCAACTACGTCACGGTGACGTCCGAGAAGGACGTCGAGGCGAAGGTCCGCCAGGCGGGTAACCTCGGCGCGCCCATCGTGTTGGTCGACGTGGAGAGCGTGGAAGACAAGAAGGAGTTCATCACTGGTTTGCACCCAGACGCGGGTATGATCCTCTTCGGGCTTCCGTACCAGCTCATCGAGCTGCACAAGCGCGTGAGCTCGGTACATAACGTCAAGACGGTGTTGAAGCCCATTAAACCGAGCGACCTACTCGACGCGGTGAACAAGCTGGTCGCCGCGCTCGAGTCGGATGCGAAATGGAACGCGGATCCGACGCCGGGCTTGGACGCCCGCGGACGACATAGCCCGACACCTATGGACGACTCTAGAAGCTCTCTGGACGCCACTGAGAAGCTCGAAATCGCATCCGCGCTCAACTGCGAGGCGAATAGGATTCGAACGGACATGTACCCGCCAGCGATGCGGGCGTCGAGCAACAGCGACGGATCGAGCGACGGATCCGCCGCGGATGTCAAAGATTTTCTTCACGACTCGAAAGATTTTCTTCACAATTCCCTCACCGTCCCAGAGTTTAACAACCGGCCCTCCAAGGACGCCGCGGAGGGATGGAGCAAAGACCTGGAGAACATGACGGTGCTACTCGCCGAGGACAACACCATGAACCAGCAGATGGCCAAATTCTCCATCGAAAAGTGCGGCGCCAAACTCGAAATCGCCAACGACGGGCAACACGCGCTCGAGTGCGTTCGCTACCGGATGGAGAACTATCTCCCAAATTACGATTGCATCCTGATGGACATGATGATGCCGGTGATGGACGGCGCCGTGGCGACGGAGGCTATACGCGAAATCGAGGCGAAGATGGGCCGACGCGAGAACCGCCACGTCATCGTCGGTTTGTCCGCCAACGTGGGCGCCGAGTACTTGGCTCGGATCAAAGAAGCGGGCATGGACGGAACTCTGTCCAAGCCGTTCTACCCCGCCACGTTACGACAGACGCTGCTGCAGGTGAAGAACGGGACGTACGACGGGTTCGAACACAAGTCCGTCGGCGACGCGTGAGTGGTGTCAGCGCCGCGTACGTTTGAAGGGTACGCACGCGACTGAACGAGGTTGATGAACTATTTCACGAGGTTGATGAAATATTTCAGAGACGGCGATGAGGATGGATGGGGCGCTCCCGAGAAGGAAGGGACGCGCGCGAACACGTGTGCTCGCGATGTATCACCACTGCACTGCTAACTTGCTGGAGCGTTATTATTACCGCTCGACGTTATCTTATAAATGCCATTGTATCGTTCAAGAATTCCCATTCCCGGCGCCGGCGGCGTCCCCGCTGTTTTTCCATGCTTTCTGCGAAGTTGGCCCGCCAGTGGAAAGCTGACGCCGCCGGAATCATCGGAAGAGAGAGACACAGCGAACCGCACCCGTCGACGCTCAGTTTGTTCAGAGCCTCAGGTCGCTCCCTCCGAGCCGCTCGAGTATCCGAGACATCGAGACGCACATCGACCCGCGGACGTCTCCGTCCAGGGATACCCCGCCGGCCTCAGCCTCTCCGAAGCGCGACGCCACCGCCGCCGACATTACATTGACTTTGTAGCACGTTAGCCGTCACCATGTCGAAGAAGAACAGCAAGAAGAACCACCAGAAGATGCGCAACACGGCGATGGCGCGCGAAGAAGAGGAGGCTGCGAAGAAGCTCGCGAGGTCCGAGAGGCGCGCGGCGCTGGCGGCGGACGCGGCCGGCGAGATGGCGGTCGACAACCCGCCCACCGACAAATCATCCGATGCCAACACTTCCGGGAAGAAGAAGGTTTCGTACGTCAAGGCTCTCGGCGCCAAGGGCGCTGTACACAAAAAGGCTTTGGGACTTAAGGGCGTGTCCGACAAGAAGGGACTAGGGAAGGTGGTGCGGGGTGTCCGCGTGGGGCACGTGATGAAGAAGGTGAAGCTACGCAAGAACGCCGTGGTGCGGGGCATCAAAATCGTAGACGCCGATACCAAACGAGCCGTCGTGGACGAACTCAAAGCCGAAGCCGCCTTGGCTCTCGTCGGTGGAGGTGCCATGCAAACGGACTGATAAGAGAGTTAGCGCACTGACGTAACCTAGTCGACGGTACATTATTCAATCCTAACCCGTAATAGTCTATTTTGGCTTGACCGCCCTCAGCACGTGCAGCCGCTCCTCATCCGCGGAAGCCGTGGCAATGATCGCGTCCACTACTAACCCATAACTCGATAGAATCGCCGCGACATCGTGCGGCTTGTTATCGTGTAACAGCAACAGCAGAAACGTCCCGCCGCGTGACAGCATCGACGACACGTGCGGGAGGAGCCGGTCGAGTACTTCCCGCCCGTCCTTCCCGCCGGCCCACGCGGCGGCGATGGAATTGGAGCCAACCTCCTCCGACGGTGTTAGCACGTAAGGTGGATTGAACAGCATCAGGTCCACCGTGCCTCGCAGTGTTTCAGCGAGCGGGCCGAGTAGGTCGCACTGGGTGACCGTGAGGTTGGCGTCGACGCCGTGTTTCGTCGCGGTGGCGGCGGTGCACGCGACGGCGTCTGGGTTGCAGTCGGTGGCGTAGCATCGAAAGTTTTGGACTCCCGCGTCGCGCATGAGGATGGCGGCGGACGTGATGACGTACCCGGTGCCGCTGCCCACCTCGAGCGCGCACCTCGGCGGGTCGTGTACTAACCGAGCGTCCCACTCGGCGACGAGGGTGTCCACGAGCAGGTAGCTGTCCTGTGAGGGGCCGGGATGGGACGGGGTGGACGGGGCGAGGGTTAGGAGATGATAGTCGGCACCTCGTCTTGGACGGGGAGATGCCGCGCGGGGTTGTGTGGGGGTTCGGTGTGAGCTGGCGCACCTCCGCTGGTTCGTAGACTTCCTTGTGGAAGACGGTATCGGACATCCTCGCTATCCTGTCGCGTTTCGGGGCCATGGCTGTTCAGCGCGAACGCGGCGCGCGGCTCTCCCGTTGTGTCGATTGCGGCGCGAATATTCCAATCTTTTTGCACTTTTTGCAACTTTTTGGCAACCAGGTTGTGCGGCACTCGGTATGGCGCAGGCATCGCCGGGGCTCGTCCGCGTCCACGCCCTCGGACGCGGCGCGCATCGGACGTATCACACGACACAGCTGTGTCACCATCGGAAGGTGACTCCATCAATACGACGTGTGAATCCCGCGTGTGCGTCTTCGTCGTCGTCAGAGTCGGATGCGACGGCGGAATCGGAAACATCGTTCGTGGAGAGGGACACTCGCGCGTGGCTCGACACCATGGTCATCGGCATGAACCTCTGCCCGTTCGCGCGCGCCGCGATGCCCGGCACCAAGATCATCGTGTTAGGCTCCCACGTCACCGACATGCCCTCCCTCCACTCCGTCATCGAAGCCGAGCTCGCCATCCTCGCCGACGCCCCGACCGATCCACCCGTCACCACCCTCGTCGTCCTGCCCCCGACCGTCGTCGCGGTCTTGGACGCGACGACGCACGGTGGGTTCATGGAGGGCGCGGTCCGGGTCGCGGAGGACGCCACGCGGCATCTGACGGCGTCGAGGGACACGGAGAAGGATCGGGACGGGGATCTCATCGACGTCGTCCCGTTCCACCCGAACGCAATCTTCGGCGGCGACGTCGACGAAGAGGACGAGTCGCAATCGAACGGGTACATATGCACCTACCTCGACGTCGACGAAGAGGGTGCCGAAGAGGGTGCCGAGGGGGGTGCCGACACAGCTGTGTCCACCCCGCCGAGCACGGAGGAGTTGAGGCGGATGATCGAGGCGCACGAGGGATTCACGGGCGGCGCGGACAGACGAGCCGACTGGGCCGCCGCCAACTCTCCAGTCGTCAACGAGAAGTCGAACGAGAAGGTTCTAGAAGGCGAAGGACCGACCGACCCGGCGGACTACACCGGAAGATCCCCGCACCCTATTCTGCACCTGCTCAGGCGGTGCGACGTCGAAGCCGCGGACGATTCGTGGTTTGGAGAGAAAGGACCGGGAACCGACATCCGAGCCGCAAACGCCGCGTCCCTACGAGCAAAAGGAGAGGCGGACCTGGCGAAGATGCTGCGCAGGTGCCTCACCGCGCACCACCCACGCGACGTTTACCGGTGACGTAGATTAATTACATTATAGCACTCTTAACGGTGATTAGGTGTTCAAACCGCCCAGCTCTTTACGCAAGAGTCGAATCCGCCCGAGACTATTTTGTCCGCGCCGACCCACTCCAAGGCGGTGACGCCGCCGACGTGCGCCCTGTCCACGCGTACGTGCCCCTCGAGCGGGGGCTTGGATGTGTCCCACACGATGATCACGCCGTCCAGGGACCCGGTGGCGAGTCGAACGCCGTCCGCGCTCCAGCCCACGCACGTCACCCGAGCCCTGTGAAATACCATCTTATCGACAGCGACAGTCCCGGCCGCTGCGTCCCAGACGAGCACCTCGCGGTTCCCGTCGCACGTCGCCAGCCTGGAACCGTCTGGGGAGTACTTACACCCCGTCACCTCGCCCCTGTGCCGCTCGAGAACCGCCCCAGGGGTCAACGAACTCGAGTCGGAGCCCACGGCGAACAGACGAACTTTACCATCCTTGCAACCAACCGCGACCTCACGCCCGTCAGGACGCACGCCGACGCAAAACGGCTCACCGTCAACAGCCGCCTCCGCGGCGATAGTAAGACCGTCGGTGATGTGAACCAGGACGAGCGACTCGTTCGTCGCGACCGCCGCGAGAACCCC
>Ga0115571_1001755_pt1 | contig 14923 bp, 18 predicted proteins | sample COGITO_mtgs_1205_FD_87293 | JGI IMG/M metagenome (GOLD analysis project Ga0115571, IMG submission 87293) | Pelagic marine microbial communities from North Sea - COGITO_mtgs_120531 | ecosystem: Environmental > Aquatic > Marine > Epipelagic | place: Germany:Helgoland, sampling site Kabeltonne...
CCGAAACAAACGAGTTTCGTGAGTGGGCTGGCACTGATGAGATAGTTGAATCAGATGAAATAAACGATCATGACTTTTCGGGTGATGAGCCTACAGTCCTGCGCGTTTATCACGCAACGACCCATGAGTTTGATACGTTCGATACCTCTGTCAAAGGGAACTTAGAGGGTCACTTTGGTAAGGTCAACTACTTCACATCAAGCGAGTACGATGCCGAGCAAAACTATGCAGGTCGTGGCCCTGATCTAACATTGCGGATTGATACTAGGGCTGAACAGCTTGCTCAGTCTATTGAAGAGCAGTTCGATGAAATGGGTCGGCAGGAAGTTGTTGACTCTCTCTATGACAGCACAGGTGAGTTACGGATTGCCAGCGCACAAGTTGCAGACATGGATAACGCAGATGCCGCCTATGAAATAGCGAAAGTATTGGCAGGCAAAGAGCTTGATGGTGGCGAAAGCAAAGTCATGGAAGTCTTTGTCAAAACCAACAAGCCGTTCGTTGTTCGTGGCAGGTCTAGGTTGGAAGAGCCATCCAGTGTTGACTCTCCGTTCATGGAGTTTTTCGACTTTGATGCAATTAAAGAGCAGGCTGTCGAGCAGGTTGCCGAAGATAACGACATAACTGTCGAAGAGGTCTTGGCGAACGAAGATGATTATCTTCAAGAAATATATGATGCCCAAGACCTTCAGATGGAAGATGGCAACCCACTGTTTGATGCCATAGAGACAGTCTCGGCTGAGTATGACGTTGATGAAGATGGAATCATTCAAGCTATTTACGATTTTGCTCGGGATGGGGTAGACCAAAACACTTTAGAGGCAATGCTGAGAAACGCTTCTAATGAATCGTATGTCACAGACGAAGAGGGCAACCTTGCCCCGAACGACTTTGTTGCTCGAGTAATTCAAGAGCTTGGCTACGACAGCATAATCTTGAAAGATGCAGACGCTCAGTTTTCAAGCATGGGCATGGAGCGAGGTACAACACACGTTCATGTGTTCGATGCCAACAACACCAATGTTAAGTCTGCCACAGACAACAGTGGCGCGTTTGATCCGAAAGACCCAAACATCTACAAGCAATCTAAGGGTGGCAAATTTTACAGTGCGGTTGAGAGAGCCGTTGCTGGAATGAACATACCTGGCTTCAAGGTAAGCAAGAAGAATCCAGATGGGAAGGCTAGAGGCTCTGATGTATGGGCCAAGCTAATTAAGTCGGGAGTAAAAAAAGAAGAGTATGAATGGTTAGGTCTTGAAGAGTTTCTTACTGGAAATGAGGATGCGAGGTTTACTCGGACAGAGGTTGTAGACTTCATTAAAGACAACGGTGTTCAGGTAGAGACAAACCACTTAAACCGTTCAGAAGGTGGTGAGCTTTCGGGTTACGAGGATATGATCATGGAGGGTGACTATTCTGATTATCGAGACATTCAGTTAACTCTTCCATCCATAGAAGAAGATTTTTATTATGTTGAGCATTTTTTACAGAGGAACGTGCTGTCTTTTATGCGTGTCACTGATCGGGAAATTGATGGAAAAGGAAAGGCATATTTTATAGAAGAGTTGCAGTCTGATTGGCATCAGCAGGGACGCAAAGAAGGATATAAAACAGGTCGTGATCTAGATGAGATTAACGCAGAGTATGAAGAGGCTTATGAGCAGTGGGAATCAAACTTTGATTACAGCGACTACTACTCTGATTATTATAAATCGCGTGGTATAAATAATGGCTGGATGGCCGATCAAACAGTAAAGGCAAGGCTTAGAGATGTTTTTGAGTCCGATCAGGACAAGTGGCCGTTAGTCGCTAAACAGTATTCAGTTGGTAGTCCAGAACGGACAATGATTGATGCCATCATTTCAGACCTTCAGTCTAGAGAAAACCTGCCTGAAATTATTGCTCAATACGAAAGGGTACAAGACTTATTTGGACAAGAGCTTACTGAAGAGGATGGTGTTCCAAACGCTCCATTCAAAGGAGACTCGTGGCTACGCTTGTCTCTGAAGAAGGCGTTGGTTGATGCGGTTGAGTCTGGAGCAGATTCGTTTTCGTGGTCGTCTGGTGAGATTCTTAAAAAGAGGTACGAGCGTTCTGGCACGACCACCCTGTTTGAAAATCAGTACAACAAAAAGATGCCAAGCATTGTGGAGTCACTCACCAAGCAAAAGCCTGAGAGGGTGTCGAATGGAAACGCTACCAACCCTGAAGATGTATGGGTCGTTCCAATAACTGATGAGTTAAAGGCATCGATTGAGAGCGAAGGTTTTTCTCTGTTTCAAGCAACAGGTGATGGGACAAGAGGTGGCTTCAATCCCGAAACCATGACTGTCACATTGGGCGAACAATCAGACTACTCAACATTCGTTCATGAGGCATCGCACTTCTTCTTAGAGGTGTACGCTGATCTTGCAACTAATGGTGAACCAAAGTACCAGAAAGACTTTAATATCATTCTTGATTGGATGGGCGTGGAGAGCATAGAGGCATGGAACAACATGACCCTCGATCAGAAGCGTCAGTACCATGAGCAGTTCGCGTACAACTACGAGATTTATACCTTTGAGGGTAAGAGTCCAAGCGTTGAAATGCAGACGCTGTTTGATAAGTTCTCTGCCTGGATGCGAAGGGTGTACGAGAGCATTCGTGACGAATTGAATGCGGCATACAAGAAAGAGAACGGCAAAGATTTACCCATGCTTACTGGAGAGATTCGTCAGGTCATGGATAGAATGCTTGCCAGTGAGAAACAGATTGAGCAGGCACAACTTGTGCGTTCGGCTGTCCCAATATTCCAGACAAAAGAACAGTCAGGAATGAATGACCAGGAATGGGAAGAGTACCAGGTCATGGCACAAGAGCAGAACGATGCGGCCAACAGTTCGCTTGCTCGTTCTACGGCTCGACAAATTCAGTGGCTAGAGAATGCTAAGTCTAAAGTAATCAAAGGCATTCAGGCTAAAAGTCGTGCGGCAAGGAAGCTTGTCAAGGAAGAGGTTACCAAGCAGGTTAAGTCTGAGAGGGTTTATGCCGTTCAGCAGTTTGTTCGGTACGGTGACATCGGGCAGTCAGAGAACACTGAGCCTAAGAAGATCAGTAGCCAGATGCTCAAGGATATGTATGAGGGTGTCGAAGATGCTCCAGACCTGAGAGGGTTGGGGTATGGCAAGGGTGGTATGGTTGGCAGGGATGGAATTGATCCTGAGATAGTCGCCCAGATTTATGGCTTTGAAAGTGCCGACCAAATGATCAGAGAGATTCTATCAAGCAGAAAACTGAAGGATGAAATATCTGCGCGAACAGATCAGAGAATGCTTGAAGAGTATTCAGAATACTCTGACCCTAAAGCAATAGAAGATGCGGTCACAAAGGCGTTGCACAGCGAGGCTAGAGCGAAGTTCATGGCTGTAGAACTGCGCCATTTGATGAAGTCTACCCAACCCTACCGAGTGATGCAGAAGGCGGCACAGACAGCCGCACAATCAATCCTTCGCGGAAAGAAGATCAGCGACATTCGCCCAAAAATGTACGAGGCGGCAGAGTCAAAGGCGGCAAAAGAAGTTTTGTTGCTGATGAAGAAGGGAGACTCAGAGGGAGCGGTTGCGGCAAAACAACGAGAGTTGCTCAACCACCACCTAGTCAAAGAATCTACAGCCATGCTCGAGAGTGTGGATAAGGCTCAGGCTAAGTTCAAAAGACTTCTTGGCAAGGGCGCACAGAAGAACATGCGAGGTGACTTCCTCGAGCAGTTGAATGCGTTGCTTGAGCGGTTCGACTTAAGGAAGTCTGTGAGCAAGGCTCAGATGGGTGAGCGACCACCACTGCGTGACTTCATTCAAGACCAGGCTCGTAAGCTGTCGGCTGTTGCTCCAGACATCGCGGCATGGATATTAAACTCTGACTCTAAACAGCATTATAAAACTCTAACCATTGATGAGTTCTCTGACTTGGTGGACGCTGTAGACATGCTCGAGAACATGGCAAGGCGTGAGCAGAAGATGTACATGGCTGTGCGTAACATGACATTCCAGCAGGAGCGCGAAGCGATACTTGCTGAGTTAGAGGAAGCGAACCCTGACACTTTTGAAGATGGCAAGCCTAATCGATACGTCAAGCACGACAAGACAGCTAGGGCAGAAAGGTGGTGGAATAATAAAAGCAAGTTCGATGGTGAGTTTATAAACTTTGAGACACTGCTTGATGTGGCTACTAAAGGTGGCGGCAAAGCAATCTTTGAGTCTCTGTTCAATCGCTTAAGCCAAGCGGCTGATAACAAGAACGAGTTTATGATTCATCTTGGTCAACAGTTAAAAGAGGTTGGTGCGGCTTACTCTGCTCGAGAGCGTTATGAGTTCACTCGCAAGAAACCAATTGTGACATCCACTGGTCGGTACATGACCAGAGAGAATCGCATCGCGGTGGCTTTGTATTACGGTTCTGAAACTGGTAGACAGCGACTCGCAGAAGGAAACAATTTTACCGACCTAGAGATTAAAGAGATTATCAATTCTCTTGATGAGAAGGACGTTAATCTCATGAAGGAAATGTGGCGCATCAATGACGAAATTATCTGGCCCAAGCTTCGTGACCTTAATAAAAGGACAGCAGGCAAAGCACCAGAGAAGGTTGGGGCGTTACCGTTCCAAACCAGATTCGGTGTTGTTCAGGGTGGCTACGTTCCTATTGCCTACGACTCTGACCTGTCTGTCAGGCAGGAAGAGCTAGACCTTGCAAACTCGGTTGATGAAATGCTCGGCATTACAGACAACGGTAGGGCGCAGACTAGACAGGGTTCAAGTAAAGAGCGTTTAGATGTTGTTAAAGACCCTCTTGATTTAACTCTCACAGGGATGGAGCGAAAGATGAATGAAACCATTCATGACATCACCCACCGTGAGGCTGTCGTAGATACTTACCGACTGTTGTCTGACAAGAATGTTGCTACCGCTCTAAAGAATGCAATCGGGCATGGTGCTTACCAGGCGATGACGCAGGCTATCAGAGAAGTTGCGGTTAAGCCAAAGCCACTCAACTCATCAAGCGATAAGGTTGTGACCTATCTTAGAAACAGCACCCTTATAAACCTGATGGGCGCATCGGTTAACACCACCCTTCTGAATGTCTTAGGTGTACTGCCTGCAATGAACAGGGTTGGCCCATTGAGGTTTGCAAAACATCTCGGCAAGCTTCATTACATGAAACGCTCTGAGTGGATTTATGAGAAGTCTCAGTACATGAAGAACAGGCTCACCAGTTATGATCGTGATCTTAATGAAGAGCATGCAAGGATGGTGGGTAAGAACGGCTACATGCCATCTATGGCTTTCTGGTTTGCTGGCTTAAGCATGATGGACAGAGCCGTCACGATACCAACATGGGCGGCCGCCTATGAGAAGGGCATGGAGGTTTATAAAAACGATGAGGTTGCGGCAGTGACTTATGCGGATCGCGTTGTTCGACAATCTCAGTCTGCGGCAAGACCTGTTGATTTGGCGCACGTTAGTAGCAGGCAACACTTGAAAATATTCACCATGTTTTATGGCTTCTTCTCTTCCATGCTTGGAACTATGAGAAGGACGCATGCGAAGGCTGGCAAGCAGATGAGCGACAAGGAGTATGCGAAGGCAACTATGGCACTCGCGTCTGCATACTTGATGAACATCATTCTTCCTGCGGCACTTGAGGCTATTGCGAAAGGAAAGTGCGGGGATGATCCTGATGCGTCTGATTATCTGCAATGCACCCTTCGATCAAGCACCTTCTTTGCGGCAGGCTTCCTGCCAATCGTTCGTGACGCTATGCCGTTCGCGTATGACATGATCATCGATGACGAAAACTATCGAAGCTTTGGGTACTCCGTTACTCCGATTGCCGACACTGTTGAAGTTGGCTTGAGAGCGTTTGGTGAGATAAAAGACATAGCCGAGGGTGACGATGTGAGTTTGAGAACTATGGTTATTGGCTCTGGTGCGATCTTTGGATTGCCTGGAGTACAGACCTACCGAACACTCCGAGGAACAGAGGCTTTACTGGATGGCGAAACTGACAACCCCCTCGCTGTTTTAGTAGGCCCACCAAAGAAATAAATTGTAGCCTTAACCAAAGATTATTTGGCTATCCTATGACGTTAACGTAAGAAAATAACTAGAGGTTTTACTCTTATGAGTATCACAAGTTCAGACAGAATAAGCGGCCCATTCACAGGGAACGATGTAACCACAGCACTGCCTTTTACTTTTAAGGTGTTCTTGGACAGCGACCTGCAGGTACTCAAAAGAATAACAGCCACTGGTGTTGAGAGTGAGTTGGTTTTAACGACTGACTACACTGTCACGCTTAACGCGAATCAAGACGCAAACCCAGGCGGCACAGTCACGCTCAATGTAGCACTGCCGACAGGATCAACGGCATTCATAACCTCGGACATTGCGGTCACTCAGCCGACTGACATAACCAACCAGGGTGGCTTCTATCCAAAGGTAATCACGGACGCACTTGATCGGGCGACCATTCAGATTCAGCAACTGTCTGATGACATTGATCGTTCAATAAAGATACCTGCAACCGATACCACAACAACTGATTTACCAAGCAGTGTTGCCAGAGCAAGCAGATATTTTATCTTTGATGAGAACGGTGCTATTACTGTCTCAACAAGTTCTGCTGACGTTCAGTTAATACTCGACAACAAGGCTAGTGTTGACACTGTTGCCGCTAACATAGCCGATGTTAATACTGTCGCCACAGACATAGCCGATGTTAATACGGTGGCATCAAATATTCCTATCATCACAAACAATGCCGTAAACATAGGCTTGGTTGGGGATGACATAGCTAACGTAAACATTGTTGCGACAGACATTACTAACGTAAACACTGTGGCGACTAACATTGCTAACGTAAATACTGTGGCTGGTTTGGGTTTGTTGCTTGATGGGTGGTTTGATTCAGCCGATACATGGGTCTACGCATCTGCCACAACCTTTACTATAGTTGGCTCTAATGTTACTGCTGAATTTCCTACAGGCACGAAAATCAAGCTAACAAATGCAGGGGTTAAATACTTCTACGTTATCGGCACTTCTTTTGGTGGCGGGGATACAACAGTTACAGTTACAGGAGGCTCGGATTATTCTCTAGCTAACAGCGCAATAACCTCGCCATCCTACTCCTACTCTACAACTCCGCAGGGATTTCCGAACACCTTTAATTGGATACCCGTTTTTACTGGCGTTAACATCCCTAGTGATCCTGCCTATTCTAATATAGAGTGTACTTTTAGCATTGTCGGAAACAGAGTTCATTTTGAGCAGTTTATATTCTTGACTATTGGTGGGGGAATAACTTCGGCTACTAATCATTTTAGTTTACCTGTTGCCGAAAAAGGGCAAAGTTACAGTGGTGCGCTTGTTACTTTAGGAGTATGTGAGTTTGAGGATCAAATTGGTGGCGACACCTACGCTGGGTCTGTTGTTCTTCGTAATAACGCAACCACTGCCTCTTGGCGTTATCATGCGGTAACAGGAACGAAGATAGAAACGCTTAAGTATACAACTACACAACCTATTTCATACCCCAGTGATGCGTGGAGCGTTCGCTCTGTTGGCACTTACTTGATAGCTTAAGGCAATGGAAAAGATGAGCGTGGAATTGTGGGGAGGTATCATCGCGGCTTTCTCAGCCATTGCGGTTGCACTAATCTCTAAGGGCAAGATTGTGTTTAGTGCAAAAGAGCGCATGTATCAAAACATGGGCAGGCTTGCTGAAGGGATGGCGATTCTAGAACACCAGGTGTCTGATGAGGATAGCGGAATAGAAAGAGCTATCATGTTTGAAGGGCATAATTGTGGCGGTGAGCCAAGTCCAGACAAACCGTACTATGTCGATGTTATTCAGCCAAGAATAGCCGAAGTCCCTGGACACTTATCGGCAGATAAAATCAAAGAAAAATACTCAGAAATGCAGGTGGACAGCCACTACATTTACATGCTCAGAGACTTGCTCAAAAAAGATCATATTCTTTTTAATGTCGCTGAAATGCCGCCATGCTTACTAAGGGATATTTACACATCAAAAGAGGAAGAAATTAAACACTCTCTGGTTTCATTGGTTGGTATAAGACAGAACAGCATAATTTATATTTCACAGGCAACAACTAGTCCGAGCATGGATTCTGAAACTTTATTTAATGCGAAGCTGGCGGCAAGAAAGATACGCAACTTGATTCGATGAAGATGCTGTATTTATTTATGGACTACCTGTTTTTATCGATCACTATGTTTCTTGGATTGATGACGTTAGCCGCATACTGCGCCTTTGTTGTTTGTGACGTTCTTTACGAGGAACGGTTATGAACCTTACTCCAAACTTTACCCTTCAGGAATTAACAATAAGCCAAACGGCAGAGCGTCATGGAATTGACAACACTCCAGACAGCGAACAAATCATCAATTTAAAGCGGGTTTGTACTGTGCTGGAGGCTGTAAGGGCGACCATTGGCAGACCAGTGGTGGTTAGCTCAGGGTTTCGATGTTATGATCTAAATACGGCTGTTGGTGGGTCGAAGAAATCTCGACACATGCGAGGTCTTGCTGTTGACTTTTATATAAACTCCCTGACTCCGAGAGAGGTTATCGATGCAGTCAAAGACATCGTGCCGTACCGCACACTTATAGACGAGTTCGGTCGATGGGTTCACCTCGACATTGATCAAGGAAAAATATTCACTGCAGTAAGGAAGGATGGCAAGACACACTACAATATGGAGTTAAACGATGACTGAAAAAATACAAGGGTTTTGGGTTGAGCTAATCTTAGCTTTTAAGAAGTATGACGAGAGCTTCATTGCTGGCTATAAGACAGTGCTAACATGGATCACTTTAATCGTGATGGCTATGGTTGTTTACTTCCTGCCCGAGAATAAGCTGGCGTACTATGTACAACTTGCTGGCATGGGCCATCTGTTTGTAATCAGCATGGCGAAAGCTGTAAACTTAAAGAGGTAAAGCATGAAAACCATCACACTTTTAATGTCATTGTTCCTGATTGGCTGTACGTCCACACCAACCACAAGCGTGGGTGGGGGTGTCGCAGTAACGATGTCGAGCAAAGACTACTCCAGAATGAAGCAGGTCGAGGCTGACGCTATTGCGACTTCAGAATACTACAAGGCACAGGCTGATAAGTTTAAAGCGGTTACAGACCCTACTGCTCAGGTTGCGCTAATGATGAAGGAAGCGTTAGGTGGCGATACTGCACCTACAAATTCTAACGATGTCGCTCTGGCTGAAACAGAAGCAAGCGTAAAAAAGCACGAGACTTGGGCTGGCGCAATCAAGACTACGCTTGGGCTTGGCGTTGCATATAAAGGCATCGACACTTTAGCTACTCTAGGTAAAGCCGCTATCAATAAATCATCCGTTGAAATCAACGCAGACAATGGCGCATCGGTTGAGGGAGCGATTGGCGAAGGAAACTCTTACACGACAACCGAAGGTATCCTGACAGAGCCAGCAGAAGTTAATTCGCTGTCGCTTGGCGTTGAGCCAGAAGAAGATGTTTTCTGCGATATCAGGGTTGCACTGGAAGGTGAAGAGTTGATTGACGCGAATGACGATGGGCTTGTCTGCTCCGATGGTGAAGGCGGGGCGTTCGATAACGAATGATCATCCAGATTCTAATCCGTTATGCCATGCCTGCCCTGTTGGTGTTCTCACTGACATGGTTAGGTAAGGGATACATAACGGACGTTCTAGACAGGGCTAACGGCTACGACCAGGCTAAAGAAGAGTTAGCCATCACACAAAAAAAGCATGAGGTTGAGATTGAGAATATCCAAGAAAGTTTTGAGGCGATTAAAGAATCGGCAAAGGCGGCAGAAGATAGGCGTGAGCATTGGCGAAACTCTTACTACAAGGTGAAGAATGAGTATACAGAATATGTCAAAAATTGGGGTCGCGTTGCTTACCCTAGCGACATTGACTAGCTGTGCCAGCAAAGACCTTGTGACAGTTATCGAGAACAAGCCATCGATCTATCCGAGCGAAGCAAGTTTGTTGCCTTTCCCTGTCAAGCCTGACATCGGCCTGCGAACCAATGCAAGCATGCACAACTACCGCAAGCAAGTTGAAGAATGGGGTTGCGATGTCGCCTCTCAGTTTGATAGCTTTGTGGCCCGAGTCACCAAAGATCAATCAATAAGCATTCCAAGCGACTGCATTGAGATAACTACTGGTGACAGAAAATATCTTTTCCTAGATTAAGTCAAAATGGTCAGGCTTTAGAGGATCAAGACCTGTTGCTGGCTCATCCTCACTAGTCTGCTTTCTAGTCCTGAAAAAACCATCATGCTCTGGATTCATTTTCATCCATGCTCTAGCGTAGAATGCGCTGTAGTTGTTATTGACTTTGAAAGTAGAGCCACCGTTGGTGTCAGCCTGATCTGTTTCCCATCGAATCCGAGCGAACACCCCATGCTGTGCTGAGTAGTTCTTGAACCCCCTGTCAATCAACTCAAAAGTGAATTTGGAAAAAAGTTCCATCACCTTTGGGTTCGCCTTGTGAAAAGCAATCACCTGCTCCCTCATCTCATCATGCCTACTCACTCGCTCTCTCCCTAATTTGGTAAGCTCGATTATCTATACGAAGCAACTCGTAGTGAGTGCCGTTAATACTCACAATGTTTTCTTTGAGATTGCTTCGAATCAGGTAGACTGTGATTAAAATCTCAGCCCTGCTTCTGTTTAAGTCTGTGTTGTTAAATATAATCACTCGCTCACCTCATACTTAGCTTTGATTGCTTTGATTTGTTTAATTGCATCATTAAGATCAGCGTGCCATTGCTGATAAATCTTCTCGACATGCGTTCCCTGATACTCAAAAGCTAGACTATCAGCTTTAAAAGCCTTCTCTTTTATAATCCATATCACCTTGTCTAGCAATGGGTAATCTCTGCCTACATATTCAGGCTTAATCATCGGATTATGGTCGCCCACTACCGCGTCTATCTCTTGGCCTAGCTTTGATAGCTCAGCCATTGATTCGTCTTTGTCGCTCATTTTTTAATTCTCCCTCGTAAGTTTCTTTCAGTGAGTGCAAAAACAGTTTTATGCATTTTTGGCTTTTCCCATGCCTCACTCTGCTCAAGGTTGTCCGAAGGATTTAGTACCTGCCCTTTATCTGGTGAGGTGACGCAATACCCTTTCTCGGTTAACATGTCTCTTATAGAGGCTAAGACAGCCGTTTTTCCTGTAGCCGTTTCACCTTCAATGGTAATAGTTATTAGTTTTATTTCGCTCATTGCTTCACCTTGATTAGTGCTATCTTTTGTTCGTTACTCATACTCACTCCGTTCAAAATTCATGCAAAATGGTTAGTGTGGTTACTTCACAACAATGGCGAAGGGGCTAAAGTGATAAGCAATGTAAAACAGGTATAAGGCTATACCTAGTGGAACTAAGATTGCTAAAGACCCACCACCCAAAAGTTCAGAGGTATAAAATAAGTAGAAAAACACCAGCAGAAAATATAAGCCTGTCAGAAAAACAACAATAAATCCTAATATTTCCATCACAATCTCTCTCCTGTTCGTTTATGTTCGTGTTTTGTTTCTTTATGCTAGAGTTATGTATCAATAAAAAGGTATATCGGAATCAAATCCATCTAAAGATGGGCCTGATGCCTCACTGGTCTGTGCTGTTTCTGTTGTTGGGTTCTGCTGGTTGTAGCCACCATGCTCTCTGCCTGCCTGGGGTTGTCCAGAAGAATTGCCTCTCTCACCCAACATCTGCATTTGGTTTGCCACAACCTCTGTGGTGTACCGATCATTACCACTCTTGTCCTGCCACTTGCGCGTTTGAAGTTTACCCTCAATGTACACCTGAGAGCCTTTAAGCAGATACTCCCCTGCAATCTCACCAAGCCGATTGAACATTACAACCCTGTTCCATTCTGTACGCTCTTGTTTCTCACCAGTTTGCTTATCCTTCCATGCCTCGGAAGTAGCAACGCTTATCGATGCTATCGCGCTACCAGACTGTGTGTATCTAACCTCGGGGTCGTTTCCCAACCGACCCACAAGTATGACTTTATTTATTCCGTTTGACATTTTACTCTCCAGTTAATGCGTGAATTTTTTCGTTTGCCGCGATCAGGTCTTTGACCAAAACCTCTATTACTTCTGAGCCTTCTATAGAAAGATCACCAGAACCATCAACCCACTCGTCTGCCGCTCTGCCTTGAGCCATTAGTTCTTCAGCCACAGCCAAACTGCTCTTGTAATCTTCTGGTGGTAACTCTTTTTCTCGTTTCTCTAACTTGTAGCCCATTATGCCGCTCCTGTTGGTGTTGTTGCGTTGATAACCTTGTAGAGAAACCCAGCCTTAATTTTTTTGGCTTTCTCGATTCGGTTGTTTAGAATTTTGATGAAGTCATTATCTCGCTCGATGACAATGTTCTTGAACATCAACGGTGTTGTTTTTGCGAACGGATTGAAGTTTGCAAAGTGCCAGTGATCCGCTCCAGTAACGAGCATGGCTGTCTGAATTTGGACGTAGTGATCAAAGCATTCCTCAAGCAAGTCTTGGTTTGTGTTGATTAACAAGTTTCTAGCATGCACCAGGGGGCTTTTACACTTAACCTCTGCACCTGTGTCCACCAAGTCAAGATCGTCCAATACAACCCCATCTGGAGTACAGCCAATCTCGTTTGAGTGGATGTGTACCTGTTGCTCTCCGATGCTTGAGAAGTTCAAGCCTGTCGCCTTCGCCAATAACTGCATGCACTCTAGCTCTCGCTCTTCGCCATTGATCGTGTGCTGAGTCTTAAAGAACAGCGATGGGTCTGGATCAAATAATGTCTCCATTGCCTTCTCTTGTGCATACGTCACAAGACCTGTTGGTGGGATGTCGTATTTTATCACAGCCAAGGTGTCAGCAATAAGTTTGCCGCTTACTTTAAAATCAAAAACACCATCAAAGTCCCCCACCAAAAACTTGGTCGTGCCTTGATCAAACTTCGGCTTGATGAAGTCAAACATTGGCTTGAAGTTATCAAAGGCTCTGCCTGGTTCTGGCGCATCCCACCCTGCCATCAATCGATGATTCTCTGATGCTGTGAAGTTGCCTGCGCGGTCTATTAGTAATTGTTCAGATAGCATGATTTACTCCATTAACTCGTTTACACGTTGGCCATGAACAGCTTTGATCTGCTCTCGTTCTTCATCGCTTAACTCAGGGTCGTCAGAATCAGCTAACAACAAATCAAGTTCATCGCGGGTTGTAGCTTTCTGCATTCTTGAAATAAAGCTATGCTCGACTTCGCCTTGTTGTTCAGCGTCAACCACTTCGCCCACAATTGGCTCATGGTTAATCAGCTGGTACACCTTAGACATCTGATCTTCTGTCAGTGAGTATGTGTTCGATAGTTGTGTGATGATAGACATCGCAGTTCTCTTTCCTGACTCAACAGCCGCGACCCAGGCATGATAGTTTGTATCAAGACGCTCGTCAGTGTACGGCTCTGGCCCTGCTGGTGCTTGAGCCTGAGATTCTGTGTGATTCATTATCTCCACAGCTTCAGCAAGCTGGCTAGACTCAGCGATGTCGATGGCAAACTTACTCAAGACCTGCTTGATAGCCTTAGCCGCAAACATCTGCTCTGCCCAATTGTCGTGAGGGGAGTGCATCCTTCCGTTCTTGTCTTTTTTGCCAGCACTTGGCGATGAACCAACAATCTTTAAAATCATGTCCGCAGGCACGAATGCCATGGTGTCTTGCTTTGTCGCATCCTCACGAATGCTGACGATGACTCCAGTCAAATTGTCTTTCGCCCACTTATCGTCCGAGCCTTTTCGGTTGCTCCAATCTGGAACAAAGGACATCTTACGATCAAAGCCAAACCCATCCTGGTGGAATTGGTCACACTCATACACAACGTCTGCCTGCACTGAAAAACCAGCACGTTTGGCAAGCACCTGCCATCCTTTGTAGCCACAATCAAACTGAGCAGTGCCGCCATAGTTCACAATGTATCCTTGACCAGACTCTAAAGGCAGGTCTAAGGTGAGTGCCTTCAAACCACAGTTGATGATTGATTCTGGAGTGCAGTTCGATAAACCGAATGTCGTACTCATCTGAAGAATGCGAGTCTTGAATGCTTCCATCTTCCGAGGGTTTCCTTGAAGCAAGCTTGATAGCTGTTCTTTTATGCTCTCTTGATCAAAAACCTTCTTAACTAGCACTTCTTTATTTTTTGCCTGTATCTGATTCATTATATCCACCATCCTGTGCCTACTACTACTAGACCAATTATTAAAAGAACTGCATCCACCCAAACTCGATAGTCACGTTCGACTATTGGCTTGAGTTTAACGCGCTGAGATTCGTGTGTAATTTTCTTTGCCATTTGCTTCATGATAATTTCCTTCTGATTGATGGGAAAGTAGACAGCGATCTAGTCACTACAACGTGGCTGTCCTCTGCATACTCTTGTGCCTGCTCTTCAGCGTAGACCTTGAGGTTTTTGTAAAGTTCTGCCGCCTCGAGATTCCATTCGTGTGAACCAATCTCGTTTACGCTGTTTGCCAGATCACCCAACTCTTCATTGAACCTGTCAACCGCATCTGTGAGTTGGTCGGCATACTGCTCACCTGTGAATTTGACATCGCTAACGTCAATCAAATCTTCGTCACCAAACGCTTCATTGTCTATGCTCATTTTATTCTCCGATTTAAAAATTATTTTTGGGTACTGCTTGAAACCGACTATAGCAAATGATAATTCACACTGCAATAGCTTTTGCGATTTATATTCGATGTTTGGGCGAAACTTAAAAGTCAACCACAACAAATAGCCGATTTATTGTGGTGGTCATTAGTGGTCATTAGTGGTCATTAGTGGTCACTAAGGGACACTAAGGGACACTA
>Ga0115571_1001764_pt1 | contig 14870 bp, 9 predicted proteins | sample COGITO_mtgs_1205_FD_87293 | JGI IMG/M metagenome (GOLD analysis project Ga0115571, IMG submission 87293) | Pelagic marine microbial communities from North Sea - COGITO_mtgs_120531 | ecosystem: Environmental > Aquatic > Marine > Epipelagic | place: Germany:Helgoland, sampling site Kabeltonne...
GATTTGAATTTACAACATCTATAGAGGTTACTCGACCACTCATACCACCTGGACCAATATTTCTAGGAGTCATATTTTTAACCAAATCCATGGAGAATTCTTGTGAGAATAAAGAAAATGAGAATATTGTAAGTAGTATAGTAAAGATTTTTTTCATCAGTAAAGGTTTAATTAATTCTTAATGATTTAAAGGTACGAGTTCTCATTTTTAAAAAATCTTAAAGAAATGTTAATGGAATTTTTTCTAATCAATTAAAAATAGTTAGTTCTTTATATTAATATGTTTGTTTTTTTTAAATTTTGCCTCCACAATTTTTTTACCTTAGCTATATGATAAAACATAACATTATGTTAAGAGGTAAATTATTAGTTTTTTTTCTGTTTTTAGGAGTAGTATCTTTTGCAACAAATCACAAACCAGTCTGGGGGCAAACGGGTCACAGAGTTGTTGGAGAAATAGCCTATAACCATCTAACAAAAAAAGCGAAAAGAAATATAGAGAAATTATTAAAAGGAGAGGGTTTAGCTACCATATCTACCTATGCAGATGAAATTAAATCTGATAATTCTTATAGAAAATATAGTTCCTGGCATTATGTGAATTTTGAAGTAGGAGAAACCTACGAAACATCAGAGAAAAACCCAAAAGGAGACCTAGTTCAAGGAATTAAAATATGCCAGCAGATAATCTTAGATCCCAAATCTAATGATGAAGAAAAAATATTTCACTTGAAACTATTAGTTCATTTGTTAGGAGATTTACATCAACCTTTACATACCGGAAGGGCAGAAGATAGAGGAGGGAATACGATAAAAGTTAAATGGTTTAGAGGGAAAACAAACTTACATTCAGTTTGGGATACAAAAATGATTGAGTCTTATAATATGACTTACACTGAGTTGTCTGATAATTTAGATTATTTTTCAAAAAATCAAAAAGAAGCTATTCAAAAAGGAACTGTTATAGATTGGGTTAATGAATCTAGGGAACTCGCGATGATGGTTTATGACTCCGCAAAAATTGACCAAAATTTAAGCTATAGATATATGTACGATCATTTTTCAACTGTAAAAACTCAACTAAAAAAAGGGGGCTTGCGTTTGGCTAAAGTTTTAAACCAATTATTTGGTTAGAATATATAAGTAGAATAGTTAATTATATTATTCTGATACTGTTAGTCTAGCTTGAGCTTTTACAGAAATATCTGCATAAATTTTGCTTTTATATTTTAAGTATCCAGTGATTGCTATCATAGCAGCGTTGTCTGTTGTATACTCGAATTTCGGAATATAAGTAGTCCATCCCCAGTGTTTTTGAGCCAGCTGTAGTCTTTTTCTAATTTCAGAATTTGCAGAAACTCCACCAGCAATAGCTACATGTTTAATGCCTGTTTTTTTAACAGTGTTTTTTAGTTTTTCAATTAAAATTTCTACAATGGTGTGTTGAATTGATGCACAAATATCATATAAGTTTTCTTCAATAAATTTTGGATTTTCTTTTAAATTCCTTTGAATAAAATAAAGAATTCCTGTTTTTAGACCACTAAAGCTAAAGTCTAGATCACCTACTTTTGGTTTGGTAAATGAAAACTTTTTAGGATTTCCTAGTTGAGCATACTTATCAACTAAAGGTCCACCTGGATAGGGTAAACCTAAAATTTTAGCAGATTTGTCAAAAGCTTCCCCTACAGCATCATCAATTGTTTCTCCTAAGACCTCAAATGTAAAATAATCAGTTACTCTAACAATTTGAGTATGACCTCCACTAATTGTCAGACAAACAAAAGGAAAAGGAGGGATCTCTGTATTTTCTTCTTTAATGAAGTGAGCTAAAATGTGTCCTTGCATATGATTTACATCTATCAAAGGGATGTCTAAACCCAAAGCCAACGATTTGGCAAATGAAGTTCCTACTAGTAAAGACCCCATTAACCCTGGACCTCTAGTAAAAGAAATAGCATGTAGATCTTCTTTAGTAATGCCGGCTTGCTCAATGGCTTGTTGAACCACTGGAACAATATGTTGTTGATGTGCTCTGGAAGCTAATTCTGGAACCACACCTCCATATTTTGCATGTATTTCTTGATTGGCTACTATATTACTAAGGACTCTGCCATTACAAATTACTGCAGCGCTAGTGTCATCGCAAGATGATTCAATTCCTAAAATATATGTATTTTGTGTAGTCATAAATGATTTTTACAAAATTAGCTATTATAAAATAGTCTGTTTCTTTTTAAATGAGAAATTTATTAGTTTATTAATTTTATCGTTCTTTGTATAGAAAGGGGCTATTTTTGCGTTACTATCCCAAAGTCAACATTTATAATTTAAAAGCAAATCAAAAAGAATTTTAAAATACTGTTCAAGTGGTTAAAGTACCTAGTTTTATTCTTGGTATTTCTTATCATTACTTTTTCAATTCCTGCGGTTCAAACAAAACTAGCTGGGCTAGTTACGGAGAACTTAAATGAAGATTTTGGAACAAGTTTAAAGATTAGTAAAGTAGATCTTTCCTTCCTTGGATCTGTTTCTCTTAAAGGTATAGAAATAAAAGATCATCATCAAGACACATTAATTTACGTAGAAAGATTAAGGTCTTCTTTATTAGATGTAAAAAGAATTTTAGAAAATAACATTCAATTAAAAAGTACCTCACTCAAAGGAGTATATGTAAATGTTAAGAATTACAAAGATGAAGAAATTGATAATTTAACTGTATTTGTAGATAAATTTGAAGATGATAATCCAACAGATCCTTCATCAAATCCTTTTAAAATAAGTTCTTCAAATATTTATTTTGAGAATATTAATTACAAACAAATTGATGAAAATAAAACCATTCCATTAGATTTTGCAGCTTATCATGGTGGAGGGAGTCTTCAAGATTTTTCTATTGTAGGTCCAAATGTTTTTTTGAAAATAAGAGGACTCTATTTTATAGAAAATCGAGGTTTAGAAATTACTAATTTGACTACAGATTTTAAGTATACAAAATCTCAAATGCAGTTTTATAACACAATTCTTCAAACAAATACTTCTACTTTGTTTGCTGATATAGATTTTAATTATGAGAGGGAAAACTTGAGCAAATTTATTGAATTGGTAAATATCAATGCCAATTTTAAGAATAGTTTTGTATCAACTACAGACTTAAAAAAAATTTACAAGGAATTTGATGGAAATGATATTTTAAGATTTGAAACCACTCTAAAGGGGTCCCTCAATAATTTTTCTTTACAAAGTTTAAATTTAAGTTCAGACAAAGGCATTGAAATTATTGGAGATGTAAACTTAATTAATTCCGTAAAACAAGAAGAGTTTTTTTTATCTGCAAATCTAGAAAATGCTTCAGCAGATTATTTTAAATTAAAAGAAGTATTTCCAAACCTATTAGGAAAGACCCTGCCCACAGAATTGATAAAATTTGGAGAATTTTCATTGTCAGGATTTACAAAAATTACACCTAGTTCAATAGAGGCAACTTTAGATATTAACTCTGAAATTGGTAAGGTAGTTGCAGATTTAGAATTAAATAATTTTGATAGTTTAGATAATGCAGTATATAATGGAGAAGTATTGTTGGATAAATTTGATTTAGGAAATTTATTTGATGATGATACTTTTGGAAATTTTTCATTTGAGGGACTGGTAGATGGAAAAGGATTTAGATTAGAAAATATTAATACACAACTTATAGGAACTATTTCTCAAATAGAGTTTAATAAGTATAATTATCAAAATATAACCGTCAATGGTCTATATCAAAACAATTTATTCAATGGTAAGCTTGGGTTTGTTGATGATAATTTAAACGGAACTTTTGAAGGATTAGCAGATTTATCTAAGGAAATTAATAAATTTGATTTTAAAACAACTATAAATTACGCTAACCTAAGAGCATTAAATCTTTATTCTAGAGATAGTGTTTCTGAGTTAAGCGGAGTAATTGATTTAGATTTAACAGGTAATAAATTAGACAATGTTATAGGTATAGCAAATTTTAAAAATATTGAATATACCAATGAAAAAGAATTGTATCCATTTAAACAATTTTTAATTTTCTCTACCCTTAAAGACGGAGTTAGACAAATAAGAATTGACTCTGAAGATATTATAAAAGGTGAGTTGATAGGTGATTTTAAGTTTGAAGAAATGCTACCTCTTGCACAAAATGCTTTAGGAAGTATGTACTCCAATTATACTCCATATGAAGTTTCATTAAATCAATTTCTGAAGTTTGATTTTGTAATATATAATAAAATAGTAGATGTTTTTTATCCAGAAATATCAGTCGCTCCAGGTACTAAGATTATTGGTAGTATTAAATCAGATGATAATCAATTAAAAGTAAAAATTAACTCGCCAAAAATCACAGCCTTTGAAACCATCATAGATTCGTTGTCTTTAAATACAGATAATAAGCGAAGTCTATATGACACTTCCTTAAGTGCTAAAAGTATAAAAACACCATCATACTCTCTATCTAAAGTATTGCTTTTTAATAAAACAATTAATGATACGTTATTTTTTAAATCAGTTTTTAATGGTGGAGTTTCTGAAAAAGAGAAATTTAATTTAGATTTCTTTTACACAATAGACAACAATAAAAAATCTGTTGTAGGAATAGAGAAATCTACATTTAATTACAAGGGCAACGTATGGGATCTAAATCCAGATAATAATTCTGAAAATAAGATGATTTTTGATATAAATGCAAATGAGTATGTGTTTTCACCATTTAGATTAAAATCCAATGAACAAGAAATTAATTTCAAAGGAACTGTTAGAGACTCTACATTTAAAAATATTGATATAGATTTTACTAATGTATATTTAAAAAGTTTTTTACCAACAATAGATAGCCTAAAATTAAAGGGAAAGTTAGACGGTACTGTAACTATTTATCAAAAGGAAGGTGTCTACGGACCAAAAGGAAATCTGTCGGTTAAAGATTTTGAAATTAATAATTTTAAACAAGGTGATTTATCTTTAAATATTGAAGGTGAAAGCTCTTATGAAAAATATGATGTTAACTTTTCTTTAGAGAGAGAGCAAGCAAAAAGTATTTCTGCTATAGGCTCCTTGGATTTCTCAGAAACAAGACCAAAAATAGACGTTAGTGTTAATCTTGAAGAGTTTGAGTTAAATGCTTTTAGTCCTTTAGGTGAAGACGTCTTGTCAAAAATAAGAGGTGATGCTACAGGTGATTTTACTTTGAGGGGGTTTCTTAGAAACCCTGAAATGGAAGGCAAGTTATTGCTCAAAGATGCAGGATTACAATTCCCTTATCTAAATATTGATTTTGATTTTGATGGTGACACAACTGTTGGTTTAAATGGCCAATCCTTTGAATTAAACAATATTAACTTATTAGATACTAAATATCAGACTAAAGGAGTCTTAGATGGAACTATAACTCATCAAAATTTTGATCAATGGGCTTTAGATATTGATATTTTAACACCAAACTTGTTGGTATTAGACACTGAAAATTCTGATGAGGCTTTATACTATGGAACAGGTTTTATTCAAGGAAACGCCAGTATTACCGGCTTAACAAATAATATTACCATAGATGTAAATGCAAAAACGATGCCCAATACAAGTTTTGTGATTCCATTAAAAGACATTGCATCGATAGAAACGTATAGGCTAATTCATTTTAAATCTGAGCAAACAGTAGAAGAACTTCAAGAAAAATTAGCTTTAGATGCTATTGAAGGAGTGTCATTAAATATAGACCTAGAGGTCACAAAAGATGCACAAGCTCAAATAGTAATAGATGAAGTAAATGGAAGTGAACTAAGTGGAAGAGGATTAGGTGATTTACGAATAGAAATCAATACAAATGGTAAGTTTGCTATGTTTGGAGATTACACAATAGATACAGGTATTTATAACTTTAAATATGGAGGAATAGTTAATAAACCATTTACTATTTTAAAAGGAGGAACTATCGCATGGAGTGGCAATCCTTACGAGGCTAATTTAAATGTAACAGCAGTGTATACAACCAATGCCAATCCAGCTGTCTTGTTAGAGAATTTTAATACAAATAGAAAAATACCTGTTGATTTGATTACCAATATTTCAGGTAGTTTATTTAATTCTAAACAAGATTTTGATATTGAAATTCAAAACTCAAATTCTACAATTGCTTCAGAGTTAGACTTTGTGTTAAATGACAATGATGTGAATTCAAAAATGCGTCAATTTTTAACACTCCTTGCCGCAGGAACATTCGCAAATCCAAATGGAGGTAATATTAATGGAAGTGAACTACTAACTGGAACAACATCTAATGCAATAGGTTCAATTTTGTCAGATATTATAAGTAGTAATACAGTAAGATTAGATTTAGGTTATTCAACTGGAGGCATACAAAGCCCTCAAGATGAGCTAATCACAGACGATCAATTTGATGTATCACTTACCACTCAAATTAGTAAAAATATAATTGTGAATGGTAAGGTTGGGGTACCTGTTGGAGCTCAAACACAATCTAGTGTTGTTGGGGAGGTAAAAGTTGAGGTGTTATTAAATGAATCAGGTAATTTCAGAAGTGTAATTTTTAATAGACAGAATGAAATTCAATATTCTGCTCAAGAGGAAGGATATACTCAAGGGATAGGATTGTCTTATCAAGTTAATTTTAATTCGCTGTCTGATTTGTTAAAAAAAATCGGATTAAAGAAGAAAAAAAATAATAAAATGATTGAAACAAAAGATTCAATCATATCTAATCACAAAGGACTTTTAAATTTCAAAAATAATAACAATTAAATTTTTGATATTATTTCTGTAAATTTATTAGAGTGAAATTAACTCACAAATAATACTACTTTGCTAGTAAAATAACCGAAATCGATTTCGTTTTTTTTTTGTTCAAAGTAAGTTTTAATAAGTATTTTTACATTTAAATTATGGGAAAAATTAATAAAATAGCCGTAATGACATCAGGAGGTGATTCTCCTGGTATGAATGCTGCAATTCGTTCAGTAGTAAGGACTTGCGCCTACTACAGTAAAGAATGTATTGGGGTGTACAGAGGGTATCAAGGAATGATTGAAGGAGATTTTACTACGCTAACTGCTAGAAATATTAACAATATCATTAACAAAGGAGGCACCATACTAAAATCTGCGAGATCTGATGAATTTAGAACTCCTGAAGGAAGGAAGAAAGCGTTTAAGCAATTAAAAGATAATAACATAGATGGTCTAGTAGTTATTGGGGGAGATGGATCTTTTACTGGAGGTGTAGTTTTTAATAAAGAATATAATTTTCCAGTTATAGGAATACCTGGTACTATAGATAACGATATTTTCGGAACCTCACACACTATTGGTTATGACACTGCCTTAAATACTGCAGTAGATGCAATAGATAAAATTAGAGATACAGCATCTTCTCACAATAGATTATTCTTTGTGGAAGTAATGGGTAGAGATGCTGGATTTATTGCTTTGAATGCTGGTGTTGGAGCTGGAGCAGAAGAAATTTTGATCCCAGAAGAAAATTTAGGATTAGACAGATTACTGGAATCTTTAATAAAAAGTAGAAAATCGGGTAAATCTTCAAGTATAGTTGTAGTGGCTGAGGGTGATAAATCAGGAAAAAATGTCTTTGAATTAGCTGAGTATGTTGAAGAAAATATGCCGGAATATGACGTTAGGGTTTCAGTTTTAGGGCACATGCAAAGAGGAGGTACACCCTCTTGTTTTGATAGAGTCTTAGCTAGTAGGCTTGGCGTGAAAGCAGTAGAAATGATCATAGAAAATAAAACCAATTTAATGATTGGTCTTAAGAATAATACAGTAATAACTACAGACCTAGAAGAGGCAATTACTGGAGGGCATGAAATTAATAAAGAACTCCTTAGAGTTTCTGATATCATGTCAACATAATATAAAAATAAATTAAATAAAAAATGATTAAAGTAGGAATAAACGGTTTTGGTAGAATAGGTAGATTAGCATTTAGATCTGCAATCAATAGATCAAATATTCAAATTGTTGGAATCAACGATTTATTAGATGTAGAATATCTAGCTTACATGTTAAAATATGATTCTGTTCACGGGCAGTTTGATGGAGAGGTAGAAGTTAAAGATGGTAAATTATTAGTTAATGGTAATTTAATTAGAATTACTGCTGAAAGAGATCCAGCCAACTTAAAATGGGATGAAGTAGGAGCTGACTATGTTATTGAGTCTACAGGTTTTTTCTTAACTGAGGAAACAGCAGGTAAACACCTAGAAGCCGGTGCTAAAAAGGTAGTATTATCTGCTCCATCTAAAGATCATACTCCTATGTATGTAATGGGTGTTAATAATACAGAATTAAGAGCAGATCAGAAGATTTTTTCTAATGCATCGTGTACTACCAATTGTTTAGCTCCTATTACAAAAGTTTTAAATGATAATTTTGGTATTGTTGAAGGACTAATGACTACTGTTCACGCCGCTACTGCAACTCAAAAAACTGTTGATGGTCCTTCCATGAAAGATTGGAGAGGAGGTCGTTCGTCTATTCATAATATCATACCTTCATCTACAGGTGCTGCAAAAGCAGTAGGAAAAGTAATACCTTCTATGGATGGAAAATTAACAGGAATGGCATTTAGAGTCCCTACCATGGATGTTTCTGTTGTAGACTTGACTGTGAAATTAGAGAAACCAGCTTCTTATGAAGACATTTGTTTAGCTATGAAAGCTGCTTCAGAAAGCGGACCAATGAAAGGTGTTTTAGGATATACTGAAGACCTAGTTGTATCACAAGATTTTGTAGGAGAAACTAGAACTTCTGTATTTGACGCTGGTGCAGGAATTGCTTTAAATGATAATTTTGTAAAAGTAGTTTCTTGGTATGATAATGAGATTGGGTATTCAACTAAGATTGTTGATTTAATTGAATATGCAGCAACCTTATAAACATAATAAGCACATACTAAAAATAAAAAAAGTTGTCTCATACATAGACAACTTTTTGTTATTTAACAGCTATCATGCTAATCTCAACATTTACAAATTTTGGTAGGTTTGCAACTTCAACAGTCTCTCTAGCTGGAGCGGACTCCTCATTAAAATAGCTTCCATAAACTTTATTTATTTCTGAAAAACTTCTCATATCTGAAATAAAAATAGAGGTTTTTACTACATTTTCAAAAGTCATATTAGCAGCAGCCAAGACAGCTTTCATATTTTCCATTACTAAAGAAGTTTCTTCTTGAATACTGTTATTTTTTAATTCTCCAGAAGATGGGTCAATTGCAATTTGACCAGAAGTATACAACGTGTTACCACTCAATACGGCTTGATTGTATGGCCCAATTGGAGCTGGAGCTTTTGAAGTTTTGATTATTTTTTTCATGATATTATTATTTTAAAAAAGTACTCTGTCTGGAGGTTTGTTTTGTTCGTATTTAAGATCACTCAAGACTCCCTTAACCCCAATAAAAAACACATAGGATTGATTGTTTCCAAATGGCACCCAATTAAAGTTAAGTTTCCAGCTATCTAGATCTCTAGAAAAATTCATTCTAGTAAAAGTGAAGCCACCACTTTGGATATCGTACCCAGAAGAAAAGCCCACTTTCCACTTAGGTGTTAAATCAAAATTCCCGCTAAACATCAACGAATGAGATTGTATACCGATATCTCTTATGCCGTTATTAACGTAGGATGCAGAATAAGCAAGGTTTAAACTCCATGGAATTTTAGATTTATAAAGTTCTGTAACCTCATCTTCTTTACTATTATTCTGCGAGTCATTAGAGTTAGATGCAAAGCTATTTGTAGGGTTAATATTTTTACCAAGTACATCTGGTGTATTTTGGTTTCCATTTCCAGAATTATTACTTTCATTATTTTGACCATCAAAATCTTTACTAGATAGTGTGTAATTAGCAGTCATATTAGCTCTAGTTAACCTAAACAATCCTTTTACAAATTTATCTATCCGTTGTCCTGTTTCATTTATTTGATAAGGGTCTAGTGAGGCATTTAAATTTAGAGCAAGCTTATCTTTAAATATTCTTGTACCAAGGGAGGCTTTTACTGGAGACCATCGTAAACTATCTGCCGCTATATTATATGACGAGTTAAAATTTAAGTTATTTAGAATTGTGATTTTTTTGTCTTCTTCATCGCTATCGGGATCTTCAGGCGCTAACTTACCCTCTATGACATTATTTAGAGAAAGTCCAATGGTGTTACTTAAACCAGATCCAGGTACGCCATAAAGCCCTATTCCACCATCAAAAGGAGAGTATGTTTCAAATGCTGTCCCTTCCAGATTACTTTGAACAGTTTCGTTATATCTTTCGGCAAAATCAGGTCTATAAGAAAAGGAAACTGACGGTCTAACCGTATGTCTAATAGCTTTTAACCGTCCCTTTTTAAAATTAAAAGTTCCATAAATATTGGTAGAAAGACTCAAGCCAGAACTGAACTCTCTAAAGTTGCTAAAACTACTTATAGTATCTGAAACAACAGTTCCAAAAGAACCATCTGTATTTTGTATTGAAGGGTCAAAGTCTTTGTTAATTTTTTTAAAATTCCATACCTCTCTATAGTTAATTTGAGGAGATAAAGTGAAGTAATTTAGTAAGGTAATATTTGTACTTGCGTCTGCCCTATGTTGAACTCCTGCTTTGGCTGTCTTAAACATTTCTGATTTAAAAAAATCATCTTCATTTGTATTGATTCTGTATTCACCCTGCATATTGTATGTTAATCCCATTTTTTGAAGTGGATTCTTTTTGATTCCACCTTTCCCGGCAAATGGATAAATTCTACTCATAGAAACCTGAAGAGAAGGAAGTGCCATAGTAACAGTACCTGTATTTGTGTTTTGAGAATGAGTAGCATTTGCACTCATATTAAATGGTGTACCAGTAAAGGTTTTTTGATATGAAATGGAAGAACTAAAGGTATTGGTTAAAAAATTTGAGTTATTAAACTCATTTAAAGATTGTCTATAATATTGGCTACTCCCTAAATTTACTGATGCACTGAAATTAGAACTTGGACTAGATTTTGAATCTTGCCTGTGACTCCATCTAACATTGAAGTTGGTTGCCTCTGAGTAATCATCAAAACCTCTAGTACTTCTAATTAATTTTTCAAAACTTAGATTGAAACCTCCTGAGAATTTATACCTAACATAATATTGAGAATTAGTTCTAAAACCCCAACTTCCATTGGAATATACATCCCCTAATAATTCAAGATCTACATAATCATTTACCGCAAAATAATATCCTCCATTCTGTATTCCTATACCTCTATTGGACGTACTTGTTTGAATCGCTGGAAAAATAAAACCTGATGTTCGGTTTTTCCCCAATGGGAAATAAGCAAATGGAAGAAAAACAGGTGTAGGTACATCAGCAATCACAAGATTACTTAATCCAGCAACTATTTTTTTATTTGGTACTACTTTCGCCTTTTTAACTCCAATATAATAATCAGGTTTTTCTTTGTCTGAACTTGTGAATTTTATCTTTCGCATGTAGATTGTAGAATCATTAACACGTTTAGCTTTCTCACCCAAAACAAACATTTCAGGTTCTTGTTTGGTTTTTATACCGTAAATGATCGCTTTTTTAGTTTTGAAGTTGTAAATCATAGAATCTTGTTCTGATTCTTGACTACCTTGTTTAAATATAGGCCTTTGATTATACCCTGTACTATCTTTGATACCTTTGGCAAACAGGGTGTTTTTTATGTAGTCTATTACTATAATACCAGCCTTTAAGTCTATGTCAGTGTATACTAGGTGAGCTTCGTTGTAGAGTGTAACTGTTTTATTTTTTGCATTTTGAGTAGTGTAATCTTTAGCAATGTGAGTAATTAAATCTGTAATAGCTTCTTTTGGGCGAATACTATCTACTTGAACGCTATCTTGTTTTTGTGTAATTAGTGTATCTTTTTTAATAGTTGTTGTTGGTAAAAAAGTTGTTTTTGCTAAACTGTCATTAGTTATCAGCGGGATTGGTAAAACTTCTGGCTTTATATCCTGTGATCTTATGTTAGTTAGAGAACAACATAGAAGTAAAATTAAAAGTATGTAAGACAGATTTGATTGCAATATTTATTATGCTATTTTTGTGTATGAGTAAAAATATGCTTCAATATTTGAAGCACCAAATTAGAATAGCCAAAATTAGTTAAATTTTGTTGATACATACTACATATAAAGACAAATTTGATACCAAGATAACCCTAGCCATAGTAGTTATTTTCTCATTTATTTTTTTAAACACAACTCTTGTTTATTCACAAGATAAAAAATTTATTGTGGTACTTGACGCAGGTCACGGTGGGAATGATCCAGGAAATATAGGTAATGGTTATCGAGAAAAAACTATTGCACTAAAAGTTGTCAAGGAAATTCGCAATGAACTCCAAAAAATTAATGATATCAAAGTAATCTTGACTAGAGATAAAGATGTTTTAATTAATCTTTGGAAAAGAGGTGAAATTGCTAACAAAGCCAAAGCTGATTTATTTGTCTCTATTCATTGTGATTCTCATTCGTCAAATGCATATGGAGCAGGTACTTTTGTACTAGGTTTACATGCTAATAAAAGAAATTTTGATGTAGCTAAACGTGAAAATGCTGTGATTTCTCTTGAGGATAATTACAGAGAAAGATATAAAGGATTTGACCCAAATTCAGAGGAGTCTGTTCTTGGACTTACGTTATTGCAAGAGGAAAATCTAGATAAGAGTTTTTTATTAGCTGCTGATATTCAACAAAATTTTTCTAAAGCTTTAAAAAGAAAAAATAGAGGAGTAAAACAAGCAGGCTTTGTAGTTTTACATCAGACTTATATGCCTAGTGTGTTGATAGAGTTAGGTTTTCTAACGAATAAAAATGAAGGAAAGTTTTTAAATTCTAAAAGCGGTCAACAAAAGATGGCTAAAGAAATAGCTAGATCCATCAAGAAATATTACAATCAATTAAAGCTAAATACTGTAGTTGTCAATGATCAGATTTCTATTGAAAACAGCAAAGTTGATGCTACTATTAGAGACGAAGATAAGTTAGAAGAAGAGGTTATTTTTAAAATTCAAATAGCTTCAAGTAAAAATAAAATCGAACTAAAATCATACAATTTTAAGGGGTTGAAAAACGTTCAAAGAGTAAAAGTTGGGTCTTATTATAAATATTATTTTGGAGTTACTACTATTTACAACAAAGTAAAAAACTCACTTTTAAAAGCAAAAAGCAAAGGGTATTCAGATGCTTACATAGCGGCTTTTAAGAAAGGAAAAAAAGTATCTCTTACCGAGGTTTTGAAATAGTTCTTTTTCCTGTTATCTCACAAAAAATAGTAGTATTATTGTAATAAAAATTTAAAAAATGTCTAAAGAGTTAAAAACAGGTGTAGCTGCGATTATAATTTTATGTTTGGGCTATTGGGGTTTTAATTTTTTGAAAGGTCAAAACCTTTTAGAACCAGCCTCAAGAGTTTTTTATATAGAATATGATAATATCCAAGGACTCAACAAAGCCAGTACCGTTAGTATAAATGGTTTACAAGTTGGAAAAGTATCAGAAATTACCTTCAATACAGACACTGTGAAAAAAGGTAAATTGGTAGTAGAAATTGCCTTAGATAATAACTTTGAGTTTTCAAAAAATAGTGTTGCTAAAATTTATTCCACAAGTATTATAGGAGGAGAATCACTTGCAATTATCCCAAGTTATGATGGGGAAATTGCTGTTTCTGGAGATTATTTGATTGGCGAGGTAGAGTCAGATATATTTACTTCAGTAGAAAAAACGTTAAACCCTCTTAAAACCAAAATAGAACGTGTTATCATAGGTGCAGATTCATTGCTAATAGCATTAAACGATGTTTTAGATCTAGAATCTAGAGATAGTTTTAAAAGAACAATTGTAGGTCTAGAATCAACTGTTGGTTCAATGACTACTTCAATTGAGTCTTTTAACAACATAGTAGATGCTTCAAAGGCAGATATAGATATAACACTTCAAAACACAAAAAGAATTACTGAAAATATATCTAAAGTTTCTGACACTCTTGCAAGTGTAGATTTTGGACAGACTGTAAGAACGCTTCAAATTACACTTGAAAATGTAAATGGATTGCTTGTTAACATAGAAAACGGTCAGGGTTCACTTGGTAAGTTAGCAACTGATAACTCAATGTATGAAAATTTAACAAACGCTTCTAAAGAACTAGAGGAATTACTTAAAGAGATGAAGTTAAACCCAAAAAGATTTGTTCACTTTTCGTTATTTGGTAAGAAAGCAAAACCTTACATGAAGGAAGAAAGTAAAAAAGATAATTCCAATGAGTAATTTTTAGAGTTATTAATAGTAGTAAAACGATTTACATCAAATAAAAAATAATTAAATGGATTATTTACCAAATGTGATTTTTGCGATAGCATTGCTTTTAGGAATCGGTTTTTTTGTTTCTAATGTATTAAAATTGGTAAGAAACATCAAACTTGGTAAAGACCTAGATAGGTCTGATAATAAACTTGAAAGGTGGAAAAATATGGCAAGAATTGCTTTAGGGCAATCAAAAATGGTTAGTAGACCAATAGCTGGATTTTTACATATAGTTGTATACATAGGTTTTGTTGTAATTAACATTGAAGTTTTAGAAATTATTATTGACGGATTGTTTGGTACTCACAGGGTTTTTCAACCACTTCTTGGAAATTCTATATATGGTTTTTTAATTGGAACATTTGAAATTTTAGCATTTCTCGTTTTAGTAGCCGTAATTATATTTTGGTTGAGAAGAAATATTGTTCAGTTAAAGAGATTTATGAGCAAAGAAATGAAAGGTTGGCCAAAAAATGACGGTAACTTAATTCTCTA
>Ga0115571_1001773_pt1 | contig 14821 bp, 8 predicted proteins | sample COGITO_mtgs_1205_FD_87293 | JGI IMG/M metagenome (GOLD analysis project Ga0115571, IMG submission 87293) | Pelagic marine microbial communities from North Sea - COGITO_mtgs_120531 | ecosystem: Environmental > Aquatic > Marine > Epipelagic | place: Germany:Helgoland, sampling site Kabeltonne...
CCCAACGCCGCCTCCAGCGCGCCCATCAGGTAGGTATCCCCTCCCGTGGACTGACCCATAAGGGGATCGAGTGGCGACCCGGTGGCGGCTCGAGCGGCGGCTCTGTCGATTAAGCCGCGATCTTCACCCCATTCGTTGGAACGTACGTATGGTTCACCATACTGTGTGACGTGTGCGCTGGCTGGGTTCATTCCGTGTGGTGGGTACCCTGGGTGGTTGCCTGGGTACGCGCCGCCCGCGCTGCTGCCGTAGGGGAGCGGCGGTGGCGGCATGCCCGGGTGCGTCCATCCCGAGCTCAAGTAAGGATTGGCATGCCCTTGATTAGCATGCCCGTGAAGGGGCCCCCCGTGACTGCTGTACCCACCGCCCGGGCGGGTTCCACCGGGCGCCGTGGAGTCGTACGCGAGGGATCCCGCGCCCGTCCCGCCTCGCCCCAACGCACCGAGCGCCACGAGCCATTCCTCCATCTTGCGGAACCCGCCCGCCCGGGCGAGGTCGAGGGCGGTGAATCCCTCGGCGGATTGCAGGTTGAGGAAGTTGCGGTCGGGCGGGTGCGCGCTGTACACCGCCCATCTCACCACGAGCTTCGCCGCCCGCAGCGCGCCCCTCGCGCACGCCGCGTGAAGCAGGGTATTGCCGCCTTCGTCCGTGGCGCGCGGCATCACCCCCCGCTGCAGCGCATCCTCCAGTTCCGGCACGTCGTCGCGTCTCGCGGCTGCGTACGCCTCGGCGAGCGCGACGTCGTCGCCGCCGAAGGCTTCGTCGGAGGCGGCGGCGCCCTTGCGACGGCGGTCACGCTCACGACGCTCACGACGCTCGGCCCTGCGCGTCTGGGAGAACGAGCCGGAGCTGAGGTGGCCCCCGTCCCCGGTCGTCGTCGCCATCCCACTCATTGTGCCAATTGATTGTGGTGGTGCCCGATTCCGGGCGCGGGTCAGCACGGCAATCCCGTGAGTTCACTCGCAGTCTGATTGACTCAAGAATGACGGTCTGCATTTCCGTCAAATTTGAATCGAGCCATCAGGCCTGTTTTGAATGCGAAACGATAGATTCCTCGTTGTTTGCCATCACAGCCGGAGAGCGCCCGACGGCGGCAGCAGGCACGCACGCCCACTGACCGCGTCCACGTTCTGCGGTGACACACGGAACGAACAGAGAGGCGTTCGATCGTATCGACGATGTCCGCCAAGAAGGCCACCCCGCAGAAACCTGCCGCGCCAATCACGTCCTTCTTCACCAAGGCGCCGTCCCCCTCGCAGCAGCAGCAAACCACCACGGGCCAAGCCGCGAAGGGCGCGGCGATGGCGGAGGCGGCGACCGTCGGGGTGAAGCTCAACTTCGAGCGTCCCGCGGCGAACGAGCCGTCGAACAAGGATTCGCGATCGCCCCTCCGGACCCTCCTCCCGTCCGCCCCACCCACCGAGCCCAAGAGCGCGAGCGGCGCCAGTCGCAGGGTGGACGCCGAGGGCGGACCGTCCGAGGAGACGTCGACGCGAGATCCACCCGTCGCCGCGACCGCCGAGGGAAGCCCGGTGAGCGCGAGCGTCGGGGACGCGCATTTCATGACCCCGGCGCACGCACTCAGGGGCCCTCAGGACGAGGACGCAACACCGGGAGATACCCCCGCGACGGTGCGTGCCAAGCATCGCCCGCTCAATCGTGGCACCCCCAATCGATCCGTCACCGCATTTCAAAAATCACGACCCGAGTCCATTGAGTCCAGACCCCACTGGGGGTCGATCCGCCCATCCATCCACGTCCCTAAACCCGTCACCTGACGCTATATCCCACCCATCACCAATCACACAATCAGGCGATCGACCCCCGGGCCGCCCCCGCGCCCCAAAGCGCCGACCAAACAGACGCCGACGACGCATCCAAGGCTAAAACCCCGGGCTTCGTAGGGGCAAACAGTGAGACGGTCAAAACCCCCGGGACGGTCGGCCAGTCCGCGTCCAAGTCTTCCGTCGCCCGGTCCGCGGCGCAGACACCGGAGGAACTCGCTCAGCTCGCCGACAAGCTGGAGAAGGAGGCGAACGCCGAGATTGACCGCCTGAAGGACCCCGCTAAGAAAGCGGCGGCCTTGGCGGACGCGGACAAGGACAAGGCGACCACCGAACCCGGCCGGCTCCTCAAGAAGGCCAGGCGGGCGAGGGCGCGTGCCGAGAAGGCTGTCGCCGACGAGGCTCTCAGGGCCAAGGCGGCCGCGGAGAAGGAGGCGGCCCGGGTGGCCAAGGATCAGGAGCGGGCTCAGCGCGAACGGGAGAAGGAACTCGCCAAGGAACAAGCCGCGATTGAAAAAGCCGAAAAAGCCGCCAAGATCGCCGCCGAGAAGGCTGAGAAGGCTGCCAAGCTCGAAGCGGAGAAGGCTGAGAAGGTCGCCAAGCTCGCGCGGGAGAAGGCTGAGAAGGAGGCTAAGCTAGCGGCCGAGAAGGAGGCCAAGGCTGAGAAGGAGGCCGCCGCCAAGGCGGCCAAGGCGGAGCGCGAGGCTAAACTCGCCGCCGAGAAGGCCCAGCGCGAGAAGGAGCGCGAGGACGCCAAGACGCAGAAGGAGGCTGAGCGCGCCAAGGCTGAGGCTGACAAGCGCGCCGCGATCGAGGCTGCGTCGGCTAAGAAGAACAAGCAGAAGAACCAGTTTGCGTCGTTTTTTGCAAAGGCGGCCAACAAGACGCCAGACCCGGAACCCGCCGTCGTCGCGCCCGTCGTTCTGTCATCCGCGCTCGACACGAAGAAGGCTGACGAACTCGTGGCATTGACCGTCAACGGAGGTTCCAACGTGGCGACCGCGACGCTCCTCTCGGACGCGCGTGCCAGGTGGCGAGCCGAGAGCCGCTCGTTCGGCGCCGGGGACCGGTGGGGCGGCAGGCGGGTGCCCAAGCGCCGCCGCGACGAGGGTTTGTTGGGTCCCGATAAGTCGCTCCAGGACGCGGTCGACGCGAGCGTCATCGCCGTCGATATCGCCCCCAAGCGACGCAAGCTCATCAGCGTGCAGTGCTCCTCGCACGTCGTCGTGGACGGCGTGTGTCGACAGGAGGGGTCCTACAGGCACGCGTTCCAGCTCGGGCCCCAGGACGACGACTCCGGCAGCTTCGATAAGACGTTCCCGGTGGACGGGGGACGGCCCGCGTTCTGGGGCTCGGGGGTGTTCCCCGAGCGCCCGGGGCGAGTCTCCTCGCACGTCACCGGTCGTACTCCCTTTCGTAAGGATTCAAAGGTTGAGTACGTCGCCGACGACGGCGAATATTTCGACTCGGGGGACGAGTGGGAGGAGGTGGAGGAGGGCGAGTCCTTGTCCGACGAGGACGTGGATGCTGACGAGGACGGCGAGGCCATCTCGGACGAGGACGAGGACGGTTTCGTGGTGAAGGACGGCGAGCTGTCGGAGGGTGAAGGGGTCAAGGATGAAGGAGAACTCGCGCACGACCCGATGGACCTCGACGACCTCGGCTCCGACGACGAAGGTTTGGATATCGTGGGCGCCGAACTCGAGACAGGTGCGACGGACGGACTGAGCTCATCCGGGTTCAGGAACCGCGCACTATCGCAGCTCGTGCAGTGGACGAAACAGGCGAGGCGAAGGAACCAGCCGCTGGTCATCGCCGATTTCGGCGCGGCTCCCCCCGGCACGCCCGAGGCGAAAACCGAGGAGTCGGGCGGGACGGACGGCGCGAAACTCGACGTTCTCCGCGCTCTCGCGCCCGTTCGGTTCCGTCCCGGTACGTACTCACGCGCCGCTATTCGCATGTACGACCCGTCGGTGTCCACGAACAACGACGACCTCAACGCTATTGACAGGGACGCGCCGGGAGGAAGCGGAGCCGGTAGGAAGCGATCAGCCGCCGACCTCGGCGCCGACGCGAATTCCGAAGGCGACACTGCGAAAAAAGGCAAAAGCGAATTCCCGGACGAGCTCCTCAGGCCTCTGGTTGAGTTTCTCCTCACCAACCCGAAGTTGCAGAGCAAGGGTGCGAGGGAAAAGTTCACGGAGGTTTCCCAGGTGAACGGCGCTCATCCCGATTTGACCAAGAAGGCGGTGCAGCGGAAGATCGCCGAATGCGCCGAGTATCGGTTGACCAAGCCGCAGCGGTGGGAGATCAAACCGCAGGTGTTCGCGTCGGTTAACTTGAGCTCGCAGGAGGCGGACGCGATGCGCCCCGAGGATGGAAACGAGTTCCCCGACGAACTCGTCAAGCCCCTGTTGGAGTTTCTCCTGACCAACCCCAAGCTCCAGAGCAAGGGTGCGAGGGAAAAGTTCCTGGAGGTTTCCCAGGCGGACGGCGCGCACCCTGACCTGACCAAGGCTGCGGTCCAGCGGAAGGTCACGGAGCTCGCCGAGTACAAGGGCAGGCGGTGGGAGGTCAAACCCGAGGCGTTGGCCGCGGTGAACATCGCGTTCGACGCGGCGGAGGCGATGCGGCCGCCGCACACGCCCACCAAGGCGGAGAAGGCGGCGGCTGACCGCGCCGCCAAGGAGGCTGCCCGGGACGCGGTCAAGGCTGCGAACATGGCCAAGGCGGCGCTCTTCCAGAAGGCCCCGGGAGGACCCACCGCCCCGGCGATTGGGACGGTGTCGCTTCAGGGCGAGCCCGCTGCGGAGCCCGAGGGTGGAGCCCAGTGAAGACGCGCCACATGTGTCACGCGGCGGAGCGAAGGAGGGGCGAGGATGAGTGAGATGGGACGATGACCATTCACGGGCGGGCGCCTGTACCGACTACGGTGAACGGGTATCATGACGACGAATTGACGTGTTGAGAGGGGAAGGTCCGACGAGGAGGCTCGCCCCCGGTTGAGTGCTTGAAATATGAATCTCATTTTCACGACATTTTTGGCCGGTTGCAAATTCTTGGTTGCAAATTTCGACCGAAATTTGGGACTCAGTTAACTCAAGACTTCTTGAGTCAATCATCGTATGGGCATTTTAGACTGAAGGATGAGGAGGTGTTACAGACAGACGTCGAACAGGCGTTGGAGAGATCCGAGTGCGTGAACCGCCCGCGCCGCGTTGCGTGCGCGCCACTCTGTTCGACGCCGTGGTGGACGGATCGGCAGTGAGTAGAAAGTTCACGCGACTCGTGCTCAGTGAGTCGCCAGGGAACGCACCCGCCCGGATACCAAGGCTCGGATACGACGCGCGCCTGTCGCACCGGTCACCGCTCGGCAGTCCCAACACTCGCGGGGCGGCACATCGCAGAGACATCACTCGTCATGGAGTACGCTCCCATTCGGGTCGAGGAGGCGCCAGGGATGTTCGTTCCGCCATCCTCCGGGTCCTACGGCGCCGCGGGAACGTCCTCACGCGATGACGTTCCCAAGAAGCCCAGGAGCGTCGTCGGCCAGCTGTTCGGCTCGTCGGCGTCGGTGCCGGTGGTGATTGGGATTGGGGTGTTGTGCATGGTCGTCGGGGCCGCGGTCGGCGTGCTCGCGTCGCCGTCGCTGGCGACCGGATGGGGCGGCGCGGGTGGCATCGGAGGCGCTCCGGTGGCCATGGCGACCGCACGTGAGGGTATCGCGCGAGACGTCCACGCCGCACCGCGGGTCGTCGCCCCTCCGCTCGAGCGCGCGTCCGCCTCCTCCATCCGCGAGGAAAAGGCGCGCCTCGAGACGACGGAGGAAAATCTCAACATCCGGCTCGCCTCTCTCGGCGACGCGCGCGACGAGGACGACTCGGACTCGGACGTCGTCGAGACGCCCGACACCAAGGTCTTCCCGGCTCTCGGCGCAACGCCCGACGCGAACGCCGAGACGACGCGCGCGGCTCGCGTCGCCGAGCGCGTCGCCGAGCGCAAAGAAGCTCGTCTCCACGACAGGCTCGAGCGACAGGTGGATTCCCAGCTGGGAGCCGCGGCGACCCCGGGCGCGGGCGCGCTGCCCCGCCCGGGGCCCAAGCGCGTCCCGTCCTTCCCCGCGGACCCGTCCGACGCCCCGAATCACCCGGTCCCCGGCCAGGGTGCCAACGGTGACGACAACGTCGAGACGGACTCGACCGCGTCGACGACGGCCGAAGACGAAGCTACCAAAAACGACGGAGGGAAAAAGACGGGAAAGAAGGACCCTTCGTCAAAGCCCGACAAGAAAGGCACGGATGAAACCACCGAGGGCGGGACAGACGCCGAGTCCTACGCTGACGCCGCATACGGCGCGTACGACGACGCGTACGGCGGCGGCGGCAGCATGGTGGACATGATCAATTCCATGATTGAAGGCGCCATGGATTCGCGGACCGAGATCCACGCGCCACCCGCCGAGCTCAGCGCCAAGAACACGGAACTGCTCAAACACCTCGACAGGTCCATCCCGGACATGGCGGGGGAGAAGGAGATGGGGTACTTTCGGTACCCGCACCTCCGCGGCGACGCGTTGGTGTTTGTGTCTGAAGGGAACGTCTGGTACGCCAAGAAGAGCGGCGGCGCGGCGGCTCGAGTCTCGGCGTCCTATTCCGTCGAGGCGCTGCCCAAGCTCAACAAGAACGGGACCGTGATCGCGTTCCTGGCGCAGTCCGTGGACGGGTACGAGGTGTTCACGCTGCCCGTCGCGGGGGGCGTCGCGAAGCGCGTGAGCTACGGCAGCGCGGCGGTGAAGCTGGAGGGGTGGACCGCCGACGGCAAGATCCTCGTCGTCACCTCCTTCTTCTCCCCGACGGGCCTCGCGCAGCTCGCGACGGTGGACCCGGACACGAGCGAGATGACCGTGCTCCCCTTCGCCAGGGCATCGGGCGGTACGCAGGACGCGACGGACGGGTGCTACGTGTTTTACCCGCTCCGCCAAACCTCCGCTACCAAGCGCTACGAAGGCGGCGAGCAGAGCCGGCTGTGGCGGTGGTGCGACGGGGACGACGAGGCCACCTTGTTGACCCCGGAGTCGTGGAGCAAACGAGGCGCGTGGTCGCCCGTCACCTCTCCCGCGTTTCCGGACCAGATCTTTTTCATCTCCGACCACAGCGGCGTGGCCAACGTGTGGGTGATGGACAAGGATGGCACGAACAAGCGCCAGCTCACCAACTCGTGCGGCATGGACGTCATGGAGATGACCATCGACGGAAAGGACGGCATCGCGCGCATCGGCGGCGGCCTCCACAAGTTCGCCATCGACGACGCACCCGCGGGTAACGAGAAGGGCCTCGTCGGCGCCATCCTCACCGAGGCGCCGCACGAGATTCCCATCACGCTCACCAGCGAGTTCAGGGACGCCGCCGAGCAGAAGATCTTCGCGCCGCTCGAGGAGCTCAGGGAGCTCGCGCTGTCCCAGGATGGATTCTACGCCGCGCTCGTGATTCGCGGACAGATCTTCTTCACCCCGCTCCTCGAGCAGCTCGGCACACGTCTCGAGCAGGTGACTCAGCACCAGGGCGCCGTCCGCTATCGCCACGTGCAGTTTGTCAAATCGGATTCTCCGGGGGACAACACGAAGATCATCGCCATGTCCGACGCCTCCGGCGAGTACGAGTACGTCCTCCTGGAGCGCCAGAAGGGTGGCAAGATGGGCGCGGCGTGGACCGAGACGCAGCTCACCAAGGGTGGCAAGATTCGCGGCGTCATGTCCTACTCGGACGTCTCCCCCGACGGCACCGCGCTGGTCTTCGACGACACCTACGGCGAGGTCAACGTGCTGAACCTCACCTCCACCGCGGTCAACACCGCCAAGTACCGCACCGACTCTGGCCCCACCGCGGAGGAACAGGCGTCCATGCAGGAGATGATGATCAACCAGCTCATGGGCGCCGCGGGCGGCATGGCGGGCGGCGGCGGCGGCGCGGATGCCACCGCGCAGAGCCGCCGGATGGCGATGAAAAAGGGCAAGGGTGGTAACAAGCCGAACGTCGTCAACCCCAGCGATGACGATGAAGACGTCGACGTCGACGATGAAGACGTCGACGACGCCCAGGGCCAGAAGCCCAAGGCTCCCGCGGGTGGAAAAGACACCGACGCGGCTCGCGAGCGAAGCCGGCTCAGGCGTAAGCGCCGCGCGGGTCTCCGCCGCGAGGCTCGGTCGCAGTTCCGCCGCGACTGGCGCGTCGCCGCCAACCTGGGCACCGAGTCCAAGGGTGGGTTCACCTTCTCCGGGTTCGACGGCGGGTTCGACCAGGGTGCGCGCGCGAGGGACATGCACCACTCGCGGTACGGGCAGATGCCTTCCGAGGGTGGATATTCGTCCCTCTTTGGAGCGCACCTCGGCGCCGCGCCCCCGCCCAGGCCTTCCGGGTCTGGAGGCGGCGGGAAGAAAAAGTCTGGGCAGGCGAACATGCGCACCGTCATGTCAGGCCTCCGGCCCGAGGCGGCTGGGGACTACTCCTGGTCCCCCGACGGTAAGTGGCTCGCGTTTTCCGCGTCGGACGCCTCTGAGTTTTCCTGCGTACACGTGTGGAACGTGGAGACTGGCGAGACGCAGCGTTTGACTCACCCGTCGTACAACGCGGTGGAGCCCAAGTTTTCCCCCGACGGCTTCTTTTTGTACTACTTCAGCGACCAGCAGATCGAGTCCGAGGCTGGTTCGCCGTACGGGGCGCGCGGAGGCGAGCCGAGCTACCTGGGCACCCAGCAGCTCATGTGCCTGCCCCTTCGCGAGGGTTTCAAGTGCCCTTTCTTCATGGGCGACGAGCTCAACGTCGCCGGTCAGATTTTCGACCCGGCGGTGGGCAAGCAGATCGCCACTAAGATCGCCATGAACAACATCGAGAAACGCGCCGTCCCGGTGCCGTTCCTGGAGAAGAAGCAGTACTTTGGCCTTCACATCATCGGCCAAGGTAACACGTTCATCATGCAGATGTGGGACGGCGTCGGGTTCTACCTCGTCGCCATGGACATCATCTCCGGCACCGTCCTGCCCATCTACCCCGATCCCATCGGCGTGTACGTCAGCGGCGACAGCTCCGTGGTCATGATCGCCGTGGAGCAAGGCCTCGCGTTGTTCAGCAGCGAGGCTATCGCCACCCCAGGCGTCGCGCAGGATCAGCTCCTCGCCTCCGCCGTCGTCTGGGCACCCCCCGAGTCCTGGGCGGTGACCATCTCGCCTCGCGCCGAGTGGATGCAGATGTACAACGACGCCATGCGCAACATGAGGGACGCGTTCTACGACCCCAACATGCACGGCCTGGACTGGGAGGGCATCACCGAGATGTACCGACCCCTCGTCTACCGCGTCAGCACCAAGAGCGACCTTCGCGACGTCCTCCAGCAGGCGCTCGGCGAACTCTCCGTGCTTCACGTGTTTGTGTCCATCCGATCGGACGCGCCCACGTTGCCCGTGGGTGAACCCAGCGCGTGCCTGGGCGGTAACCTGCGCAAGACGGATCGGGGCATGGAGGTTGTCCGCGTCTTTGACACGTCCGGCATCCTCGGCGCGCCCGACTCGCCCCTGAGCGCCATGGCCGTCGACCTGAGACCCGGCGACGTCATCACCCGCGTGGACGGCGTGCCCCTGAACGACACCGGCGCGCTGGTCTCCAGGTCCTTGCTCGGTAAGTCCGGCATGCAGGTTTTACTGGAGGTTGACGTCAAGCCGAGGGACCCGCCGGATGCCGAGGAGCAGATGATTTTGGACCAGCTCCAGATGGGCGCGGCGGGCGGCGGCGGAGCCGGGGGCCAGGGCGGCGCCGCGGGCGGTGCCTCGGGGCAGGGTGCCATGGGCGCGGGGTCATACGGCGGCGGCTACGGCCAGGGCGGCTACGGCGGCTACGGCGGTCAGGGTGGCTACGGCCAGGGTAACCCCCACCAGCAGTCGGCGCCCCAGTGGATGACTCGCGGTCACGGCGGCCGCGGCCACGGTTTACCGTCGGTGACGCACAAGGTGAAGGAGGTTCGTCGCATGGCGCAGCTCGGTGCCGGCGCGAAGGGCGCACCCAAGCCGTCGCTTCCTTCCAAACCCGGCGCCGCACAAGCCGCGGCGGCTCCCGGCGCGGCGGCTCCCAAGCTCACCCCGAAGCGTGACGGCGGGAACGCCACCGAGGTTCCCGAGGAGGAGAAGAAGATTGGCGGCGTTCAGAACTTCGTGGTGACCCCTCTGTCCCACTTCGAGTGCTCCACCCTTCGCGCGGCGGACGCCCTCAACGCACGGAAGAACCACGTCACGTCCAGGTCCAACGGCGACATCTCCTACATCTACCTCGAGGACATGGAGCAGATGGGCCAAGGTGAATCCAACTCGTTTGACGACTTCGCCGCTCAGTTTTACCCCGCCATTCGCAAAGCCGGTTTGATCATCGACGTGCGACGCAACGCGGGTGGAAACATCGACACGTGGATCCTCGAGCGTCTCCGCAGGGTGGCGTGGATGTTCAACACCGAACGTAGCGGCCCGGGCGACACCACCATGCAGTACGCGTTCATGGGCAAGGTTGCCGTGCTGGTGGATGAGATGACGAGCTCGGATGCCGAGATTTTCGCCGCGGGTATCCAGCGCCTGGGACTCGGCAAGGTGATCGGCATGAGGTCGTGGGGCGGCGCCGTGGGGTACAGCAGCAACCCCGAGCTCTCACTCGTGGACGGTAGCGGGTTCACCATCCCTTCCTTCGGCCCGTACGCGGGAGACAGGTGGATGATTGAGCAGCAAGGCGTCGTCCCGGACATCGTCGTCGATAACCCCCCGGTGGCGGCTTTCAACGGGCACGACGCGCAGCTCGACGCCGCCATCGACCACCTCCTGGACGAGATCGCGGAGGTGAAGGGCGACGAGGTCATCCCGCAGAAGCCGGCGTACCCGGACTGGTCGTTCGACCGCGACGTGTGCAAGTCTGGCGGCGACGGAAGCAAGCGGAGCCGCGACGTTCGTGCGCTCGTCATGGGAGCGCCGGAGCCTCTGCCCGCCGCGGAGGAGGTTAAGAAGCTCACGCCGAAAAAGGCGAAGAAGAGCCATCATAAGCATCATAAGCACGGCGAGGACTCGGCGTGAGGGAGGACGTCCGAGCGGGTCTATAGATTTATTCATATGACGTATTGTTATCACCATCCCTGCGCGGAGTCTTCTATCAGTCTATGTCTAAGTGTTGGCTGTTGTACATCTCTCAAATATTTTGCCGCGTGCCCGAGATCCGCGTCTAATCTCCCGCGGACGAACGCCATCCTCGCCCACACCGGGCGAACCATCACCCCCAAGTCCCTCACGGCCACGTTCACGCGTCCGCCTGGAGCGCGGCAGCCTCCCTGCGCAGCTCCTTGACCACCGCCGCGAGCGCCTCCGGGTTCACCCCGTTCTCGCACAGCGCGATGAGGATGGCGAGGCTCTCCTTGTCCAGGCCGCAGTCCAGCAGCTTGGAGATTTCATGCGCGATGTCCAGCGTCTCCTTCGCCTGGTACACGGCGACGTTATCCATTCTCGTTTGACTTCCAACGACGCGCGAGCTTCGAGGTGGAGGCGCGCCTTGAAGTGAAGGTTGGCTCGGTTGATTTCAAAAGTCAGAACAGAAGAAAGCTTTTTTTCGTCAGCTCGCGGCGTGCGCCAGCGAGCTGCTCCAGCGTGTTGCTCTGGAAAAATCCGCAATAAACCCGGTGGTCCATCCCCGTCGCTCTCCCTTTTCAGCAGCCGCAAGCGCACGCTTCGGTCACTCCGTTCGAAAACACAAACGAGACAATGGTCAAGTCCGTCGTCGAGTGCTCCCCCGACCTCACCTGGGCGCTGGTCGCGAAGAACAACGTGTTCATCCGCCGCTCCAGGTCCGCGACCAGGCAGAAGTGCTTCCGCTCCTTCTCCGCCGAGGCCGCCAACGTCACCTCCGAGCACAAGTTCAAGTTCTCCGGTGCGTCCACATTCCGATCGTCGTGCGATAGAGGGATGCCGTGGGACGCGCGTGGGGTCGTGGATCGACCCCGCGCGCGTCGCGTCGCGTAAAACCCTAACCCATCGTCCGGGGAAAAAAACATCCCGCGTCGTGACCTGCGGACAGTAGGGTTTTTTGTGTGTCTCGATCCATTGCGACTGACCTTTCCTCCCTTTCTTGACCATCGCAGGCCTCGCGAATGACGTCGCCGTCGGCGTGAACGCGTTCAAGTACCCCAAGGACTACTCCAAGAAGCAGAACGCCACCGCCGTCGCCGTCATCGTCGGCGGCAAGACCACCAAGGTTGCGGGCATCTTCCAGCAGCAGGCCAAGGCTGTGGCCGACGCCGTCGCCGCGTCTCGCCCCGACCTCACCGTCGCCGCCCTCGCCAAGCTCTCCGCCGTCCAGAGGGGCCTCCGCGTCGCGGCCGCCGCGGCCAAGGCGCAGTAAGTGTGAAGTCTGGGCAGAGAGACTCTCGATGGTGGGTGGGTGTGGAGATGAGGGCGGTTGCGCTCGAACTTAGCTTAGCTTTTGAAGAGCAGAAGAGAAACCAACAACTACCGTGTCTTCATACGAGTTTCCGGGACATTACCCGTTAAAAGACGGTTATTTCTGATTTGCACGCATTTCCTCAGACTACACTTCCGTACAGTCGCCGACAGAAATAACGAGAGCCACTCGTAAAACGTGTTCGTTGGAAACGCATTCATTCCCTTCGCGCGCGCAGCGAGGAGACGACGTGGTGACCTTCCACATCCGTATCCTTCACTCGCGCCACTACCCGACCAGTGATCCACCATGGCCGGTGATATGCCCGACGGCAACAAGGCGCCCGACTGGAAGACCGGCGCGGACGGCGAGGCTGAGATCCAGTGCTGCGTCGGGTTCGGCGCTGGCATCGCCAAGGACTTCCGCCGCCGCTGGTCCATCTACGGCGATGACTGGAGCCGCGGCACGAAGGTCGGGCTGAAGATCTTCGCCCCCGCCACCTACATCTTCTTCGCGTCCGTGCTCCCCGCGCTCACCTTCGGCGAGCAGTTCAGGGACGAGACCAAGGAGCTCTTCTCCATCCCGCACATCCTCTGCGCCACCGCGATCGCGGGCGTCCTCCAGTCAGTCTTCGGCGGCCAGCCCCTTCTCATCGTGGGCGTCGCCGAACCCATCGTGCTGGTGTACTACTACATGTTCAAGTACGCCGACGGTCAGAGCGACCTCGGACCCGAGCTCTTCAGGCCCTTCTGCACCTGGGTCCTCATCTTCACCGCGCTCATGCACTTCATCCTCGCATTCGCCAACGCGTCCGAGTACATCAACGCCTTCACGCGGTTCTCCGGCGAGACCTTCGGGACCCTCATCGCGCTCCTGTTCTTCCAGGCCGCGGTCAAGGGTTTGAAGGATGAATTCGACGAGCCGCACGACGCCCCGGTGGCGTACAGGACGGTGAACGGCGTCTGGTCGCTCTTCCTCGCCACCGGGCTGGTCCTCCTGGCCATCTTCCTGATGGGCGCCAGGAAGTGGCACGTGGGACGGCCGTGGCTCAGGGCGCTCGTCGCGGACTACGGCGCCTTCTTCGCGGTCATCATCGTCACCGCCGTCTCCTACGCGGTCAAGGCTCCCGACGGCGCCGCCTGGGACCTGCCCACCCGCGTGGCGTGTAAACAAATCTACGACCCCGAGGTGACGGACACGTGGAAGACCACCAAGTACCTCGGGGACGTGCCCGCCGGCCAGGTCGCCGTCGCGCTCATCCCCGCGCTGATCATCACCGTGCTCTTCTTCTTCGACCACAACGTCTCCGCGCAGCTCGCGCAGGTTGACGACTTCAACCTGGAGAAACCCCCCGCGTACCACTACGACTTTTTGCTCCAAGGGCTCAACACCTTGCTGCTCGGTCTCCTCGGTTTGCCCCCGACGAACGGCGTGCTGCCCCAGGCGCCCATGCACACCCGCTCGCTCATGGGTGTCGGGCAGGACCGCACCAAGCCCGGAGGATCGGACGTCGTGCTCGAGCAGCGCATGTCCAACCTCATTCAGAGCGTCCTCGTCGGCGTCTGCCTGTTCATCTCGCCCGTCATCAAGCTCATGCCCCGCGCGGTGCTGTGGGGGTACTTCGTGTTCATGGCCATCGAGTCATTCCCTGGTAACCAGTTCATCCACCGCATCACCCTCTTCATCATGGACATCCAGTCGCTGAGGGCGGGCGAGTCCCAGCCTTCGTACGTCGACCTGGTGCCCATGAGGGACACGCAGAAGTTCACCCTGATCCAGATCTCCGCTCTGGGCGCCGTGTACGGAGTGACGTGGGCGGGCGTGTACGGCATCGCGTTCCCGCTGCTGATCATGGCGCTCGTGCCCCTCAGGCAGCACTTCATCGTGAAATGGTTCCCGGCGTCCAGTCTAAGGCACCTGGACACCGCCGAGGACGTGGAGGAGGTCGTCGCGGAGGACGGGCCGAACGTGGACCACAGGCTCGACAGTTTCGGCGGCGCCGGTGTGCTCGACGGCGCGGGTGCGTTCGTGCAGAAAAAACACGAGGCGCCCAAGGCGGAGTCCATGAACAAGCAGTGAGTTGCGAGGCTGAGGAGGAGGATTCTTTGTTTCATGAAGGGGTGAAATCTGCCCCAAATACACATAGAGGAACCCTGTAAACAAAACACGGTGTCACTCTAATTGCCCATACCATACGATAATAAAAGAAACGATGATGAAGGGTGCCGAAGAGAGTGCCTTTGCCAAGTGGATGTGCTGATCTGTCAGCGGCTCTCCCGCGTTTTGTTATCTCACGTCGGCACGGTCGCACAGGGTCCCGCACGACTCGACGCACCGACCGCACGCGAAACTAACCGCGCGCGTCGACCCACGCGACCACACCTCCGCGACCGGCACCTTTCCAGGTCCACCGGCGACCGCGGACGTCGCCCCTTCGCCCCAGTCAGACGCCGCGTCCAGAACCGCGGTTGGATCCGAAGAAGATGATGCCAAACACTCGCGACTTCCCCCCGCTCACCCCGTTCGCCGCCTCCGTGGTGGAGGGGAAGAGGCGGTTGCCCCTGAGCGATACCGAGAACCTCA
>Ga0115571_1001774_pt1 | contig 14816 bp, 9 predicted proteins | sample COGITO_mtgs_1205_FD_87293 | JGI IMG/M metagenome (GOLD analysis project Ga0115571, IMG submission 87293) | Pelagic marine microbial communities from North Sea - COGITO_mtgs_120531 | ecosystem: Environmental > Aquatic > Marine > Epipelagic | place: Germany:Helgoland, sampling site Kabeltonne...
CGACGTGAGCGGCGAGCAGACCAGGCCCGCGCTCCTCCTCGCGAAGAATGTGCTCGGCGTGCTCGTGACCGCGCTCGACGCGAGGCCACCGGCGCCGCGGTCGGACGAAGACGACGGCGCCGATGATGATGGTAACGGCATGGTATCCCCCGCGCGAGGGCGGAGAACATCGCCACTCCGACCCGGTCCCACCGCGCGGGCCATGAGCCCGGACCCAGCGGAGCCCAAATCCTTCGTAGATGCCGACGAGCTCCTGCCGACATCGGTGCACTCCTTCGGCGACGAGAACGCGCGACCGGACGACGCGCTGTCCCTCGAGGATCTCCGCGGTAAGTGCGATGCCCTCGTTAAGCGCAACACGCGACTGGAGGGCGACCTCAAGGCGGCGATGAAGGAACTCGGCGCGGCGCGCATGCGCAAAAAAGCGGAGGGCGTCCCGATGGATCTGCGCTCGACGAAACATCTCGAGGAGGAGCTCGAAACGGCGAGGTCACAACTCGCGACGGCGCTCGAGGACGGCGCGAGGACCAAGAAAGAACTCGCCGAGATGGTCGAGTTCGCCACGGGAAGGGAGGCTGAGCGCTTGGAGCAGGTGCGTCGGCTCGCGAGGGAGGGCGCGGAGGTCGCTAAGAAGGAGTTGGCGGATGACGTCAAGGACGCGGGCAAACGTGCGAGCAAACAGACGGAGGCGTCGCGGGATCTCGCCGCGCGCGCCGCCGCCGGTATCAGCGAGGCGCTCGCGGTGAACGCCATGCTCGAGCGGCGGCTGGTGAAGGAAAGGGACGGGCGCGTGAGGGCTGAAGCGGCGGCGGGCGCGGCGACTCGAATTCTCGCGTTTAAGCGGATCGTCGAGTTTCAGATGCGTTACGTCTCATTGCACGGCGAGATGCCCATGGACCCGCCGCTGGACAGCCCCATGCTACTCGACGAGCTCAACGCCGCGGCGACGATCATACAGAAGCGTGTGCGCGGTGTGTTGGGACGGAAGGCGGTACGTAGGCTCTGCGAGGAAATCATCGTGGAGGAATACGAAGAGTTTACAAAGATGGAGCGAGCGGCGACTTCGGTGCAGGCGACGTTTCGTGGTCACGTCGCGCGGAAGGACGCGGGCAAGGCGCGGAAGGAACGGCACGTCGCGGCGGTCAAGCTGCAGACGAAATACCGCGGGCACAAGGCGCGGCGGAACTTTGTCACGATGCGTCAAGAGACGGTGGGCGCGGCGACCACGGTGCAATCGAATTTTCGCGGTTTCAAGGCTCGAAAGGCGCACGCGGCGCGGGTCGAGGCGGCGAATAGGGAGGTTGCCGCGTTCGTGAAGGGATGCATCGCGAGGGTGATCGAGGCGGCGGATGAGACGCCGGTTGTGGGGAAGGAGGATACGGAAGATGATGACTTCGCGCGGAGGTCCTCGGAGTTTGACTTTGCGTCCAGGACCTCAGAGTTTGAAGCGTGGGCGGGCGCGAGGGAAACCGCTTGAACGTCGTAAGTGTCCTTACATAGCCGACTCACTCGATAGCCGACTCACTCAGTCATCCTTCTTGGCGTCCGCATCCTTCTCAGCCTTCTCAGCCTCAGCCTTCTCCCGCTCGTCCTTCTCCCGTTGCCACTTCTCTCGGCCCGGGTGATCGGGCGCCATCGGCAGGCCGCAGCACTCGCACGTGGGCGAGTGTTTATAGTACCCTTTGACGAAAGTTTTGTGCTTTGGCCACGGAGCCGCCCACGTCGCGTAACACATCCACCCCGCGCACGCCCACTGCGCCAGCAGCGTGGTCCAATACACGAAGGTGTAATGCGACCGGACCCCCGCGGGCGCCGTCCAGATCGCGACGTCCGCGCCGAGGTCCGCATCGACGACGCCGCTTCCCTTGGCCACCCGCCACCCGTCTCGCCGGTCCCCGGGGGCGGAATCGAGCTCGAGCCATTCCCACTTGACCTCCCCGCCGAGCTTACCGCCGCCTTCGCCGCGCTCCGCCGCGCTGCTGCCGCAGGATACGATGACGCGCGGCGGACGCAACGTCGCGTTGACGTAGGCGCGGCCGAGCCAATCGTCGGTGGTGTCCACGGGAGCAGGGTACCTGTTGTGCACGGGGGCTTTTTCAATCTTCGCCATCGCGACGAGCTCTTTGCCATCCTCCGACAAGGCCACGTTCGCGTTTACGGTGATGGCCAGCGCGGATGCGTTCACCTCCCCCGCGTGTTTCTCGCCGATCCAGTACCAGTCCTCGAAGACCCGCATGACCGTCCCGGGCGGCCTGAACTTCATGATGCGATCGAGTTCGTATCGATCGCCGAAGATGATCGTGGGCAGGTGCCACACGAAACCCACGTGGCACTGGGTCGTTGGGATGGATTTGCCGCGCCATCGAACTTCGGCGTGCGCGGTGATGCGTCGGTGCTGGCCTCTGCCGTCCAAGGTGTGGTTCAGGGCCGTGACGCGGAGTCCGTCGCCGTGGCGCTGCTCCACGGGCGGGTGGCCGAACAGGACGGGCTCGGGAACGCCGTAGTACTCTGCGCAGAATGCCTCGGGCCTGCCCACCGGCCGGGGCTTGCGCTTGATCGGGAACTTGTACGTCTTCTGACCCCAGGTGAACTCCCACTCGAGATCGTACGTCTCCGGGTTCCACCTCCACGCGTCCGCGGGGCACGCCAGGAGCGCCAGGAGCGCCAGCGCGAGGAGGGCACGCCGCGCCATACCGAAGTGATCGAGACCAAACAACAACGGCGAGTTCGAAATTTCTGAAGCATATTTTCCACCGAAAAGATGGCCCCAAGGACGGCGGAACCCAGTCGATGCGTCGCGCCCTCGACCGCATCTCTCGCGTCGCCTCCCACCTCACGTCCACCGGCACCATGTCCGGATCTGCGTCCACCGTGACGTCCCCAGCGTGGCGTCAAGCCGTGCTCACCGCCCTGAAGAAGAACGGCAAGCACATGCCCTACGTCAAGTACTTTCAGATGGCGACGGTGAAGCCCAACGGGCGCCCCGCGAACCGCACGGTGGTCTACCGCGGGTTCCTCGGCGACTCCGCCGACATCACCATGGTCACCGATCTGCGCAGCGGCAAGGTGGAGGAGATCCGGGCCAACTCCGCGGGTGAGTTCGCGTGGTACATGCCGGAGACGAGGGACCAGTTTCGCATCGCGGGGGACCTCACCGTCGTCGCGCACGACTCGGCGACGATGCAGAAGGAGCGGCAGGAGGCGTGGGCGCGGATGAGCCCTGGGGGCAGAGCGCAGTTCGCGTGGCCCGTGCCGGGTTTCCCGCGGCTGGACGACGAGAACCCCGACGCGTTCGACATCCCCGAGGACCTCACCTCGGACCCAAAGACCGTGCTGGAGAACTTTTGCCTCGTCGTCATGAGGGTGGACGAGGTGGACCACCTGAGCCTTCGCAAGAACCGGCGGTGGCATCACACCAGGAAGGGTGACGGCGACGAGTGGGAGAGCGTGGAGGTGAACCCCTAGCGGCGGGTTGACGGTTCATCAGTCCGGGTGGTGGATGCACACACCGCGGGTCGGGTCGACGGGACACGTCATTCAATCTCGCGGTGCCCACGTCGGTTCGTGGGAGCTCAATGGATAAAGTGTTAACCTAAGCTAAGACGACTTCAATAGCACGTGCGCTTCACCCGCATGCTAAGGTTCGCGTCGCGTGTCACCACCGTCGCCCTAAACGCATCGGTAACCACCCGCGCCGCCTACGCGCCGCCAGCCACCGCGTGCTTCATCGCCGCCGCCCCGTCGACGACCTTCCTCGTCCATCACGAAAAGTTTTCGACGATGATGCCCCCAGGAACCCCCCGCGCGTCCATCTCCGTGCCGAGCTCCATCGGCCGCTCCATCGCGCGCCCCTCCATCCGCCACCGCGCGCCCGTTCGCTCATCCACGCGCACGTTCGCGGCTTCCGGCGGCGACTACCCCCCCGGCCAGATCCAGCCCTTCGGCGATCTCGTCGTCGCCGGCGCCGAGGCCCTTCCCGCAGATGCCCAGATGCTCGTGCTCTCCGTGTGCGAGGGCGACGCCGAGAAGCTCTCCGCGGATGACAAGACCCTCGAAGGCTACGCGCCAGGCCTCGCCGCCGTCGTCAAGGATCTCGTGGACGAGCAGGAGTTCAAGGGCGCCGCGGGTTCCTCCGTCTTCACCCGCGTCGCCGGCATGCCCTTCAAGCACGTCGGCCTCGTGGGCCTCGGCGACGCGGACGCCATCACCGGCGACGCGTGGATGGCCCTCGGCAAGGAGGCCACCGCCCAGGCCACCAAGGCTAAGGTCAACACCGTCGCCGTCGGTAAGTACTGGATGGGCGACGAGGAGGCTGCCTTCCGCGGCAAGGCGAACGGCATCGCCGCGGGTGCCTTTCTCGGATCCTTCGAAGATTCACGATTCAAATCCGACGCCAAGCCCGGAAGCGTCAAGACCGTGCACGTGCTCACCCAGCCCGGCGTCGACGTCACCCCGGAGATCGCCGCCGGTAAGGCCAAGGCGTCCGGCGTCGTGCTCACCAAGCAGCTCGTCGCCGCGCCGCCCAACGTCGTCACGCCAACCGCGCTCGCCACCGTCGCTAAACAAATCGCGGATGCGTTTCCGGAGACGTGCTCGGTGAAGATCCTGGAGAAGGAGGAGTGCGAGGCGATGGGGATGGGCAGCTACCTCGGCGTCTCCGAGGCGTCCGACGAACCCCCGAAGTTCATCCACCTCACGTACAAGGCGAAGGATGCCAAGAAGACCGTCGCCGTCGTCGGCAAGGGTCTCACGTTCGACTCGGGCGGATACAACATCAAGGCGGGAGCCGGGTCCATGATCGAGATGATGAAGTTCGACATGGGCGGCGCGGGCGCCACCCTGGGCGCCGCGCGTATCATCGCGGAGACCGCCCCGCCGGGTGTCGAGGCGCACTTCATCATCGCGAGCTGCGAGAACATGATCGGATCCCGGGGCCTCCGCCCGGGCGACATCCTCACCGCGTCAAACGGGAAAACCATCGAGGTCAACAACACCGACGCCGAGGGCCGTCTCACCCTCGCGGACGCGCTCGTGTACGCGGAGAAGACCGCGGGCGCCACGTCCATCGTGGACGTGGCCACCCTCACCGGCGCGATCATCGTCGGCCTCGGCCCCGAGGTTGCCGGCATCTTCACGCCCGACGACGAGCTGGCGGCGGAGCTCGAGGCGTCCGCCAAAGAAGCCGGCGAGCTCTTCTGGCGCATGCCCATGCAGGAGACGTACTGGAAGTCGTGCGGCATGACCAGTGAGTTTGCCGACATGAAGAACACGGGCAGCCGCGGCGGCGGCGCCATCACCGCGGCGCTCTTCCTCAAACGTTACATTGAGAAGAAAGAGACCAAGTGGGGCCACCTCGACATCGCCGGGCCGGTGTGGGACGATAAGAAGGGCGGAGCCACCGGGTTCGCCGCGCAGACTCTCGCGACGTGGATCGCCAGTCAGGGCAAGTGATTACGTTGAAATAAACATCGAATCGTTGGAGTTTGCCGACGTCCCGTACGGCGGGGTGAACGGTTTTCGTTTGCCAAATACAATACAGTCTAAATATTCCACTCGCGTGGGTATGATAGTGGCCCAGGCGTGAGTCAAACCAGCCCCGCGAGCAGGATCCCCGCGAAGAACACCTTCTCGCACGTCGGGTTCTGGCTCGCGGGTAGTATCCTGTGCACCGACGCCCAGAACTTACGTTCGTACGTCTTCACCTTGTCCCCGGTGATCGTCAGCCGAGCATCGGTCCATTCTTTCGGTATCCAAGGCGCGACGTAAGCCTCGTACGCCTCGGGCCCGAGCCGTTCCGGGAGCACCTTCATCTTGGTCAGCAGCCACATGCTCCCGAGGAACAGCGCGCACGGCGAGAAGAGGTGCTTGAGGAAGAGTTTGAGACCGTAGAACCACGCGAAGCCGTACAGGAAGCAGGTGAGCATGTCGCCCGACGATGGCTCGATCGACGACGACGACGACGACGACGCGCGCGCGGGTCTCGGGTTGAGAAGCGCGGCGGACAGGCCCGCGCACGTGCCCCATCCCCACCTCGGCGTCCTCGCGTCATCGCCGTTCCCACCCGGTTGGTGTCCATCTCCGCCCCCGCCCCCACTGTTCCCACTCCCGTCGCCACCCGAACCGATGTTTCCTCCACCGAGCGCGATCGAGGCACGCTCGTCGGGGCATGCTGCCGCCGGTCGCGCGATCGCCGCGGCGGCTCGCGCTCCGGGGGCGATCTTGACGCGACGAGTCACGCGTGATCGCGCGATCGAGGGCCCCGGATGGATCGTCCACATCGCACCGACGCTCATCGTCCCGGCGCGTGTGCCCCACCACAGTGAGGAAGTTGCACCCTCGGAATCGCATTCGTTGTTACCGATTTGCGGCGCTGTGCAAAGCGCGTGCACAACTCACACGCGCTTCGCCTCCGCAAACGCACGCGTGATGGGCGACGGCGGCAAGGCCTACGTCAAGCCCCCTGGGGTCAAGCTCGCGATGGGTTTCGAGGGCTCCGCCAACAAGGTGGCGGTCGGCGTCGTGTCGCACGACGGCGAGATCCTCAGCAACCCCCGCAAAACCTACATCACCCCTCCAGGGACCGGCTTCCTCCCGCGCGAGACCGCCGAGCACCACCGCCGGGTCATCCTCGACATCGTCCAGCAGGCCCTGGACGAGGCTGGCATCAAACCCGCAGATCTGGACTGCCTCTGCTACACCAAAGGCCCGGGCATGGGCGCGCCCTTAGTCTCCGTCGCCGTCGTCGTGAGGATGCTCTCGCAGATTTGGAAGAAGCCGATCGTCCCGGTGAACCACTGCGTCGGGCACATAGAGATGGGCCGCGTGGTGTGCGGCGCGATGGACCCCGTCGTCCTCTACGTCTCCGGAGGCAACACCCAGGTCATCGCCTACAACGAACGTAGGTACAGGATCTTCGGCGAGACCATCGACATCGCGGTGGGCAACTGCCTCGACAGGTTCGCGCGCGAGATCGGCCTGAGCAACGACCCGTCCCCGGGGTACAACATCGAGCAGCTCGCCAAGAAGGGTTCCAAGTACATCGACATGCCGTACACGGTCAAGGGCATGGACATCTCCCTATCGGGCATCGAGACGTTCGCAAAGAGCGAAGCCAGGACCAAGATCGACGCCGGCGAGTGCACAGCCGCGGATCTCTGCTACTCCCTACAGGAGACCATCTTCGCGATGCTCGTGGAGATCACCGAGCGGACGATGGCGCACTGCAACGCGAACGACGTGTTGATCGTCGGCGGCGTCGGGTGCAACGTTCGGCTGCAGGAGATGATGCGGGTCATGGTCGGCGAGCGGGGGGGCGAGCTGTACGCCACGGACGACAGGTACTGCATAGACAACGGCGCCATGATCGCCTACGCGGGGATACTGGCGTTCATGGAGGGACAGAGCGCGACGATGAAGGAGACGGTGTGCACGCAGAGGTACAGGACCGACGACGTGCTCGTGACGTGGAGGAAGGACAAGTGACGTTGTTTGTGCTCTTTCGTTGTAATTTATTTATGTAACTTTTATAACTGAAGCACTGTGGAGGTGTCGATCCCGTTAACCATAAACTCTTCCCTGATACTGCAACCGTGTGGGATACAGTACGGGGATATTTCAGTTCGCCTGATCCACGTTGGCACTCGTGTCTGGCCCACCCGCCCGCGGATCTGCACTACGTGGGGCACCCAGACGCCCACTGAAAGACGGTAGACGCGGGCGAGATGCACTCGACCGTCGTCAGATCGATCTCCGTGAGGCCCGCGGCTCGCGTCGCGGCCGCGCGCGCGCCAAAGACCAGCGCGCGCGCGCCGACTCGACCCGAGTTTTCCAGCGGGGCGAGGGATAAAAATGACGTGTTGAAACTGCGGCAGGGCACCCACCGCGCTCGGTTCGTCGCGCTGTCCGCCGAGAAGAGGAGCGACGGCGCGGGCGAGGCGGACGCGGACAAGCCCAAGAAGGCATCCGACGACGCCGCCGAGGAGAAGGACGAACAGATAAAGGCGGAGGAGACCGTGGATGAGGCTGGGGATGGGAAGAAGGCTGACGACGTGGCTGAGGACGCGGAGAAGGCGCCCGCGCTCGACGACGACGTCGCCCCCGCGCTCGAGAGCGACTGGCGCGACTTCCGCGCCATGCTCATCTCCCAGGAGAAGGGCAAAGAAGAGCTCGTGGACGACGACGAGATCGCCGCCGCGTCCGGCCCCAACCTCGAGCTCCTCAAACAACAAAATCCCAAACTCGCCGCCGACAAGCCGTGGGCGCACAAGATCGGCGCCCCCGAGAAAGGATGCCTCCTCCTCGCCGCCGCCGACGAGTTCGCCCTCGGACAACAGTACTTCCACCAGGCGGTCATCTTACTTCTGGAACACAGCGAGAAGGGATCCATGGGTGTCATCTTGAACCGACCGACGCAGTACAACATGGGGTACGTATCCGGGCAAGCCGACGGACCGTTCGCGGAGAACGCGCTGTACTTTGGCGGCGACGTCGGCGACGGCACCGTCTCTTTCCTGCACGGCAGCGATAAGGTGCAGGGCGGCGCGGAGGTGCTGCCCGGGGTGTACCTCGGCGGGTACGACAGCGCCTGCGAGCTGGTGAGCAAGGATGAGCTCGACGCCAACGAGTTCAAGTTTTTCGCCCGGTACTGCGGTTGGTCGCCCGGTCAGCTGCGGAGCGAGTGCGAGCGCGGGGTGTGGTACCCGGTGGCGTGTTCCAAGCAGCTGGCGCTGAAGCAGGTGATCCAGCTGCCCAAGCCGTTGTGGAGGGAAGTGTTGGAGCTCTGCGGCGACGAGCTCGGGGAAGCCGCTAAGCGAGCGTACGGGGAGGAGGAGGAAAAGTAGTCTAAGAGCTCGTAGTGGAGCTTTCTGATGCGTTTTGTGATGACAGAGCACGTTGTCTTGGTCGAGTAAACGATGACATACCAACGACGTTGTTGCCTCGGTCGAGTATAGCACTACACGTATCGCTCGAGCACCTCGGAGCCGGGTCGTCGGGGTCGATGATTTGGAATGACTCTTAAATTGTGGCGCCAAGATTTGAAGATGGGAGGCACCCTGAAAAGCACCGTGAAAAGATCTGCCCGTGCCCTCTGGCTCCCCTCAAACGACGCCGCGCTATCCGCACGGTCGCCGCACATCGAACCGGGTTCTTCGCAGGACTTTCACGTTCGATACACACTCGTGACCCGCGTGCACCGCGCGTGAGTGTTTCCTCACAACGCACCCGCCGTATCGATCGACGGAAGGGACGCCCATAGAGGATTGAGAGGATAACCTTAGCCATGTCGGCTTCGCTTTCCGCGCGCGCGGCGCTCGTGGCCCCGGCGTCGCGCGTCGCCTCCAAATCCGGGAAGAAGCAGCGGGCCGCGGCGCGACGTCCGGCGCGAACGGCGCGTGCGCATCGCGGCCTCGTTGTCCGTGCCGGCGATCTCGACGATGAGCTCGCGGCCATCAACGCCGCTATCGAGGCACTCAAGAAGGAGAACGACGCGATGTTGTCCGGGGCGCTCGAGTCCGTGGCGACGGTGGTGGAGACGCCGCCGCCGGCTGCCGCGCCCACGCCGCCGCCGCAGGCTGCCGCGCCGCCCGCCGCGCCGCCCGCGCCGCCGCCCCAGGCTGCCGCGCCGCCCGCGCCGCCGCCCGCGCCGCCGCCGCCGCAGGCTGCCGCGCCCCCTCCCGCCGCGCCGCCCGCCCCCGAGGCTGCGGTGCCTCCTCCTGCGGCTGCGGTGCCTCCTCCTGCGGCACCCCCCGCCCCGGCTGAGGTTCCCACCCCGGCCGCGCCCCCCGCCCCGGCCGCGGTTCCCGCCGAAGCCGCGGCGTCTCCGGAATGGATGAACCCCACGCCCGAGGCGGCTCCCGCCGCGCCAGTCGCGCGCGTCGCACCTCCCGCCGCCGCACCCGCGTCGGAAAAGGTACGCCCATCACGTCTTATCCAAGAATTGAATCATCATCGATCCCTCGTCGCGTTTCAAACCTCAACCGCTCACCCGTTCCCTCCTTTACCCCACGCACAGATCCGCTTCGACGAGTACGCCAAGGTTGACTTCGGCGGCCACGACCGCACGGAGACCCACGGAGGCGTCCACATGTTCGCCGTCGAACACCCCGACGGGAGCAAGACGGTGACGCTGACCCAGACCGACTTGCTCCCCGAGGGCGGTTCCCTCGAGTGGCACTGGGCGTGCGTCATGGAGGGAAGCGACACGTGGTGCCTTCCCCCTGACGGCGCGGTGCTCCCCGGGGGTACGAACGATTCGGGCGACGGCAAGGCGTCGCGGACCCCGTTCGGCGGCGACGGCAAGATCGTCATGGAGTTCCCGCGGGGCGTGGGCGACGACGTCGCTCGGCTGGTCGGCATCCTCGTGAGGAACAACTCCGACTGGCTCCACGCCAACGTCGGCGACCTCACGATCCCGCTGATGACCCCAAACTCCAACGGGATCCTCAAGGCGCTGTCGTCCGGCGAGAACAAGAAGAACCAGGAGCACGGCACCAACCTGTATAACCGGTTCTGCCGCATCAACGACAAGCTCAGCGAGTCGCAGCAGGCGGGGCCGCAGGGCGCCGCCGCCATCTTCGCCACCTTGCGTCTATCCGCGGTCCGCCAGCTGGCGTGGTACGCCGGCGGTAACTACCAGGGTAAGGACATGGCGCACATGCAGAAGGTCATCTGCGAGCGCATGGCTAGGGCGTCGGCCACGGCGGAGGATGGCATGTCTCGCCAGCTGTACCGCGCCGCGTTGGGTACACTGCCCCGCGGCGGCGGCAACGGCGACGACATCCGCCTCGGCATCCTGCAGCTCATGCGCGATAACGGCATCAAGGAGGGTCACCGCCCGGGTATCGAGGACCCGTTCATCGCGCAGTGGCACCAGAAGCTCCACTCCAACACCACCGTGGACGACATCTACATCTGCGAGGCGTACCTCCACTTCCTCCACACCGGCAACTGGGACGATTTCTGGACGCACCTGTGGGAGAACCACCAATTGACCCGCGATGACCTCGCGGCGATGAAGGCTGGCTGGCGCACCGACGGTATTCTCGGCCCCGGCAACCACCTCCCGCAGCTCATCAACCCCATGAAGCACTTTTACTGGATCCTTCGCGTCACCCACGGCGGCGGCAACATGGACTCCGCCATGGACTTTGCCCGGGGGAAGATGGACGGCGACGTCGAGGGTGAGATCCACGACCTCCTCGCCAACAGGGACGAGGGATGGGCCATCAACAAGATTGTCGAGTTGCGCGAACGCATGTCCGGATCCTGGAGGTACGGAGACGTCACGGAAAGAGACGTGGTGTTACTCGACATCGCCATGGAGAAGTTCTACAGGCAAAAGATCGAAGGTCTCGACCTGACCGGGTGGGACTACGACGCCCGCCTCGGCCAGCTCGAGATGTCCATCCGTAACGTGCTGGTGGGCCAAGATTTCGATCGGCTCATCTCCGCGTACGAGTTTTTCCGCAAGGCTAACGGCGACAGCGGCTTGACCCGCTGGACCCCCGAGTGGGCCAAGGTGATGGACGCAGCGCTCGAGTCCGTCTCGCTCGCCATGGAGTACCACATGGACGACCTGTGCCAACTCGTTCAGCACCCCGCCGACGTCATCGGCGAGCAGGCTGACTGCGACCAGGCGTACATTATGAACTTTGGCGAGGAAGTCGTCCGCGGTCACTCGATGTTCGCCGTGTCCAGGATGCTCAGCGAGTCCAGGCCCGGGGTTCGCGAAGCGGCCGGGCGCTCGCCGTGGGACGTCGCCGCGCTCGGCTCGCCCCAGCTCGCCTCCTACGCCGGCGAGGTGACCGTCACCGAGCTCGCGGATATCCAAGGCGGTGACTACTCCGCCGCTCCGGTGGTGATCCTCTCCGCTCGCCTGGGCGGTCTTGAAGACATCCCGCCCGGCGTCACCGCCGTGCTGACCTCCGCGCCCGTGGACTTGTTGTCGCACATCGCGATCCGGGCGAGGCAGACCGGGGTGCTCCTCGCGGCCATGCCCGACCCCGCCGGCTGGGAGGCTCTCGTCGCCCGAGCCGGCCAGGGCGTCAAGATCGAAGTCGTCGGCGAGGAGATCAAGGTCTCCGAGTCCGAGCTCGGGCCGGCGGCCGCATCCTCCGCGGCGGGCGCACCGGCGGCGGCGCCCAAGCTCACGCTCACCCCCAAGGCGGACACCGCGGACTGGGTCGTGACTCCGGACAAGTACGCGGAGGGCGTCGTGGGCGGCAAGTCGTCTTCGCTCGCCAAGCTCGGCGTCTCCCCGGCGCTCGCGTCCTTCGGCAGGGTTCCCGCGTCCTCCGCGCTGCCTTTCAACGCGTTCGAGAAGGCTTTGGCGGCTGATTCCGCCACCGCCGCCAAGGTCACCGCCGCCGCCGCCGCCATCGCGACGGCGGATGCCGCCGGGGACGCCAACGCCCGCCGAGCCGCCCTCGATACCATGCGATCCACCATCGCCTACGAGCTCAAGATGCCCGACGACCTCGTGACTCCCTTGACCACCGCCGCGGCTGCGTACGGCAACACGTGCGCGCCCGCCGATATCTACCAGGCTGTCAAGAAGGTGTGGGCGTCCAAGTGGAACGAACGCGCGTTTCTGTCCCGCAAAGCCTGCGGCGTCGAGGAGGATTCGCTGCACATGGCGACGTTGCTCATGGAAGTGGTCCCGGCGGAGAACGCGTTCGTGCTGCACACGGCGAACCCGCTGACTGGGGATACCAACGAGGTGTTCGGCGAGGTGTGCGTCGGTTTGGGCGAGGCGTTGGTCGGTAACGAGCCGGGAAGCGCCCTGTCCTTCACGGCGGCGAAGACTGCCGGCGCCGCCCCCGCCGTTCGCTCGCTGCCGTCAAAGCCCATCGCGCACCACGCGCCGTACACCACCATGATCGTGCGCTCCGATTCCAACGGCGAGGATCTCGAGGGATTCGCGGGTGCCGGTCTGTACGACTCCGTCACGGTGGTTCCCACCGAGGAGAGACTCGTCAACTACGCGGACGAGCCGCTGATTTGGGACGAGCCGAAGCGGACGGCGCTGATTTCCCGGCTGGCGCAATTGGCGGTGGCCATCGAGGCTGAGATGGGAGTCCCGCAGGACATCGAGGGATGCATCGTCGGTGACGACATCTACGTGCTTCAGAGCAGGAACCAGGTGCTGTGAGGGGCTGGTGGGATATGTATGCGCCGTGGAGTCGTGAAGACGGGATCGATTGTTGACTCTTAGAATTTTTGTTTGTTGTACCTTCTTGTCTTGTTTAAACGCGTGTGTCACCACCACGCCGGGTCCGTGTGCGCGATGACTGCGAGTCCACCCATCGCGCACGCGACGTACGCCGCGAACGCCGGCGACGACACCGCCAAACCGACGCAGCACAGACCCTGCGCCACGAAGAAGACCCTCAGAAAAGTCTGCAAAACAAAGGGAACCTCGCCGCCGCTCGAGGTCCACTCCTTCACCCCCTCGAACCGCCCTGACTTCGCGCACCCCTCCAGCATCGCCGCCTTATTCCTCCATCGCTGCATCACCCACGTCTCCACTTCGTCCTCGTCGGCACCACGCGGCACGTCCTTCACCGAGAAGACGTCGAAGTGGACGTGGCACGTCGCCACCGGAAGTTCACCCGTCGCGAGTTGCCCGAAGCATCTGGTGCCGAGCGCCGCGCCCTTCAGGGGTACACCTTTCGCGTCCGTGTATTGTATGGTCATGTCCACCACCTTGCGGTAGTAATCGCCGCCGTCCGCGCTCTCCTTGAGGAGCAGCGCGAGCCCCTTGGTCCGGGGCCGGAGTATCTCCCCCGCCATGGGCTCGAGCCCATCCTTGGCGCAGCTCTGATCGCTTCGTTCCTTGTTGCGGTCGGTGTACCTGGTACCCTCGGGGAATATCAGCGTCCAGTTGGCGTTGAGCTTGCGTCGGATCTGGGATCTGATCCACGTCGTGAGATGGGACGCGTCGGACGCCCATCGGCGGCGCACGTACGCGAAGCCGTTGAGTTTGCATCCCCAGCCGAAGATTGGTATGACCCGAATCTCCGATTTAGCGATCGCCTTGAACACCCCGACGTGGAACAGGCTCCCGGTGCGTATCGCCGCGGACCACAGGAACATCCAGTCCAGGTTGCACTTATGGTTGGACATGATCAGCAAGGGGACGTGTAGGGGGAGCGGGTCGCCCGTCACGCGAACCCCGACGTTGTTGAGTCGTTCGGTGATGAAGAGGCACGAGGTCCACCAGCACGCGAAGATGTTGGAAGTCACCCGCGCGTACAGGTTGGGTGATAGCGGGCGGAGGAGGAGGATGGTCGGGACCAGCATGGTGACGGTGCTCGTGGCGGCGGTGAACAGCACGTACCCGAGGCTGCTCACCACGTTGAACCACTGGTAGGGCGTCATACTGTCGTGTCACCGGCGCTCACCGTAAATGAATGACACCATCAGTCTTCTGATAAACACGGGCGAGCACTTCGCACAACACACGCAGCCGGCGCCGCTGGGTTGGCGCCGTTCGCGATGGAGCGGCAGGGCGCGCTGTTCACGCGAGCCCGCGAGGAGGCATCGACCAGCGCAGGTGAGCGTCGACCCCGCAGAACATCGTACACACAGAACATCGCACACCGCACACGTCCCTCTCCGTCCAACCCGGAACCCTCCTCTGACATCCGGCACCCGACCCGCCCCCTTCCTCCCTCCCGCAGTGGAGACGCAGACGAGACACCACGAACCGCTGTGGCCGACGGGCCCCAAGTACCGCCGGTACCTCATCCAGTTGTGCGTGCGGGTCACCCTCGCGTGCGAGCGCGCCGCGCGGGCCGCGACGGACGGCGTCGGTC
>Ga0115571_1001777_pt1 | contig 14805 bp, 8 predicted proteins | sample COGITO_mtgs_1205_FD_87293 | JGI IMG/M metagenome (GOLD analysis project Ga0115571, IMG submission 87293) | Pelagic marine microbial communities from North Sea - COGITO_mtgs_120531 | ecosystem: Environmental > Aquatic > Marine > Epipelagic | place: Germany:Helgoland, sampling site Kabeltonne...
ACCCGGACGGCGGCGTCTACGACGGCGAGTTTCAGGACGACAAGCGCCACGGCCAGGGCAAGGCGACGTACCCGGACGGCGGCGTCTACGACGGCGAGTTTCAGGACGACAAGCGCCACGGCCAGGGCAAGGCGACGTACCCGGACGGCGACGTCTACGACGGCGAGTTTCAGGACGACAAGCGCCACGGCCAGGGCAAGCACACGTTTTCGGACGGCGGCGTCTACGACGGCGAGTTTCAGGACGACAAGCGCCACGGCCAGGGCAAGCTCGAGCGCCCGGACGGCGCCTTCTACGAGGGCGAGTGGCAGGACAACAAGCGCCACGGCCAGGGTGAGTGTAAGTATCAGGACGGTAAAGTCTACGAGGGCGAGTGGCGCGAAGGCAAGCGCCACGGTCAGGGTGAGTGTAAGTATCAGGACGGTAAAGTCTACGAGGGCGAGTGGAAGGACGACAAGCGCCACGGCCAGGGCAAGGCGACGTACCCGAGCGGCGACGTCTACGAGGGCCAGTGGCGCGACGGCAAGTCCCACGGCCAGGGCAAGTTTATGTCGTTGTCCGGCGCCGTCTACGAGGGCGAGTGGCACGACGACGAGCTGCACGGCCAGGGCAAGATGTGGTTGGACGGCGGTGTCTACGAGGGCGAGTGGCGCGACGGCAAGTCCAACGGCCATGGCGAGATGAGGTACCCGGATGGCGGTGTCTACGAGGGCGAGTGGCGCGACGGCAAGTCCAACGGCCATGGCGAGATGAGGTACCCGGATGGCGCCATCTACGTGGGTCAGTGGAAGGACGACAATCGCCACGGCCAGGGCAAGGTGACGTACGCGGATGGCGCCATCTACGTGGGTCAGTGGAAGGACGACAATCGCCACGGCCAGGGCAAGCAGACGCACCCGGGCGGCAGCGAATACGAGGGCCAGTGGCAGCACGACAGCGGCAACGGCAAGGGCAGGATGACGTTCCCTGAGGGCGAGGTCGTAGAGGGCGTTTTTGAGAACGGTTTCCTCGTTCCGGATTCCGCAGCCGCCATGGCCACGAGTCTGCTGCAAGAAGAGCAGGATCAGCTGCAAGCGAGAGAAAACAAAAAAGCACGCCGTCGCCGGCAAAAGGCAGCGAAGAAGCAACGCAAAAAGAACGGGCGTGTTCAAGAATCGGCCCCCCCGACCGAGGCGCAGCCGCAACCAGAGGCCCCGACCGAGCACGAGTTGGAGCAAATCGCGGAAGTGATGCGGACGATGGATATGCCATCCGCCCCGGAGCAGCCCGCCGACTTGGTCTGCCCGACCGAGCACGAGCTGGAGCAAATCGCGGAAGTGGTGCGGACGATGGATGTGCCACCCGCCCCGGAGCCCGCCCCGGAGCCCGCCACGGAGCCCGCCACCGACGATGGGCGCCCGCTCCGGTTGTCAGAGCGGTTTGGCGCGGCCGGAGCAGAGCCGGCCGTCGACGCGGACGTGTCCGCATCGCCGGAGATGCCCGCCCCGGAGCCCGCCCCGGAGCCGCCCGCCGACTTGGTCTGCCCGATCTCGCAGGAGCTGATGACGGACCCGGTCTTTACGGCCGACGGTTCCACATACGACAGACCGCACATCGCAAAGTGGCTGCGCACCCATACCACGGACCCGGTGACCAATGCGAGCCTGCAGTCCAAGCGCCTGACGCCGAATCGGTCGATGCGCAGCATGGTCGCCGAATGGAGGCAGAAGAACGGAGTGTAGGGACAATGTACTTACGCCCCTTTCGCAAAATATCTCAGAAATGTGTTCCTTTGGGACACCATTTGTTGCGCGTGCGCGGGGCCGTCGTCCGTGGCCTGCACAAAGTCCACAATCACGGGCAGGTTGGTGCGCGGGTTGATCATAACGTTATCAGGCAGGTCGTTGTGGCTGATGCCCAGCGACGTGAGCAACTCTACGGCAGCGCGCAGGTGCCTGTAATGTGCCTTGCTTAGACGGCGTGGGTCAGGAATGGGTGTGTACTGCGGGGACAACGTCGCGAAGGGCTTTATTTCCTGCCCCGCGGTCTCCTGTACCTTCGTCTGCTCCTCGGCCGACAGTTGCAGGTTGCACACGTTCGTCTTGAGGTAGGTTGCGAAGTATCGCCCCGTTGGGTCCGCCTCCGCCAGCCGCGCGTGCAGCGCGTCGTCGTACCGCACGTATGCGTAGTAGAACTTGGCGACGGTGAGAGCTGGGTGGCGCGCCACCGGTGACTGCTCAAACCGCACGACCAGCCCGTCGTTGCCCTGCGCGACCAGCGTCATGGTCGAGCCCTCCATTCGCTTCGTCGGCCGCTGGCCCCCAAGGTGCGCAGCGAGCGCGTCGACATATCCCACTTGGTTCGACTCTGGCACCTTGTGCACAGACTTAAGCACGTGCTCGCGCGCCGCCTTCCACACTGTGCGCGGCACGTTGGCCGGGCAGAACGCGGCGTGCGGTTTGTGGTACTGCACGGACTTTGGGTTGGCGAGCGTGTCGTCGGGCAGCAGCGGTGGTGGCCACTGCTCGCGTAGCGTGCGCAGCGCGGGCAAGGCAAACATCGCACCGACCTCCGGTAGGACCGCGATCTCCTCCGGCGACAGCCACTCGCGCTTGCCAAACGTGGACAGCGACGCATCGGTGACCAGGGCCGTCGTTGCGGGTGCGTCGGCGGACATGTTGCCCAACGGAAAGGTTTTTGCGGTGATGCCGCAGCAGCTCTCCAGGAACCGGCGCACGTCGGCGTTCCACCCCTGCTGGTCGTCCGTGCGAAACCCGCCGCCCCAGAACGGCCGGTCGACGTCGCGGATGCGCACAAGCCCGTTGGACGGCAGGACAAACTCGTTCATTGCGCAGGTGCGGCACACGCGGCGCTGCGGGTGGCGCGCCTGCACCAGCAGGACCGCGGTGTTGTCCGCGCGCAACCGCGCGACCCCGTTTTTGACACCGAGCACGTCGCGCACGGTGGCGTCCGCAAAAGACTCGAGGCTCGGCAGCGCCACCAGGCAGTGACCGCCCGGCGGCGGGTAGTAAAAGACGCGGCCCTCTGCGGACGTCGCGCCGCGCGCGGCGCGCGGCGCGGCGCCCACGAACGCGCGCAGCTCCTCGAGCTGCGTCGGACCGCGGTCCATCAGCCCGTCGTACAGCCGCAGGACCTCGCGGCACCACCGCGACTGCGCGCCGTCCAGCCGACCGGCCTTGGCGCGCACCGAGATGCGCTCGCGCAGCTGCGACCGGCCGCACATGGCGACGCCTGCCAGGCACACAAGCAGTGCGGAGTTGCCCGGGAGGTCCTCCATATGCGGGTACGCGGCAAAGCCGTGGTCGCGGCTGTAGGGGAACGTCGCGGTGTCGTGCGGGAACATCACGTCGTCGGTCGCCGCGGCCTGCATGCACAACAGACACATCTGCATGTTGCAGCCGACCGCGTCGTTGTGATACCTCTCCGACGCGCGCCGCCGCAGCAGCCGCCAGTCTTCGTACGGCCCCGCGAGCAGCGGCTGCGGTGTGAACTGGTTGTGCTCAAGGATCAGGGCCGCAAGCCGACCGGCCTCGTTGTCCGTGTCCGCGACCGCGCGCGACGCCGCGAGGGGTGCGCGGCGAAAGACGCTGACCGCTGCGGTGCCCGGGACGCCAAGCCGGTCGAGCCACGCGTGCACGCGTTCGGTCGGCACAATCCGCAGCGCGATGTGACATAGCGGCTGGGCGCTGCCTGTCGGACCGGTCGCCTCCAGCGAGCCGAGACCGCGCCCCGCCGTGCGCAGCCCGACGAACGGCAACACGAGCGGGTCCGCAGATCGGAAGAACAACTCCTGTGCACTCGCGCCCGTTCGCCCCGCGCACCCGGGCGGTCCGCCATGCATGTCACACGCGGCGCGCTCCATGGCGCCCACGTACCGCGCGCTCTTACCGACGGACGCCTTGGCAAACAGCCGGTCCGCCTGCTCGCCACCGGTCGTCACCGACAAATGCCTGCGCGGTCCCACCACCAGAAGCCCGCCCTCGTGGTGGTCGACGCGCAGCGCAAGGACCTCATCCCCCTCCGTCGCGCCGACGTCGACAAGAAGTTGAGCCTGCGAACCCTCGTGGTGCTGTAGCGCCCAGTGGCCAACCGAGCTACTCGGGAACGCCGTCGCCAGCCGCGACGAGAGCAGCGAGGGGGACGTCATTGGCTCCCCCTTGGAGAAACGAGGCGCACCGATCCAGAACGGCCGCGACACCAGGTCCAACAGCCGCTGCATGGTCCGCGGGGCCAGACTCTTGTCGTAGTGCGACTGGCAGGCGCTCTTCGCACTCGTTGTCACGGCAAACGTTGCGTCACCGACCCGCACCGACCGAGGCAGCACGGCACCGACGGCCGACACCCACAGCTCCTCGTATCCGTCGACCGGCGGCCGCTCCGCGCCACCCAGCATCCGCGCGGCGTCCTTGGTCAGACGGCGATTCTTGCCGAGCCGCAGCTCCGCCAGGCGCCACACGCCGCCCTTGCGCAACAGCGCGTGATACATGTTAAAGTTTTGCCCCATGCGCTTAACAAAGACGTCCTCCGCCGCGCGCCTGTATCTGCCCACCGTGGACTTGACGGGGCCGGGCACCGCCGCCACCGAGGACACGAGCGCCAGCGTGACGCTCTGGACGTCCCGGGGGCACACGTCGCGCTCGGGCGCAACCGTCAGCGCGTCGTTGCGTTGGGGCACAAGCCGCGAGCGGGTTCCCTGGCGTCCACACTGCCCACCGCGGGCAGTCATCAGCGTCCGCGTCGCGCCGACAGCGATCAGCTGCTCCTGCAGCGAGCCGTCGCCGTTGGAGACGACCGCCCAGCGCCCGTCCAGCCCCATATCGGACACCTCGCGCGTGTCGACGATCGTCGCCAAGTCCTGGAAGTCCGCCGGCAGGGCCGAGTCGGCATAGCCCGCCGGGCCGCACTTCTGGAACTGCGTCGCAAGCGCCGTGGCCGTCGCCGACAGGTTGGGCTTGTTCGCCAGCACGCAGAGTTTGCCGACTGCCGACACCTGGCGCATGTACGCTGCCACCGTGGTGAACCGCAGGTCGGCGCCCGGGCCCGGCGTGTACAGCCGCCCGGTCTCGCTCGGACCCGCGAGCACCACGCAGCGGTCGGTGCCGCTCGCGGTCGAAAAGACCGTATTCCACGGGTTTTGTACGGGGTCCGGTGACCACCCCGCGTCGCTGCGGCTATGCGACAGACAGAAGAGCGCCATGAACCCCGTGGTGCTGCGGGTTGCGGCAAGCACAAACTCGCTGTCCGGCATCGCGAACACACCATCGTCGGCCGCCGCCGCGCACGCTCGCGCCGCCATCGACAGGAACGCGCGAGGCACCTCCTGGGCGCACTCGACGGCGACGATGCCGTCGCGGACGTGCGTACGAAACCGCATTGCCACCGCGCGAGTTTGGGCGGCGTCGAGGATGCACTGCTCTGTAAAGCAGTGGCCCAGCGGTCGCGACGACTCCGCGGCCTGCAACGCGAACGCGGGTAACCGAAACTCCGCATTGAGGTTGTTGCCCTCTACGGTCCCGTCCATCCTCAGTGTGATCTCCGCGACAACCGCCTCGCCGGAGCGGCCAACCGCGGCGTCGACCGACGACGCGTTCATGTCGCGCTCCACGAACACCGGGAAAGCGCGGTCCATGGCCACCGACTCGTCAGCGCCCGCCCGTACCTTTGTCGGGGGGGTGGGCGGTACGTCTGCCAGCACCGGGTCAAGGTCGAGCCGGACCGCGAGCGGCTGGCCTTCCTGGATGTCACAATCGCTGTAGATGACTTTCGAGACGGAGGGTAGCTCCGGTAAGTGCGGGTCGAGCTCGTCCGAATCGAGCTGGCGGAACAGAGCTGTCGACCCAAACGTCCCCGACAGCTCGGAACTTGGGGCTTTGGGCACGAAGGTGCCCTGTCGGCAGTTGGAACGTTCGGTGACCATCCTGCACGCGCTGCCGAAGTTGGTCAGAATGTACAACACCTCGTCGTGCGCGAGCCGCGCGAGGGCGGGCTCGTCGGCGACGGCAACCTCGGCCGGCTCGTCGCCCTTGGCCGGCGGCGCCGAGTCGTCCAGCGGCTCCGCGTCGTCCAGCGGTTCCGCGTCGTCGCGCGGCGCTGCCGATAACACGTCGCCGTTCTCGGTGTCGTCGCGCGTGACAACCCCAACAGTCTCGGACAATCCGTCGTAGTCCGACAGACCTCGCGCGGTGCGCATCGCCGACGGTTCACCGCGCACTTTTAGCACTCTGGAACCCGTCCGGAGCTCGCGCAGCCAGAGCGCCGACATCCGCGCGCCCGAGATCTGCGGCACAGGCAGCTCCGGTAGCAGACCGTCGAGCACGGCTTCGGTGAGCACCGGCGCGTCAAACTGCGACAACTGCGCCCCGACTTCGTCGTCGCGCATCATCACCAGTTGCAAATCCTGGCCGCCGTTCCACCGACGCACGTGCCGCCCAAACAGGCGCAGCTGTGCCTGTAGCAGCCCGTCGCGATGCAGACCTCCCATGCTTTCGAGGGCGAGCGATACCTGCTCTGCGTTCTTCCGGAAGCATTCGCGCACGACCGCACACGCCAACTCGGGGCTGTACGGTAAGCTGCTCCCCGCACCCACACGAAGGATGCGGTCGTCGTTCCAGTATCTCGCCGTCAGTGTGCGGTCGCTTATGTTCACGGTCCATCGCGGCGGCGACTGCGACGCGGCGACCGTCGCGTTTTCGTCCACAACCAGCACCTCAAACTGCCCGTGCCAGTGGGCAAAATATCGCTGGCACTGCTCCACGTACACCAGGATGTCGTCAAACCCGAGCGCCCCGTCATCAACAGCGCCCGCCGCAGCGTCGAGCGCGACGGACGGGTCGTCGCGCGGTAGCGGCGACGTAGGCAGATCCGGCTGGCGGAACGACACCGCGTCCGTCCAGAGCGGGGTATTTGTGCTCATGGCTTTCTCTGCTTGCAACATTTTCACGCGTTCACAAAAAAATAAATGCCCCCGAAAGGCCTTCGGTTGACGCACCATGTGTCCGCACGAAGCCTGCAGGTTTCGTTCGCGCCGGTAGCGATACCCGACGTTTTTCCAACGACGCACGACAAGCGCGGCGTCAGCCCGGTTGCCGACCAGCGGTTGTGCGAAGGCTGCTATGCCTTTGCCATCTGCCAGGCGCTGACCGATGCGCTGATGCAGAAGAACGCCGGAGTTTACGCGGATCCACAGGACATCCTGCAGGTTTACAACGACGCTTTTGAGGGATGCAACGGCGGCCAGATTGCAGGACCCGAGGTGGAGCGGTTCTTGGCCGAGCGTGGCGTGTCCGTGCAGAAGGACGACGAACTGTGCGACGGCACGTGCCACCCGCGGGGCGAGGCGGGAAGCGAGGAGTTGCTGTCGCTCAACTCGCTGTGTCATTCCAGGCCGCTGATGTTCCGGCAGCAGTGCAAGGACGCGTTCTACTTTCTCAGCTGCTGCTGGCGCAAGGAGGCCGACAGCGTCGTGCGCACAAACTGGGTCTCCGTCAACGACGAGGAGCGCTTGATGGGACTATTTGTGCACAACGAACTGGTCAGCTGCGCTATGGCACTGGGGTTCACCGAGACGTTTGAGCGCGGGCGGTGGGAAGGACTCGCCCAGCCAGCGACGTCCAACCTCACGCTGCCCGGCACCGACCGACGGTTGGTGTTTCGCGACGCGTACACGCCACTCGCCGCGGACCGCGCCAAGCCGGTTTACTACCACGCGGTGACCGCTCTCGGCTGGCTGACGCTGACGGAAGCCGCGGCGCCGGGCCGCAGCGGCAGATACTGGATTGTGCGAAATTCGTGGTCGAGCGAGTGGGGCACCGACGGGTTTGCGCTGGTGGCCGCGGCCAGCCTGCGGCCGACCGACCGACGCTACGTCCGCAACGAGGGCGTGGTGGGCGGCGACTCCATCATGTTTGCCGGCGCGCCGCATAAGGACGTGGTGCTCCATGCGGGGGCGCCCGTGTCGAGCCACAGTACCGCGACGCTGCGCAAGACGTGGTGGCGGAAGATGTCAATGGCTCTGGTGTTCGCTGTCTGCCTGCTGTCCGTGATCGTCTACTCGCTCTGCGTGTTCTGACAGCGCGCTCAGTACTGCGTGTCTCGCTGCGGCACCAGCTGCTGCTCACGCTGCTTCATCAGCGCGTCCAGGTCGGCATCGCTGACCTTGTCGGACGACATACTGTCGAACTGCTCCTCTTCAGGCAGGTCTGGCAAGTCCTGCTGTACGTACCCCTTTGATCCAAAACCGCTAAGCAGCGCCAGTGCGTCCGTGCCGCGGTGGGCAACCATCGATCCGGATCGCATATCAACGCACGTCGGCGTCCCGATCAGCCACTCGGGCAGTGGGCGGGCGAGGGTGTGGACGTCGATAATGCGCACGTCCTCGTGAAAACTGTCAATGGCCTGCTTGGCCTTTTCGCTACCAACGCAGTCGGACGCGACGTAGAGCACAAACTTTTGGAACACGGTTTCCATGATTTGACGCGGTCCAGTTTACCACAGTCGACAAAATTCGACTGCGTGCTCAGACGCACGTCAGCACGTACACACCGTACACAATTACCAAAACAATTGTTGTGAGTTTATTCGGGTGTCCTGTTTTTTCCAACTCACACTGTTTGGAAAAACAGGGCACTACATCGATGCGTAATACTCAGAGAGAGCTCCCGGAAACCTGCGCGCCACCAGAGCAAGCATCGTATGGTTCGTAGCTTTGCTGCCAGGCGCGGCGGCGTTGCGCGAGCTGGAAATCGGCGGAGGCATCGAGACATTCCACTTCAACCATCGGGACAGGGTCGTGTCGCTCAAGGTCAAGCCCGTGTCGGCCAGCATGGCCCTGATCTCCGCAAACACCTGCTTTTGGGATTTGCCCGCGTCTTCCATCCTATGGTCGAAGTGTGCATTCATCACGGCGCGCGCTGCGATGATATGCAACTCGCAGCCCGACGGGCAGAAAAACGGAGTATGCTTGCCTGGTTTTGCTCGCCCCGTGCACCCCACACACATGGCAACGTAGCACGGCGAATCCGCAGACAACCCGTCGCACATGAGAATCGACTTTGTGCCATCGGTCGTCTTGCAGACGACGCACGAGATGTCGTCATCGTCGCACTGTGCGTCGGCGCCCGACTTTGCTGGTTTCGAGTCTTGCGTCTCGCCCAAAGTCGCGTGCGTGTCCGCGGCGGTTGCGCCCCCGCCCGTCTTCCGCTTTGAAGCAGCCCTGGTCGGACGCGATTCGGTCGGATCGCCCGGGCTCGGCTTCCGCTTTGAAGCAGCCCTGGTCGGACGCGCTTCGGTCCGTTCGCCCGGGCTCGGACCGGCGCCGGCGCCGCCATCGCCATCGCCACGGCCGTCCTCGCCGGCACCCCCGTCGTCAACTGCCTTCTCCGGTGGGGTGAGCTGCATTACAAACTTTCGGAACTGTGTGCTATTCATGTCTTCAAACTTCTTCTCAAGGACGGTCCTTCCGTTTTGCCCCCTGACGCGGTACCGCTGCTGTTGCTTCCCGAGGTAGCAGTGGACCGGGACGATGTACACGCCGGCGTGACACTCCTGCAGGTCTGCGGTGTCGATAGACGCGGCCATACACTCCTCTGTTGTCATCGCGACGGCGAGCAGTGTTGATGCATCGGATGGCGCGAGACTTGCGTCAATGCCGACGTTGCAGTCTTGCACCGGATCGACGAAGCGCCGCCTCTGTGCCTCGCAGCCTTTGTTCCACGGAGACGAGTGCCACCCCTGGATTTCCGACGGCGTCGTCTCGGCGCGGCACGCCGCGGCGCCGGCTGCCGCGCCCTCGCCCGTGACGAACATCGCCAGCGCCATCGTCTTTGTCGCAATCAGCGTGGCCGCGATACAATCGCCTGTGTCAAGGCCGTGTATGCCGTCCTGCGTGACATAGGAAGCAAGGAGGGCCGTCACGGCGTCCTCGATAGCATCAATCCGGTGACCCGTGTCGTAAATGTACACCAGCCTTCCTTGATTGCGAATAAAGACGCGACTCGCCTCGTGGCCCGGGGCAACGAGTGCCATGTGTGCATTCGTAAAAGTCAAGAAGAGCAGCGTCTCGGACTCTGGTACGAATGACATGCGCTTGGCCGCCTCGAACGCCCGTACGACGGGATGGCTGGCATCCGACGGGGCTGCCATCCTTTCGGGGTTCGCGAGGTAGGTGTACGTGGCAAACACGCGCGCCGAGAGATCCCCCACGTCATTCGCATGATCTCCGACGGAAATAAGGTACCGAGCAATGACTTCGTTGTACGACTGTAAACAATAGGTTGACGCCGCCTTGACCGTATCGACGAGATCATCGGCAAGCTCGACGGCGGATCGGGGGGCCTTGTATTTCGAGTGCGGCCGATCTAACGCCCACGCCGTAGAGGGGAAGTCCTTCGTGTACTTGTTCCTGTGATTCACACTGACGACGTGCTGCCTCCATTCGACAATGACGTCATGAACCGTATCAGACTGGTCGTCTTTTTTGACATGCGCATGCATTGCAACGACGAACGCAGCGTCGTACTCCTTGAGCTCGGGATCAGCACCGTTCATGAACGGCGCATTCTCGAAGCTGTCGCCATACAGCTTCTGTAGCTCGTCAAAGGCTCGATCGACATCGTCCCTGATACCCGGATCGCTGTGGTGCCCCATGTCCATGTGCCGCTTGATCCGCGCACACAACCTGAGCGTATCCGCCGAGGCGGCGAGAGGGAAGTCGGCCCCGTGCGCATCGTCCTCCGCCGATGCTTCCCCGGGGTCGTCCGTGCGTGAACGGCCGCCGCCGGTGGCGGCCACCGAGTTATGCGGCGAGAGAGCGGGGGGCACCGGCAACATGCCGGGCACCTGTACTCGCAGCCGCGTCCCATTGGGGACGCACCCGTTCAGAACAACGGCCGACCCGGAGAGCGTGACGACGAAGTCATCGCCGGTGGCAAACAATTCCACCCCCACGCGGCGATTGACAGCCGCCCGGGCACTGACGAGTAGGTCAACGGTCTCGACGCCCGGAAACCACGAGAGGGCGCATTCGTAATCCAGTCCGTTGAGGTGCACGAGGAGCACGATTTCGGTAATCTCGCCTGGGCCCAGGGGCGTCGTGTATTTCCCAGTAAACTCGGGATCGCCACCCGGGCCGTACCCCGGGGTGGCCACAGGGGGGGGCATGGCCCCGGTCCCGGTCGCGGCGGCGGCGGGGGGGGGCCTGGCGGGGGGCATGACCGCGGCGGTCGAAGCAGCGGCAGCGGCGGCAGAAGTAGCGGCAGCGGCGGCGGGGGCGGCCCCGGCGGCGGCGGCGGCCCCGGCGGCGGCCCCGGCGGCGGCCCCGGTGGCGGCCCCTGCGGCGGCGGTGGTCTCGGCCGCGGCTTCGGCCCTTGCGGGGTGGGCTCCCGCGGGGGCGGCGCTGCTCATCGGGAGGGCTGTACAGCGCTGGAGCTCGTCCACCTGGAGTTAGTGTGAGCGCTCACAAATTTGTGAGCGCAAAATTCTGTCAGCCAAAATTTTGTCAAGATATACGGATCTATTTTGCTCGACAGGGAGCAAGGAACAGGATGCTTCATCACTTTTGTCGTCGCCGTCAAGCTCGGGGTGGTCGACGGGCAACACAGCAGCCCGGCGAGGTGTCATCTTTGACCACCCGCAAGCTACACTCGCGCACAACGACAAGCGACACAGCATCCTGCCCGAGGGTCCTGCCTGTCTTTCTCTCCCACCCGCCTCTCCCTTTACATTGCGATTTCGACGAAGGTTCTTATTGCGGGGGACTGTGTGCTATTGTATGTAACACAATGCACGACTGTTTGCTGGGGTCTCTCGTGTCTGCACGGGTTTCCGTACCCCCGCTACCGTTGCCATTTGAATTTACTAATTTTTTTGCATTTTGCTTACCACAATGTGAATTTTTCGCGCGGCTTTTGATGTGTAACAACCGTCGGGCGCAATGTGATGGATTCTCGTGGTGCTTCACGCACATGTACAGCATCGGGACCACACAGAATGCAGACGTTTTCCTTTTCCCGACCACGGAGATCTAAAAGTACAAACGATTGCTCTGGCAACGCTCGTATTTCGGCGACTAACTCATCAGGTAGACACAATGACTCCATTTCGTTAACCCGGATGCATCTTCGCTCGTCCAATTCTCGCCGCAGCTCAGTCTGTTTAATTTGGACCGCAAACATGACGGTTGTTTTTGTAGGTTATTGTTTTTGCTGCAACCGAGCGGTAACTCTGTGCTTGTTTTTACGCCCAAAAAATGAAATGAATGAACAATGTCAACCAAAACTGACACACCGAATGCCACGTCCGCATTTTTCCAATGGCAGCGTACTGTCATTAACTACCACTCCGTGCGCCGCTTGAATGTCAAAGACAAACGTGTGGTTTTTAACGTCCTCCGCAACGAGGCCGCGTCGGATTCCACGTTCATACCGCTGATTGGCATGACGATTGGCGAATTTGCGGTTTATCAAATTGTGAACGAAAAGAACTAAGTCAAAACTGAAACAAATGCCCACGCCCCGCAAAGCAGCGCTGGCCCTTGCCAGGACCAGTGAGAAAAACAACGACAGTGTCTACGGAAGCGGTTGGCCGGCGGGATTCCCACTGAACGCAACTTGATTTGAAAAAACAAGTTTTCGATTCTTGTCCCAATTTTTTTTGTCCGCGGACGTGTACACCCTGCAGACGCGTACACATCGCAGATGACGCAAACCCCACCGGTTGACAAGTGCTACCGTCGCCATGGACACCCGTTTATACTTTTCCGTGAAACGCCCGCGTGACGACGATGCATCCATCGCTGCTGGACCAAAAGACCTCCCCGACGAGTGCTCGCAGCAGAGCGATATGGTTGTCCGAGAGGGTGTGTCAACCGCTTCAGCATGCATGATGCGCGTGGTCTGGAGCTTGCGCGCCGCGCACAAATGGCTCCGTCGGACACGATTCAACACCGCCGTGGCCCGTGTCATAGCTGCTTTAGAATCGATATCCAGGGGTCGGACCAGTCTTCGACAGGCCTCGTAATTTGCGTGTCAAACACCTTATCCTTAAACCACATGTCAGCATACGATCCACTTTGGATCCCACCGGGCAACATCATTTTCTCAATCACAAGAGTGCCGTCAAGCGCGGCCAAATGACGGTTAGTATGCTGTTGAAACTTAAATTTATACAACGGATGTATCTGCTCAAATAGCTTACCAAACATAGCAGGTCCCGTCACACTAAGAAATGTTGCTCCCTTGTCTTTGTTTTGCACGTTCATCAAAATTGTGCGGACGGCGGCGTCAAAAATCGGCTCTCCTGGTGGGGCGGCCATAAAAGAAATTTGTACGCTTAGATTATTTCCTGCTGAGTGGTCCCGTACAAACAACGCTTTTGTGCCGACAACACTGTCGATTGGCACAAGGAGCTTTTGTTTAACGTCGGAGTACACACCCCCTTCTTTGTAAATAATACAAAATCGCAACAAGTCCGCCTTAAATGCACCTGGCAGCAAGCAACGGAACGCCTGCAGAACATCGGGATGAAAGTTGTTTGCGATGTACGCCTCCGCGTCTTTGTCGCTCATGTATCGAACCTCGTACCCTTGTTTGCGCAAGGCGTACAACTCTTGCCTTACCATTTCTGGAACGTCGTTCTCTTGCCATGGACCTGTTTTCCACACTATTTTGGGCACCGTTTTCCGCACGCGCTGCACAGCTGCCAACACCGCAGGGTAATAGGAAGCATCCTCGCCGTCGAACATCTTATTGGGCTCGGGCTTTATAGCAAAATATAACACTGTAACGAGCACCGCAACCACCAGCACCACCACGGCGCCCAAATAAACCCGGCAAGGAAAATTGAGGAAAGCTTTCATTTAATTGAACTTTACATTTAAAATCTTGGCGTGTCTGCCAGTAACCGCCATCGTCATTCTAGGACGGCGCTGTGTCTCGTCGATCACAACCCGGGTCCCGTCGGCAGCGGCCATCCACGCGGCAAGACGTGAAATGAATTGAGATCAACAAGTCATTCCATTTGTTCCTTGCACAGATACCGCTCGATCAACAGCAGCCGTTCGTTGTGTATTGAAGACAAGTGGTCACACCGATGACACGGACATCCATACAGTCTGTTGATTGCCAGGAAGAACAGAAACGGGGACGGCAATGACAGTTCTATGGATAGGAACTCGTGTTCCCACAAACGTAGCTTGAAACAATCGTCGTGGTCTATTTTGCACCGCACAAGCGCAAACTGTTCGGCCAAGTAGCGGTGAACCGGAAAAATTGAATCGGTCACGCAGATAAGCACGACACTGTCCGGCGTGACAATCGACAGGGTAGGCGAACAATCAACGGTGCGGACGTACTGGTGACACGAGGATGAATACACCCAGCGTAGACCAACCGACTCGGGGTCCATCTCGCACCAAGGTAATATCTACACAAAAAAGAAAAAAAAAAGTTTTGCGTGAGTTAGCCACCACATCTAGCACCCAAAGAACCATGACCCGTTGTACTTGATCAGGTTCTCCCAGCTGGTACTTCGTGTTCTCATCGTACCGTAAAGGGTGGTTTTTTGCTCTTTAGTCGACAACTGCCTTTCCGGAATGCTAGTTTCCGCCTTGACGGGCGCTAGGGCGTCGGTGTGTGGTGCCGGTGTCCTTTGTAGAACTTGACTCTGTGACTCCATTCGTTTTAGTTTACATTTTTTGTGACACATCGTCGGCAGACCAAAACTTTTTTTCCGCCTCAAAAAAAATAAAAGTCCCCCAAAAAACAAAAGTCCGCCGTGTCCTGCCCCGCCCCCGCCCCTCCCCCCCGCGGC
>Ga0115571_1001789_pt1 | contig 14759 bp, 17 predicted proteins | sample COGITO_mtgs_1205_FD_87293 | JGI IMG/M metagenome (GOLD analysis project Ga0115571, IMG submission 87293) | Pelagic marine microbial communities from North Sea - COGITO_mtgs_120531 | ecosystem: Environmental > Aquatic > Marine > Epipelagic | place: Germany:Helgoland, sampling site Kabeltonne...
ATGGAAATTTTGGAGATCAAATGAAATCAACTGCAGAGAAATTGGAATTAGTTTCAGTAACTAAACGGTACGGATCTACTGTAGCTGTTAATGCGATAAATTATACATTTACACCAGGAAGTTATACATGTCTTCTTGGACCGTCAGGCTGCGGAAAGTCTTCAACCCTTCGCATGATTGCGGGACACGAAAGTGTGAGTGATGGGTCGATACACTTGGCAGGGCGTGATATTTCGAACCTAGCACCCGCCAAGAGGGGGACTGCGATGATGTTTCAGAATTACGCATTGTTCCCACATTTGAGTGTTGCAGACAACGTCGCATTTAGCCTGAAAATGAAAGGTGTGGATGCTTTGGCCCGTGGCAAGCAAGCAAACGAGATGCTGGAACTTGTAGATCTCACTAGCCTTGCCGACCGCATGCCTGATCAGCTATCAGGCGGACAACAACAGCGGGTAGCACTTGCGCGCGCCTTAATAACCCGCCCACAAGTTTTGTTGTTGGATGAGCCACTATCTGCACTTGATCCATTTCTGCGCATTCGGATGCGTGGAGAATTGCGTAACTTGCAAAATGAACTGGGTATCAGTTTTGTTCACGTCACGCATAGTCAAGATGAGGCGCTGGCGCTTGCTGACGACATAATCGTCATGAATGAAGCAATCATAGAGCAAGCTGGATCAGCAAGAGAGGTATTCAACTCTCCAAAGACACGGTTTGTTGCTAAGTTTATGGGGGGGCATAACGTAATAAATTTGCCGGACGGTGAATTTGCCATTCGAGCCGATGGAGTTAAAATTCTTACCCCCGAAGCTGGCATGATTCAGGCAAACGTTTCGGCTATAGAATACCAAGGCACGCACGTTTCGGTATTAACCAAAATTGCGGGAGACCAGGAGGTGACCGCTATAATATCGGACGCAGAGTTTTTCTCTGATCCATACTCCCCAGGGGACAGCGTTAGTCTAAACTGGGACAAGAAAAATATCCATCAATTGTCGGCTTAATGCGGGCATCTATAGAAAGGGAAGTACTATGACAAATTTTACTAAGCGAAACGGTCTTAGCCGGAGGACACTACTGAAGACCGGCGTTGCCGCTGCTGCAGGTACGTTAGCGGCGCCTATGCTCTGGGCTCAATCAAATATAGTATTACGTCAAACCGGTACAGGCGTGTCGGCTTACAATGAAATCGCAAAAAAAGCTTATGAAGATCTGGGTATAACGCTCGAAATGACAGCGTCAGACTCCGACACAGCAGCTCAGCGCGTCGCTACACAGCCTAACAGCTTTGACATTGCAGATATCGAGTACTGGATTTGTAAAAAAGTCTGGCCCACTGGAAACCTACAAGCGATGGACGCTTCAAGGCTTAAAAATTATGATAAGATTGCAGGCACTTTCCGCTCTGGAAAATTAACACCAACCAGCGAAATAGCTCAGGGTACAGCGCCGCATACTGTTGGCTTTACATCAGGAAAGAACGGAACTGATTTTGTTCAAGAAGAATCCGGTTGGATGACGCTGATTCCTACCATTTATAACGCAGACACATTGGGTATTCGGCCAGACTTAATCAACCGTCCAATCAATAACTGGTCAGAACTCCTGAACCCAGAATTTAGAGGCAAAGCATCTATCCTAGATATTTCGTCTATCGGCATTATGGATATGGCTATGGTTGTTGAGTCAATGGGCGAGTATAAATACCCAGACAAAGGCAATATGACAAAAGCTGAAATTGATCTCACTTTTGGTATATTTACTGAAGCCAAGAAAAACGGTCAATTTCGTGCGTTCTGGAAATCTTTTGATGAAAGTGTCAATTTGATGGCGTCAGGCGAAGTTGTCATCCAATCTATGTGGTCGCCTGCAATTACAGCAGTTCGCTCAAAAGGCGTCCCATGCGTTTATCAACCGCTTGAAGAAGGCTATCGCAGCTGGGGTGGCGGAATGGGATTAGCCGCAACACTCGAGGGTGCCAAGCTGGATGCCGCTTATGAATACATTAACTGGTATCTTTCAGGCTGGGTCGGTGGATTTTTAATGCGGCAAGGTTATTATTCAGCTGTACCTGAAACTTCAAAACTGTTCATGTCAGACGACGAGTGGGGATTTTGGTATGAAGGAAAGGCTGCTAAAGGCGATATTGTGAGTCCACAAGGCACAAAAATGGAAAGCGCTGGTGCTATCCGCGATGGGGGCTCCTTCATTGATCGGATGGGTGCAGTCGCTTGCTGGAATTCTGTTATGGACGAAAACCAGTATATGGTACGGAAGTGGAACGAATTCATCGCTGCCTAATATGGCGATAGATTAAAACAGTGCTGTAGGGCGCATCATGTGCGCCCTACATTTAAACTAAAATACTGTGGTAGGCGATGAAATTAAAATTAAATAATGCCTTAGCTGGTTGGCTTATGGTATCACCCCTTATGTTGGTGTTACTGATTTTCTTGGTGCTGCCAATCCTTATGATACTAATCGTCAGTTTTTGGCGAGCTACTGAATATTCGATAATTCCAGATTTTGTCTTTGAAAATTATGAGTTTTTATTTGGCTCACCGGTGACTTACACTGTGTTTATAAATACTTTTAAATACGCAATTCTAACATGGACATTTACATTTCTTATTGGCTTTACAGTGGCATTTTTTTTAGCCTTTCATGTGCGTAGCTTAACCTGGCAAGTTGTTTGTTTTCTTCTCTGTACTATTCCGTTTTGGACGTCGAATATAATAAGAATGATATCTTGGATTCCGTTTCTTGGACGAAATGGAATCGCTAATTCAGCGCTGATTTCATGGGGTGTAATAGATGAGCCCGTAGAGTGGTTATTGTTTAGCGACTTTTCTGTAGTTCTCGCGTTTGTCCACATCTACACTTTGTTTATGGTGGTGCCGATATTTAACACTATGATGCGAATTGATAGATCATTAATAGAGGCCGCGCGCGACGCGGGTGCCTCTGGGGCGCAAATTCTTTGGAATGTAATTTTGCCATTAACAAAACCTGGTATAATGATAGGAACAATTTTTGTAGTGACGCTGGTAATGGGCGACTTTTTTACAGTCAGAGTTATGTCAGGGAGCCAATCAGCTAACGTTGGCCGTTTGATCTCAAATGACATTTCATTACTACAATACCCGTCTGCATCCGCAACTGCCATCGTCCTGCTTTTGACAGTTCTCATCGTAATAGGAATTTTATTGCGATTTGTAGATATTAGAAAGGAACTGTGAATATGGAGCCGCGCACTCGTTCATTTTATTTCTTGGCTTGTTTTTTTGGCTTGTTTCTAATCTTTCTATACGGACCGACTATTACGATCGGAATTTTATCATTTCAGGGTGAGATGGGAGGACTAACATTTCCAATGCAAGGAGTATCACTTCATTGGTTCTTTGATTTATTTGAAGAACAGGCTGTGGGCGATATCTGGGGTAGTTTCCGAAGGAGTATTACGCTTGGGTTTATGGTGATGGTAACCACTATTGTCGTCTCTGTAATGGGAGGGCTTGCTTTTCGAAAAAAATTTCCTGGCTCAACAATCTTATTTTATTTGATAGTAACTGCACTGGTAATTCCGTCAATATTGATATCACTTGGTGTTGGTTTGATGTTCTCTCAGACTGGATTTGAAGTGCACTGGTCTACCTCTGGATTTGGGTCCCAGCTCACTTGGACATTACCATTCGGACTTCTAATCATGTTTGCGGTATTCAATCGCTTTGATAAAAGCTATGAAGAGGCCGCGCGGGATCAGGGAGCTACACCTTGGCAAACTATTCGATTTGTCGTGTTACCGATAATAGCACCCTCGCTAATTGGCGTGGCTCTTTTCGGCTTCACCCTATCATACGATGAGTTTGCGCGAACCCTATTGACCGCAGGCAGTAACAATACTCTTCCATTGGAAATTTATGGCATGACCACAAACGTAACGTCTCCGGTTCTATACGCCTTGGGAACCCTGACAACTGTGTTCTCGTTGATAATTATATCAATTTTTCTGTTAGTAGCTCTCAGAATAGCCAAAACTAAGGCTCGGGCGGGTTCTGATGCGGGAAAAGGTCTATTATGATTGTAATAATAAATCCTAATAGTACGGTCGCAATGACTGATGAAATGGTTCGAACCGGTAGAGACATTTATCCCGATGTTGAAATGCAGGGCTGGACATCTCACGATGGCCCACCTGCAATCCAAGGTCCTGAGGATGGAAAAACGTGTATACCACCAATGCTTAAGTTGGTTGAAAAAGCATCGGGACTAGGGGCTAAAAGTATTATAATAGGTTGTTTTGATGACACTGGTCTAGACGAGGCACGGGCCATTGCGAATTGTCAAGTAATAGGGGTTGGACAAGCTGCATACTATCTTGCAGCGTCAATAGGTGCTAAATTTTCGGTGGTCACGACGCTTGAGGTATCTGTTCCTGTTCTACAAGATAATATCCGGGCTTATGGTTTGAGCCAAAAATTGGGTCGTGTTCGGGCCAGTGGTGTCCAGGTTTTAGAACTTGAGCAAGATAGATACGCCGCCACAGCAAAGGTTTTGGATGAAGCCAGAAAGGCTGTAAGCGAGGATAGTGTGCAAAGTATTGTACTGGGATGCGCGGGAATGACATCAGTGGTTCAGGCTGCTGGTCCTGCATTCCCCGTCCGGTTGATAGACGGTGTAACTGCGGCAATCAATTTTTCTGTATTTTGATGCCGATATATAATACGCTGTATCCAAGATCAGGCCTCGAATATCCAACTTGCCTACTCGGGAGACAACCCACGTAAAAAGGATTAAATTGATGTCACGCTATCTAATAACAGCTGCTGCCCAAATGGGGCCAATTTCTAAATTAGAAACCCGACAAGATACAGTTAAGCGTTTGATTGAAATGATGCGGGAGGCAAAGGGTAGAGGGTGCTCATTAGTTGTATTTACCGAAATGGCCCTCACCACATTTTTTCCCCGCTGGATGATAGACGACGAAACTGAATTAGATAGTTATTACGAAACTGAAATGCCCAGTAGTGTAACTTTGCCCCTATTTGAAGAAGCAAATAAATTAAACATAGGTTTCTATCTTGGTTATGCAGAGTTGGTATATGAGAAAGATGAAAAACGGCGCTTCAATACCTCTATACTTGTAGATCAAACAGGAAAAATTATTGGTAAGTATCGTAAAATTCATCTTCCTGGTCACGTAGAACCACAGCCAGACAGAGAGTTCCAGCACCTTGAAAAACGTTATTTCGAACCTGGAAACCTTGGGTTTCCGGTGTTTAAAGGGTTTGGTGGAAATATGGGCATGGCAATTTGTAATGATCGACGCTGGCCAGAAACCTACCGAGTGATGGGCTTGCAAGCCGTCGAGATGGTAATGCTAGGATACAATACGCCTTTTGGACATGTCGGAAATCAGGCCATGGATAGCCTAACCCTGTTTCACAATCACCTGTCGATGCAGGCTGGGGCTTATCAAAACGCAACCTGGGTGGTCGGGACAGCAAAATGCGGAAACGAAGAGGGATCAAAAATGGGTGGGCAAAGTGTAATTATTGCACCCTCTGGCGAAATCGTTTCCATGGCTGTTACGGTTGAAGATGAAGTGATTACAGCCCGCTGTGACCTTGATATGGGTACTCTATATCGTGAAACAATTTTTGATTTTGCAGCCCATCGTAGACCGGAGCACTATAGTTTGATTGTGGAGCGAACTGGAGCGATTCCACCTAGCTGAGGGAGAAAATACATGACTACACTCATCAAAGGTGGAACTATCATCACCGCTGACCAAAATTTTACTGCTGATATCAAAATCGACGGTGAACTAATAGTAGACATAGGAACAGGGCTGACAGCTGAAAATATTATAGATGCCTCTGGATGCTATGTCATGCCCGGAGGTATAGACCCGCACACCCACCTAGAAATGCCTTTTTTTGGAACCACAACTGCCGAAACATGGGAAAGCGGAACTTTTGCTGCGGCTTCTGGTGGAACAACAATGATTGTCGATATGGTAGTGCCAGGTGAAGGGGGAATGCTTCCTGCCTTAGAACAATGGCAGGAGCGTGCAGCTCGGCAAGCCTCCTGTGACTACGGGTTTCACATGTCGGTAACTGGATGGAATGAGAAAATTTTTAATGATATGGAGAAGGTGGTAGAAAAAGGAGTGAACACTTTCAAACATTTCATGGCCTATAAGGGCGCATTAATGGTTAATGATGATGAAATGTACGCCTCCTTTGTCAGATCAGCAGCCTTGGGAGCTTTCCCACTAGTTCATGCCGAAAATGGCGATTTGGTAGCAAGCCTACAGCAAAAGCTATTAAATGAAGGCAATAACGGACCTGAGGCCCATGCCTATTCACGCCCGCCACAAGTCGAGGGGGAGGCTACCAACCGAGCAATCACAATTGCGGATGCAGTAGGAGTGCCCATTTATATTGTACATACGTCTAGCGAAGATGCTCATGAAGCTATCCGGCGCGCACGACAAAAAGGCCAGCGGGTCTGGGGCGAGCCTTTGATCCAGCATTTGCTTTTGGATGATAGTGAATATGCACATCCAGATTGGAATTATGCGGCTCAACGCGTTATGTCGCCCCCATTTAGAGATAAATCACATCAGGACGGATTATGGGCTGGCCTCGCTGCAGGATCGCTGCAAGTAGTGGCCACTGATCACTGCGCTTTTACAACTGAACAAAAGCGGTTAGGATTTGGTGACTTCACAAAAATTCCTAATGGTACTGGCGGCCTGGAGGACAGGCTTTCATTACTATGGACATATGGGGTTAAAACTGGGCGGTTAACGAAAAATGAATTTGTTGCTGTCACCTCAACGAATATAGCAAAAATTCTCAATATCTATCCGCGAAAAGGAGGGATCCTTAAAGGAGCCGATGCAGACCTTGTCATTTGGGATCCAAAAGCGGAGAAAACAATCAGTGCAAAGACACAAAAATCAATTATTGATTATAACGTTTTTGAAAACTTTAAGGTTACCGGCTTACCTCGCTTCACTCTTTCGCGTGGAAATATAATCTGGCAAGCTGGTGCAAACTCACAGCCACAGCCTGGTCACGGAAAGCATATTGAAAGAGCCGCTTTCCCATCTGCAAACAGAGCCTCATCCACTTGGAAGGATCTAATCGCACCGCGCCCAATCTTACGCGATAAAAAACATATGCCTATAGGGGTTTGAACGTCATCCCTGTTGAAACTTAAAGGAGAGATTCATGACTAAAAAAATTATGTGTGCATTTGGTACAGATATCGACTCAGTAGCAGGTTGGATTGGGTCTTATGGCGGTGGCGACAGCCCATCTGATATTCAACGCGGTATATTCGCGACTGAAGTTGGAATACCACGATTGTTGAAATTATTTAAAAAATATGACATGCAAACTAGCTTTTTCATTCCTGGGCATAGTCTGGAGACTTTTCCCAAGGAAATGCAGATGATCGTTGAGGCCGGCCACGAGGTAGGCGCACATGGATATATGCACGAAAACCCAGTAGCGATGACCCCTACTCAAGAAGAAGATGTTTTGGTCAAGTCAATTGAGCTGATAGAAAAACTTACTGGAAAGGTTCCGACAGGATATGTTGCCCCCTGGTGGGAAATGTCAAACTCAACAGCAGCTCTTTTACAAAAATACAGTTTTTCGTACGATCACAGCCAAATGTACCGTGATTTTCAGCCATTTTATGCGCGCGTTGGAGACGAGTGGAACGTAATTGATTATACAACATCCGCGTCCGAGTGGATGCATCCACTTAAGCATGGAAAAGAAATCGACTTGGTTGATATTGGTGCTAATTGGTATGTGGACGATTTACCCCCAATGCTATTTATGAAAAAATCCCCCAACAGTCATGGCTTTGTGAGCCCACGGGACATAGAGCAGTTGTGGCGAGATCAATTTGACTGGGTGTATAGGGAAATGGATTATGGAGTTTTTGCTCTAACTATACACCCAGATGTTTCAGGCAGACCACAGGTGTTATTAATGCTTGAGCGATTAATCGAATATATCAACGGTCATGAGGGATGCGAATGGATGACTTTCGACGCAATCGCAAATGATTTTAGATCGCGGTATCCTTTCGATGGTGAGGCCCGCCCGGAGGTGATCTGATATGTGTGGAAGCTGCGGGTTTCCCGCAGCTCCGGGCCACTGGACTGAGTCCGGGGCAGCCAGCGCCCCTGACAGATTAAGGGAACGTTTGCGGCGTGTGAAAATTTTAAAAAAAGTGTTGAAAGTTGCTAGTCTATCTGTCCACGATGGGGGGCTAGTGCCTGGGATGCAACTCTATGATTTAAGTGGAAGACAGGTCATAGTGCAAGATCTCGAACAGTTATGGATAGAGGCCGAAAAGCTGTCAGGTAAGCCTTTTGATCCGCTAAATCCAATATTTTTGACTGCTGATAATTAGAATGGCAGATACCCGAATTCGTCTGACAATTGTTGGAGGTTATCTAGGCTCTGGCAAGACAACCTGGCTGCGACACCAATTGCACGAGGGTAACTTTACCAGGTCACATATAATCATAAACGAAGCAGCGGAAATACCAATCGATAACACACTTTTGTCTGGAGCCTCTGGACTCAGTGTTTTGGCAGGTGGCTGTGTTTGTTGCGAAGGAAAACTTGATTTACTCAAAGAACTAAAATGTATTTGTGACCAACGCAGCGGTCTACAAAATGGTAGGCAACGAATTGATCATATTATTCTGGAGACGAGTGGTCTGGCAGACCCTGCATCGATTGTCACGTTAATACAAACTGATTCAATACTCATTCGGCAGATTGTTATTCGTGAAACTATAGTGGTAGCGGATGCAGTCAACGCTCTGGAGCAGATGCAGGTAGATGCACTTGGGCGCTCTCAAATTGAGGCGGCCGATCAAATTATATTAACTAAAACAGACTTAGTTGGCCATGAACATCTGCTGTGCCTTTCAGCATCGTTAGCAGCTGTTAATCCTGCCGCAGCGCTTAGCGCGGCCGTTTACGGTAGTGATGTCAAATTACCTCCGATCTCTCCAAACACGGCGCTTTATGAATTGCCAAATATATCAACAAATGTACGACTTCCGATCAGCGCTGTACAACTTGATCTAGGAGTGACGCCGGACTGGACGGCCTTTACTGTCTGGTTATCCGCACTTTTGCATGTACGGGGCTGTGAGATAGTTCGAGTTAAAGGTCTAATCAGTACACCTGCCGGTCTACTTTTGCTGCAAGCCGTTCGAAATGTGATTCAGTCACCGGAGGTTCTTCCTGACAATAGCGTCGAACTTATCTTACAAAATAAAATCGCTGTGATTGGGTATGGATTTAAAAAGCAAGATTTAATTAAATCGGTTCAATATTTTTCCAATCCGGGATGATTTTAACTTGGGGCTGACCCAGATAACTACTTCAAGTGACGCATAACCCATTATCTTAGCGTTATAACTGTCTTTAAGGGTCACTGTTGTTAAAACGCCACTCACATTCCTTCAAACATAGACCAAATTGAGCCCTGGGAATACCATTGAATTTGCTCATATGCCGCTTGGCTTGGTTCCAGAAATTCTCGATGCCATTGATATGGTTGTGGCGGTCGGCAAATAGCTTAGAATGGTTTATGCGGAAGTGGTGGAAATCCGACACATCCAGCACGCTGTAGCTTCTCCAGCAGTCTGAATATACGATACTATCCGGCACAACCTTGCGCTTGATGATCGGGATCAGAGTGGCTCCTGAAGTATTTGGGATAATCTTGGTGTAAACCTTTCCACCCCTTTTAATAGGCCAAATACACGGATTTTACCCACAGCACCGCGCCCACGTTTTCCGTTCCGTCTGCCACCAAAGTAGCTTTCATCAACTTCAATTTCTCCGCCAAACATAGCTTCGCTTTCAGCTTCCAGTTTATAGGCGATAATTTCGCGCAGCCGGAGAAAATAAAAGGCTGCTGTCTTGCGGTGTACACCGCAAAGGCTGGCCGTAGTTCGTGCTGTCGATCCCGAAACAAAATGCTCCATGAGGCGATCTTGTTTGTAGGGACTTAGCGTCTCTTTCTCATGCTTCCCATTATAACCTCTTCTTAGGTTATCTGGGTCAGCCCCTATAACTTTTTAAACACGACCAATTTGGGAGTTTCCCACTGGTTTCAATGAAAAATTTTAATTGATTGTAACTCCAGCCTGAGAAACCATTGCATGTAGCAGAACATTCGTGCCTGCAGCAAGATCCTGGGCTGACGCAAATTCGTCTACATTGTGACTTATTCCTTTGCGGCACGGCACAAATATCATCGCAGTTGAAGCCTTTAAAGCTATGTTGCACGCATCATGCAAGGCGCCACTAGTTATGCGCTCGTATCTATAGTGTAAATTAATTGCAGCATTTTCGAGGGTATTAACCAGATCTTTATCAAATATGGTTGGTGCTATATTGGCCGTTTGCTCTGTTCTGCTCTGGCAGCCATTAGCTAAGGAAATTGATTGGCATAACTCTGAGCATTGCCGGAACATCTCCTGCAGAACGCTCTCCTTCGGGTGACGCATATCTATCAGAAAAGAAGCTTTATTTACTATTGTACTTGGACCATCGGTAGAAGTCTGTAAACGACAAACGCTAAGGCGCGCATCTGACCCAGATGAGCATCCTATCTGGTTTACAGCATCAATTATTCTTGCCGCAGTTAAAAGAGCATCCTGTCGCATGTCTAATGGAACTGTGCCGGCGTGGCCATTCGTGCCTAAAATCTCGACATTCATCCACTTTAAACCTTGAACTGCGGTTACAATACCAACCTGTTTCTTGTGGGCTTCCAACATAGGTCCCTGCTCAATATGAAGTTCGATGAAAGTACCAAGATTTAATTCATTTCGAATATCCCCTCCCTGCCAACCACGGGCTTTGGCTTCGTCGCCAAACCGCGCGCCATCGATGGCTTGAGTTTGATTTAAATTTCCATCACTTATATTTCCAACGAACCAATTTGAGCCAAGAACTCCAGGTGAAAACCTTACACCTTCCTCATTAGTCCAATTTATGACTGCAAGTGGTGCGTTCGTTTTAATGCCTACATCTTTAATTGTCTCAATAACTTCTAGCGCAGCTAAAACTCCAGAAACACCGTCAAAACGCCCCCCATTAGGCTGAGTGTCCAGATGGCTTCCAGATCCGATTAATGGCAAGCTATCATCTGCGCCTGATAGGATGCCAAACATATTTGCCGCATGATCAGTTTTAACTATTAGGCCAGCCTCTTTGCACCAGTTTGAAAAAACCATTCTAGCCGCCGAATCTTCTTCTGAAAGCGCTAGACGACAACTTCCACCTCCTGGAATTGCCCCTATCTTAGCCAGTTCCATATGACGCGCCCACAGGCGCGAAGCGTTAATTTCCACACCATCTAAAATTTCTAAAAGTTCAGGCAAAGCTATATCTTTCTTTTCATGTCCAATGCATAAATTTGCAAGACTTTCAGTAAAGTTAGTTTGATCAATTAAAACTACGCGGAACTACTTACTCAGGCCTTTATCCATAACGATAAACTAACTCAGACTTGCAAAACCACAAATAATAAAATGCGAAATATACTTTAATAAATATTAGGCAGCTGTAAAACAAATAGGGACACCCATCAGATTGCTGGTATAGCCTAAATCTATGCGCTCAATAATTGAAGCCACTTGGCGAAAGCAGCGGCACAGTTCAGCTTGAAATTGGTGCGTGATTAGAGATGGTGTTCCCCCAATTCAACTTTACAGCTAGCCCCTGTTGATCCTTTAGCGGACCAGAATGGCCGAGAGGGATGAATGGGACTATTGAAGTCTTTTAGAAGATCGCCACTGTACCGAGCAGAGAACGTTTCTATGGCATTCCAGCATCAGAGTTTACGGTTCTGAATGTGGTCGCACCGCTGACCCTAAAGTGGCGATGGCTGAGTTACCCACAGCCGCCGTGATGGCATCGCTCAGGGCATTTACTACAAATGCTCTAAGGACTTCATGGAAGCTGGGAAGCGGCGCCTTTTTGGCGACACGGCACGTGCCGCAAACACTGACGAGGGGAAGGACCTTCGTCGTGAAGCGTGTGACCTGAAGGAAGTTGTGGCCAAGCAAACACTGGAACTCCGCTTGCTTAAAAAAAGCATGTTCGACGGTGGGGGAGGCCACGAATGAGATATGTTGCATCTGAGAAGTTGGAGATCATCAGGCTGGTTGAACAAAGCCACCTGTCAGCACGACTGACGCTGGCAAAGCTCGGTATCCTATGCACCACATTCTATAGCAGGTATGATCGTTACCTCCAGCGTGGCGAGGCTAGCCTGCAAGACCAATCACCAAAACCAAGGCACGTCTGGAACCGCATCCCAGATGTGGTCCGGCGCAAGGTGGTCAACCTAGCGTTGCAGGAGACAGAGCTGTCGCCACGCGAGCTGGCAGTGACGTTCACAGATCAAGAAGGCTATTTTGATCAGAGGCTTCGACATATCGGGTACTGAAGGCACACGATCTGATTACTAGTCCCGCCTTCATTGTCATCAAGGCTTCCAGTGAGTTTACTGATAAAACCACAGCTATCAACCAGCTTTGGCAAACCGACTTCACATATCTGAAGGTCATTGGCTGGGGTTGGTTCTATCTCAGAACGATCCTCGACGATTACAGCCGCTACATCATCTCATGGAAAATTTGCACCAAAATGAGGACTGAGGATGTTACTGACACGTTGGATTTGGCTTTAGCAGCGTCAGGATGTGGCCAAGTTCACGTCGCCCATAAGCCTCTCCTGCTGAGTGATAACGGCTCTAGCTACGTCTCTGCAGAGTTGGCTGAATGGTTGCAGGACAAAGGCATGAAGCACTCCCGCGGTGCGCCGTATCACCCCCAAACTCAGGGCAAGATCGAGCGTTGGCATCAAACTTTGAAGAACCGTTTCTTGCTGGAAAACTACTTCCTGCCCGGCGATCTCGAAGCCCAAATCCAGGCCTTTGTCGATCATTACAACCACCAACGCTACCACGAGAGCCTGAGCAACGTCACATCCTCCGACGTATACTTCGGACGCGACAATACCATTCTACAACAACGGGAAAGGATCAAACGAAAGACACTCGAAACACGGCGCTTGTATCACAAACCATGCGCCGCATAATGTAACCAACAAGATGAGCCAAACTATCTCTTAGTTTAAGCTGCTAATGGTGCCAAAAACCCTGACGACGGATACTATAATAAAATTACCTAGCTGAAAGTTTTCTATGAGTAGAGTTTTTCAAAGTCATATAGCGATGTTGGGATTTTCAATTTTGATTGCGGGATCCTTCTCACTTGGATCGATGGTTGCGAACGATATTTCACCGATTGCTCTGACCGCTGTACGCTTTGTTTTGGCAGCTTTTATTGTTGGCTCTGTTGCCCTTTTCAGTGGCTCAATTGCCCGCAAGGAACTGACAGCATCTTGGCGCTACTTTGTGCTAGGCGGCACATATTCGTTGTATTTAATCCTGATGTTTGAGGGGCTAAAAACCGCGAGCCCAGTTTCAGCGGTTGCAGTATTTACGCTCATTCCGGCGATGTCTTGTTGGTTGGGATTCGTTATTTTAAGTCAAATGGTAAGCGGTCGAACTTTGCTGGCCGTTGTTATTGGGGCCACAGGTTCTTTGTGGGTGGTCTTCCGTGCTGACTTTCTTGCCTTGACGGTGTTTTCGGTTGGCAGAGGCGAATTGATTTATTTTGTGGGATGTGTGGCCTATGCCTTTATGCCGATCTTGTTTCGCGGTCTCAATCGGGGGGAAAACCCTGTTATGGTAACGTTTGGATTGCTGGTCAGCGGGGCGTTGATCCTATGCTTGTTTGGCGCGGGTGAGATCATACAAACGGATTGGAAGGGGCTTCCAGGCTTGGTATGGATTGCGATTTTCTATGTGGCGGTTTTTGCAACTGTGGTCACATCTGCCTGTCTACAATTTGCCTCCATGCATTTGCCTGCGGCGAATGTGATGGCTTACACCTATTTGACGCCAACTTGGGTATTGCTCTGGGAGATTTTGTTGGGCCATGATATGCCGCCATTCTGGATATGGGGCGGGGTGTTGCTGACGGCTGTTTCGGTTATCTTATTGTTAAGAGCCTCTCCAAAAAACTAGGTTTGTGACCCCTTGCGGGTACTGTCAGACAAAACTAACTTAAGACAGGGTGGGTGGTTTAGTAGCTTCGCCGTATGACAAAACACTCCCCATTCAGGTACATGAAACCTGGCCCGGGGTTCCTCGACCATCCCGCCTAGGCCCGTGGACCGGGAGCCAAGAGCCAGTGCACTATCGTCTATAGAGTAGCCACCCAAGTCCTGTCTATAGCGTTGCCTGGGCTCAGTTGGCTTGGGTTGGTTTTGCTCGGGCCGCGGTCCGTGGACCAAGTCGCGCATGCCTAGCAATGCCATCCAATATGGGGTATAATAAAACCCCATAAACCGATGATAGTTGAGCACAATGAAAGCTAATCCCAAACCATGGCTTTACGGCCCAAACTGGCAAGGTCAGAGGTGCGAGGCCCGAACGCGCAGGGGTACGCCATGTAAGCGTCCCGCCAGACTCCCTGTGGGGCGCTGTAAGCTCCATGGAGGGGCTTCCACCGGCCCTAGGACCAAGGACGGCCTTGCGCGACTCACAGAGGCTAGAACCAAACACGGGCTCTACACCAAAGAGAAGCGGGCAGAAGCACGGCGTTTCGCCGAGCAAGGGCG
>Ga0115571_1001793_pt1 | contig 14738 bp, 9 predicted proteins | sample COGITO_mtgs_1205_FD_87293 | JGI IMG/M metagenome (GOLD analysis project Ga0115571, IMG submission 87293) | Pelagic marine microbial communities from North Sea - COGITO_mtgs_120531 | ecosystem: Environmental > Aquatic > Marine > Epipelagic | place: Germany:Helgoland, sampling site Kabeltonne...
AGCAATAACAAAGCCAGAGGCAGCAGCAAGGCATACACGAATGCCGGTAAAAGAGCCCGGACCACACCCGGCCGCAACCAACCTAACATCTGCAAAAGACTGTCCTGCTTGCTGAAGAGCTTCCTGTACAAGTGAAATCAGTGTTTCAGCATGACCATGGCGCGCTTTATTTTCTGCATATCCTGTAATATCGCCGCTCTTCCTTACAGCAGCAGATGCCATATCGCCGCTCGCCTCAAGGCTGAGGATAAGAGAGCCGTCAGGTGCCAATATTTTGCCAGATTCAATCATGAAATAGTTAATCTTCTTATGGTGACGAATACAAAAATGACCGGTTTTTACCTTATCATAGAATCTGATGGCTACTTGCAGGCCTAGTCAAAAAAAATTAGAATAGCGCATGGAGCGTTTTGGGGGGATTTTTTCTTTTTTTCCAATATCTCCTCGGCTATTTATCAAACATGCTCTCCGCTCTATGGTTTGCGCTTACACGCCTTAAATTTTGCTCCTCTGAATTGTGTTAACCCGTTATCAGGTATTAAGATATGACGAAAATTTATGATAAAGTGGGCCTATCCAGTCTGCTAATCGCCGTAGTTTTGCAGCTGTCAGCCGTCTTTTCTTCGCCAGCAATGGCCGAAGAGGAAATGCGCGATAGTGCAACGGTGCTGATGTATCATCGTTTTGGCGAATCGCGCTACCCGTCAACAAATATCAGTGTTGAGCAGTTTGAAGCGCATCTCGCTCATTTAACCGCCGGAAACTACACTGTGCTGAAGCTAGATGATATTATTGCGCGTTTGCGTGCAGGTGAGCTTCTCCCCGACCGCACAGTTGCTATTACAATAGATGATGCATATCAGTCTGTTTATAACGAAGCTTGGCCGCGGCTGACTGAGGTAGGGTTTCCATTTACTCTGTTCGTTGCAAGTAGCCCTATCGATAGGGAATTATCTGTTTATATGTCATGGGACCAGATACGCGAATTACAGGCGTCAGGCGTTACAATCGGATCACAAACACATACGCATCCGCATTTACACAGGCTAACTGATGAGCAGGTTCGCGCAGAAATATCAACATCAAATAGACGATTTATTGAAGAGCTTGGGCTAAGGCCAGAACTCTTTGCCTATCCATATGGAGAGCATTCTGGATTTGTGATTGATGCTGTTAAGGACGCTGGCTTCATCGCTGCTTTTGGTCAGAATTCAGGTATTATGCATAGTGCTGATGACCAGTTTCAACTTCCACGATTTGCCTTTAATGAAGCCTATGGCACGATTGAAAGGCTTAAGCTAGCCGTTGATGGTCTCCCCTTGAAGGTGAGCGACCTTACACCTGAAGATATGGTTTTAGAGACTAATCCGCCGCTTTATGGATTTACAGTAAGTGACGAAATGAGGCCTGTGAGCCAATTACGATGCTTTTCAAATAAGCACGGAAAGCTTGATGTTACGATGCTTGGTATGCGCGCTGAAATCAGAGCGCCAGGTCCGCTCTCAGAGCCGCGCGCGCGCATTAATTGCACCATGCCAGCCGTTGATGAGCGCTGGCGCTGGTTTGGGCGCCAATTTCTGACACGCTAGCTCACACCGCCGCTGGGCAGCTTTCGTGATGCTAACTTATGCAACTCATTTTGCTTGATCATCTGTGTCAGGGTCTCAACATATTCAGAACCTGTCTCAGCATATCGATATAAAAACGGGACAAGCTGAAGACCAGAAACATCTATATCGCCTGATAAATGAAGCTCAGAACGCCGCTTACGAAATGCCTCATAGGCATGATGTGTGTTTAGATTCGTCATATATGAGCGCACTGAACTGATAAGATCAGGAAACGCGCGAACAGCCGCACGGCTATTACTTGCTTGCGCGGGCTTAATACCCTTACTGACATCCCATACCCACTGACCGAACAGCGCATTACCTTCGTGGGTGAAGCGTGACTGGCCCCAGCCAGATTCTACAGCAGCCTGCGCCAGAGCAATTTCAACCGGTATTGGCTGAACCCTTATCTGTAGGCTAAGACGACGCTGTTCTCGTGATTGCTGTAGTTTTGAGAGCCCATATTTTCGAGCAAAGACATCCAGAACATCCTCGTTTCCAGACTTAAGGGCCGTCATTATCACCTGTTTGTGGGTCGATATCTCATCATTAACTTTTAGAATTAGTGGCAACATAATCTGAATAAATTGCTGTTTGCGGCGCTGGGCATCCTCTTTATCCAAGGCTGGCATTCGAGAGATAAAAAGACGCGGAACCGACTGCGATTTATCGAAGACATCATAGTCTAATTCAGCCGGAAATGGCGGTAATGTTTGCGGTGAAGACCGCTGAAAAGGTAGCGCTTGCTGAGGTGTATCAAGCTGGTCAATCAAAAAATTAGTGGCCGCTTCCAGCTCTTTATCAAGGGCAGTTTTCTCAGTGCTTGTAAGATTATCAATTGCACGCTTTTGCGTTAGCCATTCAATTTTATCATTCAGGGCAGAAATGTCAGAACGACCAGCAAAATCAGCGTGCAAGGATGTCATTCTGGGCGATGAAACAGACAAAATAGGCAAAAGGTAGCCACATGCACCGGCCAATAACATAGCCAGCACAAGTGTTTTATTGGAAATAGTAGGGCTGTCTGTTTGAGTGTCGACCATTTAGAATAGCTTTCATGACCCATAAGACAAACACAAGAAAAGCATCAAAGGACAAGGTTAAAAAAAGATGTTCATACAGTCATCCCTTATCCCTGTTATACGATGTGACCCCCTTATTCGTAGGGGCGCACCTCTTTAACTTCCGGAATATAATGACGAAGCATGTTTTCGATACCCATTTTCAGGGTTGCTGTTGAGCTTGGGCAGCCCTGACAAGCGCCGCGCATCTGAAGTGTAACAACACCCTCATCAAACGAATGGAAGGTAATATCACCACCATCCATCGCAACAGCCGGACGCACTCTTGTATCAAGCAAATGTTTAATTTGCTGAACGGTCTCAGTCTCTTCGCCAGCCTCTTCACTCTCTTGGCTCGACGCTTCCATAACCGGAAGACCCGATGCGAAATGTTCCATAATGCCAGCAAGGATTGACGGCTTAAGCGAAAACCACTCGCTCGCATCATTCTTGGTAATGGCGATAAAATCACCACTCAAAAAGACAGAGACAACTCCATCAATGGCAAAAATGCGCTTTGCAAGCGGTGATGTCTTCGTTGCCTCTTCTGAGACAAATTCAGCTGTATCGCCCGGCAATACTGCGACGCCTGGAATGAATTTCAGCGTGGCTGGGTTCGGGGTATCTTCGGTCTGGATAAACATGGTGAGATTTCACCTCCAATGTTAAGGCTGCGGCAAGAGCTTTTAAAGTCTTCACCGCACAAAAATTTCTAGGCGTCATCATAGCTTCATGTATATGAAATGGGAAGCCGAACAGCCGAAGGCAAGTATCAAAAGCATAATTACGCAGCATTATACATGCTAATCATCTGTTTATTCAGGCAAAAACCCAACTATTTTTTTCACTTCCGCCAGCACAGGTTCTGCCCGGGCACGCGCCTGTTCAGTCCCTTTTTTCAGAATCCTGTCAATTTCTGCTCTATCATCCAATAATCTATTCATTTTTTCAGAAATAGGGGCTATCTGCGAGACGGCAAGCTCAACAAGGGCTGGCTTGAATATACCAAAACCCTGACCGCCAAATTCAGACAAAATTTCGGCATTTGTTGCACCTGATAATGCAGCATAGATTCCCACCAAATTACGGGCTTCAGGACGGTCATCCAGACCAGCCATCTCAGAGGGTAGCGGTTCGGGGTCTGTTTTAGCTTTCTTTATTTTCTGGGCAATCTCATCTGCAGAATCTGTCAGATTGATGCGGGTATAATCTGAGGGGTCCGACTTACTCATTTTTGAGCTACCATCACGAAGGCTCATCACCCGGGCGGCAACACCTTGAATCTGTGGTTCGGGGAGGGGGAAAATATCAGCCCCATACATCGAATTAAAGGCTGCAGCAATATCGCGTGTCAGCTCAAGATGCTGTTTTTGATCTTCGCCAACAGGAACATGTGTTGCTTTATATGCAAGAATATCTGCTGCCATCAATGTAGGGTAGGAATATAATCCTACTGTAGCATTTTCACGGTTCTTTCCGGCCTTTTCTTTAAATTGTGTCATCCGGTTAAGCCAGCCAAGCCGTGCCACACAATTGAAAATCCACGCAAGTTCTGCATGCTGAGGAACAGATGACTGATTGAAAAGCACGGCTTGATCTGGGTCAATGCCAGAGGCTATCAGGCAGGCAGTCACTTCTCTAATCGAAGTCCGCAAGGCTTGGGGGTCTTGCGGTACGGTAATCGCATGCAAATCAACGACGCAATAAATACAGTCAAAGTCATTTTGTTGCGCAACCCAATTCCGAATCGCACCAAGGTAATTGCCAAGATGCAGGTTTCCGGTTGGCTGGACACCAGAAAAAATTACATTTTTTCGTTCTGTTTGAGCCGGCGACGTAATATCGGCAGAACTAGACTGTGTCTGAGACATGGGAACCCTTTATGTTGTGCATATGCTTATTCATGTTCTGGCTCTTTATGACCAGCAGGCGCCTGCTTCTCAAGCCTTTTTTGTCCTTTTCCTACGCCAAACCTAACGCAGCTTTGGCGCAATTCTCAAGATAACAGCAGCTCCCCCATAAAGAATGAAACCGCTCACAACTAGCAGGACAAGCTGGAGCCGTAGCCCTAAAATCTCACTAAATGAAGGTATTTCAGTCAAATACATCCTTATTCCTGTCAGCCCAGCCGCCATCACAAGCGACGCCATCAAAGCTTTCACCATAAAGAGGCCAGCTGTGAAATCGAGCTTTTTCTGGCGCCGCAACAAGGCTGCCTGCCAGATAAAAATAATCCAGAAAGATAGGGATGTTGCCAGCGCCAAACCTGCATGTCCAAGACGCTGCATGAGCAAGAGGCTCAGACATAAATTGATCAGAACTGACACCAGAGATATTTTCAAGACAAGTTTTGCCTGTCCTGCAGCATAAAAGGCCGGCTGCAAAATTTTTGTCCCAATAAAAGCCGGTAGACCAACGCCATAGGCAATCAATGCAAGTGACGACAGATAGGCGTCATTTTGCGTAAAGGCTCCTGACAGAAAAAGACCTGACAATACAGGCTCGGCAATCACAATAAGCGCCGCTGTAGCCGGTAAGATAAAGAGGGAGGCTGTTTTAAAACCATTTGATATTTCAGCAGCAACCCCATCTGGCTTTCCGGCGGCTTCAAGCGCTGAAAGGCGCGGCAATAAGGCTGTGCCAAGCGCAATACCAATAATACCCAAAGGCAGTTGAGCAATTCTATCGGCATAATAGAGCCATGAAATAGCGCCAATATTTAGCAAAGAGGCAAGAATTGTATCAACAAGAAGATTAATCTGAAGGGCGCCAGCGCCGAGCGCGGCCGGTAAAAATGACGCCCACATACGGCGGGCTTCTGCTGATATCCGAAAAGAGAAAAGGCCCGGATTAATCCGCCGCTTTCTCATCCGAATCTGCAGCAAACTCATCTGCCCAATACCGGCAAGCAGCACCCCGATTGCCAGAGGCATTACTATCAGAAGCCCTGCTTCACCTGAGAATTCCTGATAGACCGGAATCATAATAGCGGCGCCAATCAAGCATAGATTTAAAATCACCGGCGCGGCAGCACCGCCTGTAAAATCATCATGCGCATTACTGAGCGCTGCCCACAGCGCAACCAGCGATATCATCGGCAGATAAGGAAGTGTGATAGCCCCAAGAGCAATCGCAGTTTCAAGTCTTTCTGGCGTATCTGCAAAGCCGGGCGCCAGCCCAATCATGATAAAGGGTAGAAAATATTCAAGCAGGAGAACAAGAACTGTTAGCCCAAGAAGCAGGGCTGTTTGAACTTCACTTACAAAGACAAGCGCCCTCGCCTCTCCTTTTTCGGCGCGCATCGCAGAATAGACCGGCAAAAAAACATTTGTTAATGCGCCTTCTGCTGTAAGTCGCCGAAATAGATTAGGCAGTTTAAAGGCCACCAGAAACGCATCTGCTGCTGCCCCTGCCCCCAGAAAATGGGCAAAGACAAGGTCACGCACAAAGCCAGCAACCCGGCTAATAGCTGTCCATGACCCTATCTGTTTGACAACAGCATTCAGGCTTTTTTTCGGAGCGATCTCAGACGACATTTTTCACCAGTCCCTATGATGCTGACGCTGATGCTGGCTTAGATTCAGTCCCGCCGTCGAGAATAGCAAGCAGGGCCTGATGGATTTTTTCCTGAACCTGTTCACGCTTGACCTGCAGACCAAAGACATCTTTTACATAGAAAACATCAACAGCCTTTTCACCATATGTTGAGACACTCGCCGAATTAACCTGCAAACCCATTTGTGCAAGATGATAGGTGAGTTGATATAACAGGCCCGGCCTGTCTGTCCCATTCACTTCAATAACAGTATGAGTTCTGCTACGTGCGTTCGTCACCAGAACACGCGGCGATACTTTAAGAGCCCGGACCCGTTTTGTTACCCGTGCTGATTTTTGCTGAAGTGCATCAAAGAGCGACATATCACCGGCAAGTGATTTTTCGATCAGTTGCGTGATACGATCTTTAATATTTGGGTCGGTAATTGCCTGCCTGTCTTTTGTCTGAACACGGAATTCATCTAAAATTGTCCCGTCATGGCGGGTATTAATGCGGGCGCTGACAATCGAACATTCTGCCATCGCAACAGCCCCAGCAATACGCGAAAACAGGCCAGGATGGTCTGCTGCCATGATTGTTAAAATAGAGGATTTGCTATCCTTATCAGTAATAATATCAATCAGAAGTTCTTTCTTGCTGCTGTTAAATGTCTTGGCAAGAGCTGTATGCTGAACCAGCCGATCTGTTGGAAAATTTGTCCAATAGCTCGGATAAAATAGCGACGCGTGCTCCTCAAACATTTCATCTGACCAGTCGGGCAGGGCACGGCGCGCCTCTTCACGTGCATCAGCAGCAGCCCCAAGTGAGACTTCAGACGGAGCAGCACCACCAAGCACCGCTTCTGCCCGCCGATATAAATCGCGCATCAAGGTTGCCTTCCAGCCATTCCATATGTCCGGGCCAACCGCGCGGATATCAGCAACCGTCAATATCAGAAGCAGTTTCAGGCGTTCTGGAGACTGAACTTCACTGGCAAAATCACTAATGGTCTGCGGATCATGCAAATCATAGCGAAAGGCTGTTTTTGACATCAAAAGATGAGACTGGATAAGCCAGATAACAGTTTCAGTTTCGTTCTCACTTAAGCCAAGCTGCGGGCACAAGCTGCGGGCAACTTCAGCGCCTAGAAGGGAATGGTCACCACCGCGCCCTTTAGCAATATCATGCAATAGCACCGTCACATAAAGGGCACGGCGCGACAGCACTTCGTGAATAAGCTGTGATGCCATCGGCGCTTCGGTGCGCACAGTTCCCTGTTCAATTTCGTTTAACGTCCCAAGCGCACGTATCGTGTGCTCATCCACAGTATAGCTGTGATACATATCAAACTGCATCATACCGACAATCCGGCCAAAATCAGGCAGAAATTTGCCAAGCCAGCCTGCTTCATTCATCAATCTCAAGACTCGCTCTGCGCTATGCTTTGAAGTGATAATACCCAAGAAAAGCTGTTTAGTTTCGTCAGATTGCAAGTCTTCTGTTGTAGCAGCACGCACAGCACGAGTAAGCCGGCGGAAGCTATCTGGATGAATATCGAGTTGATGCTGCTGGGCAAATGAAAAAAGCTGAATCATCCGCAGCTTATCATCACCAAATCTCATATGTGCTGGTAGTTGAAGGCGTTTATTTTCTATCGTAAAGGGCGACACTTCAAGCATCACATTCATACCAACTGATATGATTTTGCTCAGATTAAGCCGCGGATTGATAAGCCTAGTATGGGAAAAATCTGTTTCAAGAGCGGCACAGAAAATACGGGTCAGATTTCCTACATGCCGTGCTGCCAGATAATAGCGTTTCATGAACCGCTCAACGCCTTTCATACCAGACCGGCCGGCAAATCCCATAAGCGGCGCAATTTCACGCTGAGCATCAAACGTTAGCCGGTCATCTTCACGTTCATGATATAAGTGAAGAAAGCACCGAACTGTCCATAAAAACCGCTGGGCACTGGCAAAGGAGCGTACTTCTGATACCCGCAAAATACCGGTATCCATTACATCAAGAACATGGGTGAAACGATAGGCATGTTTTGCAACCCAGAACAGTGTATGCAAGTCGCGCAATCCACCTTTGCCATCTTTTACGTTTGGCTCCACAGCATACCGCGTGCCCCCGGTTCTGTTTACCCGCCTTTCGCGTTCATCAAGCTTGGCTTCAATGAAGGTGGAGACAGATTGCTGTGATAACCATTTCGACCAACTGGACTGCATCTTAGATGCCAACGCCTCATCACCAGCAATATAGCGAATTTCAAGCAGCGCTGTTCGGATTGTTATATCTTCTGATGCTGCTTTAATGTTCTCGTCAACCGTGCGGGTTGCATGCCCAATGGCAAGTGACATATCCCATAATATATAGAGGATAAATTCGATAAACTTGGTTTGTTTGGCTGTTTCCTTTTGGCTAAGAATAAAGAGTAAATCAATATCACTTGATGGCGATAACTCACCGCGACCATAGCCACCTGTTGCCATGATACTAACAGGCGGACAGTCGGCAAATAAATGGCGCCGCGCTACATCTGCAATGCCTGAAATGAGTAAATCCATCATAACCGCATGTTTGCCAACATATTCAGCGCCATCATGGTTTTCAGTGAGCAGATTACGAAGCTGTGCCTTGCCTTCGCTATGCGCTTGTTTGCATAACGCTAACAAGCCTTGCTGAAACAATTTATCATCAGGAGACGTCTTGCGAAGTGCGTCACTATTCGCACGGAAAGCAACATTATCAAAAACCGGAGCCTGCTTTGCTGCGGCCTCATAAGGCGCTAGCCATGTCTTCCATAATGGTAATTTTATAGTCTCTGAGGCTGCGATAGCAGGGGCCTCATGAGAAGTGGTCGACGACATTGGCACTATGTTTCCTCGTATCACGCTGTATCATCTTGGGTTCTGGAAGTGATTATGACCGATTTATTATGATTTCGCATCAAGAGCTTTCAATTGATAGATTAGCGCAAGCGCATCGCGCGGGCTCAGACTGTCAGGGTCAATATCATGCAACATTTTCTCAAGTTCGGTTGGTCTATCATCAGCTAATGATGCCTCTAGTTTTGGCGGCGCAAAAAGAGGCAATAGCCCATCATCTTGCTCAGCCGTCAGTGCACCTGTTTCCATTTCCGAGACCAGATGGGCAGCACGTTTAATAACGGTATGAGGTAATCCAGCCAGTTTTGCGACATGGACACCATAGGATTTATCAGCAGCGCCTTCGCCGACTTCATGAAGAAACACAATATCACCCTGCCATTCTTTGACCTGCATCGCATGACAGCGAAGGCCCGATAGCTGGCCTGTCAGGGACGTCAGCTCATGATAATGAGTAGCAAATAAGGCACGGCAGCCAATATTATTGTGCAAATACTCTAGGCATGCCCAGGCAATCGAAAGTCCATCCCAGGTTGCTGTTCCCCGGCCAATTTCATCCAAAATTACAAGCGACCTGCTTGTTGACTGATTAAGGATAGTTGCTGTCTCAACCATCTCAACCATGAAGGTTGAGCGTCCCCGTGCAAGATCATCAGACGCGCCAACACGGCTAAATAGCCTATCAATAATGCCGATTTCAGCATTATCGGCCGGCACAAATAATCCAGCTTGAGCCATAATTGCAATATGGGCGTTCTGCCTTAGAAACGTTGATTTACCTGCCATATTTGGGCCTGTAAGCAACCACAGATGCGACCCCTTTTCTAGCCTGCAATCATTGGCAATAAACGGAGTGCTGTCAGCTAAGGCGCGCTCTACTACAGGGTGACGGCCACCTATAATCGTAAAACGGGTATCGTCTGTCATAATCGGCCGGCAGTAATAGCGCGAACTTGCTAATTGTGCAGAGGCTGTTGCAACATCAAGGGCGGCAAGCGCTGCAGCTGTTTGTTCAAGCGCAGGCGAGCGTGCCAGCACTTGTTTCACAAGCGTTTCGAATAGGGCGAGCTCAACAGCAAGCGCGCGGTCAGATGCCGATGCCATCTGTTTTTCCATATCAGCCAGTTCGGTGGTTGTAAATCGCACCGCCTGCGCTGTGGTCTGGCGATGGATAAACTGGTTATCCGACATTAATTTATCACCATGAAGACTCCGCACTTCGATATGGTAGCCCAGCACATTATTATGTTTGATTTTCAAAGATGAAATATCTGTCTGGGCCACATAATCTGCCTGTAATCCGGCTATGAGGCGCCTGCTTTCGTCGCGAAGCTGGCGGATTTGATCAAGCGAGCTATCATAACCAGCCCTGATAAAATTCCCATCCCGCGCCAATAGCGGCATGTCATCTGCCAGAGCTGGCATCAAGCTATCAGCGAGGTCAGCCGCGCATTGCGTATCTTCTATCAGCATCATGATATCAGGCGCATGCTCATCAATGCCTTGCGCCTCACTCACCTGAGCTGATAGGCGCACAGAAATATCCCTACCCAGACTTACAGCGCGCGCAATAGCTGATAAATCGCGAGGGCCGCCTCTGGCAGAGGCAAGACGCGATAGGCTTCGTTCAATATCTGGCAGACCATTTAGCGCTGAAATAATGTCACTGCCAGTAGTCTGGCTCCGCAGAAACCAGCTCACCAAATCAAGCCGGCCCTCAATTAACGCCCTGTCTGTTAGGGGGGCTGAAAGGCGGGTAGCAAGAAGGCGCGCGCCTGCTGCTGTTTTTGTCTTATCAATTGCGTGCAGCAGACTGCCAGAACGCGACTCAGTCAATGTCTGGGTCAATTCTAGAGAGCGGCGGGTTGCGGCATCGATTTCCATGAAGGCGTTTTGGGACAAAACAGAAAGACGAGACAAGCGCGGCATGCTCTCAATCTGCGTCTGGCGAAGATATGTTAGCAGGCCGCCTGCAGCCGACAACATCGCACGGCTAAATGCCCCAAGGCTATCAAGTGTTGAGACCTCATATAAAGAAAGCAACATAGCTTCACTACGGCGGCTATCAAAATCCTGGGCAGGACGAATAGCTGGATTGAACGGCGCAGCCACCATTTCAAGCGATGCACGCATTTCTTCAGGATATAAGAATTCAGCAACCCCAAGCCGGCTCAGCAAGGCTTCGATATCTGCTTCATCACATGCCTGCACATTAAAGGACCCGGTGGACATATCCGCCCACGCAATAGCAAACTCGCCAGCAGACCGACCAAGAGCCGCAAGATAATTATGCTGATGCGAGACAAGAAGTCCGTCTTCTTGAAGGGTGCCAGGTGTAATAACCCGCACAACACCGCGTGGAAGCGGCCCTTTACCGCCGCGCGCTTTGAACGTTTCAGGTGTCTCTGTCTGCTCGCAGATTGCAACTTTATAGCCCTGCTGAATCAACCGCGCCAAATACCCATCCATGGCATGAACTGGCACGCCGCACATCGGCACAGGATCGCCATTTAATGTGCCGCGATGGGTAAGTGTAATGCCAAGTGCCTGCGCTGCGGTTTCCGCATCTTGAAAAAACATTTCATAAAAGTCTCCCATCCGGTAGAACAGTAAGACATCTCTGTATATATCTTTTACGGCCAGATACTGCACCATCATAGGTGTTGGCTTTGATGTTTCTTTTTTTGCGATGGGCATGTTCATCAGTTTTCTTAGTTGCTGTGTGTGATGTGCCTAGAGTAAAAGTGAGATATGTTGATAAATCTTAAACAACTGTGAGTATAGATAGGTTTTATGAAAAAATCACTGAAACAGGACGCTCTTGATTTTCACTCTACCGGTCGTCCCGGAAAGCTGGAAATTACGCCAACAAAACCGCTCACAACGCAGCGTGATTTATCTCTTGCTTACTCTCCTGGTGTTGCAGAACCATGCCTTGCCATTGAAGCAGACCCGTCAAAGGCCTATGATTATACAGCCAAGGGAAACCTTGTTGCTGTTATCTCAAACGGAACAGCTGTTCTTGGGCTGGGAAATATCGGGGCAGCTGCCTCAAAGCCCGTTATGGAGGGCAAAGCAGTCCTTTTCAAGAAGTTTGCTGACATTGACGGCGTTGATTTGGAGCTGGACACCCAAGATGTAGACCGCTTTGTTGATGCCGTTAGCCTGCTTGGTCCGTCTTTTGGTGGCATTAACCTAGAAGATATTAAATCTCCTGAATGTTTCATTATTGAGCAACGATTGCGCGAGATGATGGATATTCCTGTTTTTCATGATGACCAGCATGGCACAGCGATTATTGCTGCTGCCGGAATCATTAATGCGCTCCATATTACAGGGCGGACCATGGCTGACATAAAAGTCGTCTGTAATGGTGCTGGTGCTGCGTCAATTGCCTGTGTTGAGCTTATCAAGGCGATGGGTGTGCCACATGAAAATGTTATCCTTTGCGACCGCGAGGGTGTGATCTACCAAGGTCGTGAAAAAGGCATGAACCAGTGGAAATCAGCGCATGCGGTGCCAACCGAAGCACGCAGTCTTGCAGATGCTATTGACGGCGCAGATATTTTCCTTGGTCTTTCAGTTGCCGGCGCGCTAACACCTGAGATGCTCAAAAAAATGGCAGACCAGCCAATCGTATTTGCCATGGCAAATCCAGATCCAGAAATTATGCCAGATATTGCCAAAAAAGCCCGTAAAGATGCTATTATTGCAACCGGCCGGTCTGACTTCCCGAATCAGGTCAATAACGTTCTTGGCTTTCCCTATATCTTCAGAGGCGCGCTTGATGTGAGAGCCTCTGCCATTAATGAAGAAATGAAGATTGCGGCGGCGAATGCCATTGCAATGCTTGCCCGCGAAGATGTGCCGGATGAAGTCAATAATGCTTATTCAGGTGCTAGCCTGAAATATGGTGTTGATTACATTATCCCAGCGCCGTTTGACCCGCGGCTTATTTCAGCCGTATCCTCAGCCGTAGCAGAAGCAGCAATGGCGACCGGTGTTGCGCGTAGACCAATTGCCGATTTGGATGCCTATCGCCGGGACTTATCTGCTCGCCTCGATCCAACAGCATCCTTCCTTCAAGATGTTTATGAGAGAATTTCTCCTGCCAAAAAACGCATCGTATTTGCAGAAGGCGAAGAAGAAGTTGCTATCAGAGCAGCTGTTGCCTTCCGCAATGGCGGCTATGGCCATCCTATCCTACTGGGTCGTGAACACCGTATCCGTGAAGCAATGGAACGGATGGGTCTTGATGGTATCGATGATTTAGAATTCACCAATGCCAAGATTTCAGACCATAATACCGGCTATATCAGCTTCCTTTACAAGAAGCTTCAGCGGCGCGGCGTTCTGGAACGTGATTGTCAGCGGATGGTCAATCTGGACAGAAATGTCTTTGCTGCTTGTATGGTTGCAAATGGCCATGCTGATGGTCTTGTAACAGGGCTTACACGCTCCTTCCGGTCAACGTTTGAACATGTAACACGCGTGATCGATTCATCTGGCGGTAAAGAATTTACAGCAACATCAATGCTTATCTCTAAAGGCAGGACTGTTTTTGTTGGCGATACCTCTATCCATGAACGCCCTACCGGTGAGCAGATGGCAGATATTGCAGAAGCCATTGCTGAGCGGGCCAGCTCAATGGGTCACACACCGCGCGTTGCCTTTCTGTCCTTTACCACATTTGGCAGCCCGGAAAGTGATATCGTTCAGACATCACGCGATGCTGTCGCGGTTCTAGATCGCCGCAAGGTAACGTTCGAATATGAAGGTGAAATGACTGCTGATATTGCGCTTGATTTTGATCTTATGCAGTCACGCTACCCCTTCTCACGTTTGTCAGGGCCAGCCAATATTCTGGTTATGCCAGGTCTGCATTCTGCTAATATCTCATTCAAACTCATGCAGCAATTGGGGGGCGGGTCTGTTATTGGACCAATGATTTTGAATGCTGAACATCCGTTCCAGATTATTCAGATGAGTGCGACTGTGAATGACCTTGTAAATGCAGCAGCCCTTGCAGCTTATGAGTCTCTTTAACGAACCCCCTTAAAGGGTATTTGGCATATGCTGATCTAGGAAGAGACGACACATGACTGAACAGGCGGGGCGTGAGAAGATAGCAGGCAGCCGTAATAGGAACAGGCTTCGAAAAGCCATTAATATTAATAATGAGACAGACCTTATCCGGACTGTTCGCTCAATGGGTTATTCTCTTGAACCGTCTGCTAAGTAAGGCGCCTTCTCCCATCTGCTTTTGTTGTTCTGCCTTTTTTCTTGCCCTTTTATGAGAAGCCTTTAAAAACTGTGGGAATATGCATTTTTGATATAATTTATCATATTGCTGAGAAGGGCTTTGATTGTGGTATTTTCTGATGGGCAAAAGATTTCAGTGAAACGGGCCACACAAGTTTTTCTGCTATTCACAGGGGTTATACTGGGTGCCTGTAAACCGCAAATTCCTCCTGTTGTTCAGGAAAGTAAGGTATTTTTTCCATTCGAAAAAGCGCCTGAGGAGCCTAACAATGATAGTGAGGGAGATGAAACAAGCCTTCTCGCAACAGAGACTGTAGATCCTGAAGCTGATGAGACATCCGTTTCAATTATTGTCCGGCCTAAGCATTCTGACGAT
>Ga0115571_1001800_pt1 | contig 14696 bp, 9 predicted proteins | sample COGITO_mtgs_1205_FD_87293 | JGI IMG/M metagenome (GOLD analysis project Ga0115571, IMG submission 87293) | Pelagic marine microbial communities from North Sea - COGITO_mtgs_120531 | ecosystem: Environmental > Aquatic > Marine > Epipelagic | place: Germany:Helgoland, sampling site Kabeltonne...
GACCGCTCGGGCTCACGCCCGGTTTGACCACGCCGGCGGGTTCTCCTCCACCGACCCTGAGAGTAACAAGACGCTGGGTATAGACAGGTACGACAGGCTCGAGGCGGCGAAGACGTCGGCGACGAAGGCTGTCATGCTGGACAAGACGGACCCGGACGCGAGGCTGACCATGGCGGACGTCTCGGCGCTCATGAGGGACGATGCTCACTCGATGGAGCAGTACATGTACGCGATCGGTCTCCTACAGCTGTACGGTGAACGACCGGCAGCCGCGGCGACGTCTAGGGCTGCTGCCGCGTCCGCGGTGGCTAACCAGTTCGCGACGTACCTGGGGCAGATGGAGAAGTTCGAGTCGCTGGCGGTGAACGACAGCGAGCACAACCAGACCATCGTGGCTAAGATGCGGGAGACAAAGGCTGAGGCGGAGAAGCTCGGTAAGAAGAGGGCGCTGGAGGCTTCTGAGGACATGCTGACCGCGCTGATGCAAAGACCCACCAGGCGCAGGCACGTGGGGATGGCAGCCGCGGCGGTGGTGTACAGCGCGTGGACGCAGAGCCCCGTCGACGTCGCCGCCGCCGAGGCTGGCCCCGCGGTGTCCATCGAGTGCGACGACGATAGGCCCCCGGTGGGTTGCTACGGCGTCATGCTGAACCACGCCCGGAACATGATGGAGCTGGAGCTGTGGGAGCTGGCGAGGCAGGCTGCGCACTACGCGGTCAGGGCGAAGGGGGAGAAGTGGAAGAAGAAGAAGGACGCGGCGGAGCTGGCGGCGGAGGCTGAGAGGAAGATGGAGGCGGCGAGGGGAAGATCGAGGAGCACCTTCGACCCAACCGCCGGGAAGCACTGGCGTCAAAAGATGGAGGATCAGCTGGGTGCCGCCGGGGGGCATAACCTGCACACAGCCATCCACCGTGACCTACTCGACGGCGACAAAGATGAGCTGTGATGAAAGCTTTGTAACGTCGTGTTCAAATCAATCCTGTCGCGTTCCAATCATCGCCGGCATCTCACGCGGATCTCTTGCAGCCGGGATCTCATCTCGTTGACCTCGGCCAAGGCGCACATCACGTCCGCCCTCGGCAGGACGAGCTCCACCGCACTGGAGCCCTGCAGCGCGTCCCTCAGGACCGCCGCGGCTCTGTCCCCGAGCGTGCCCTCGCCCCCGGTGGATCCCCCCTCGACCTCGTCGAAGAGCGGGTTGCACACGCCCGCGTCCACGGAGGTTCCGAAGGACCGACCGAAGGACTCGAGCCGCGTGGGTACCAACGGCGACGGCGCCGGGAGCCTTGGGTCCATCCCCCGTCGCGCGGTCTGCCTGGACGTCCCCTCGAACACGACGGTGCCGGGTGTGTCGTTCACGCCGCCGTATTCATCCCCGGCGAAAGAGTCGACCCTCTTTCTTTTCTTGACGGTGGCTGATACGAGCGGGGACGGGAGGCAGGTGTGTCGCGGGGGCCGGGCGCCGCCCGTCGCTTGCAGACCGCGGGTGAGTTCCTCGGCGAGCTCGCGCCTCTCCGGGGCGAACGCGTACACGCGGGTGACGGTGGATCGGCTCACGTCGTGGCCCTTCTGAGCGCAGAGTCCGCGGTCGTCGACCGCTCCGAGGGAGGAACCGCTACCGACCGGCGCTAGCTCCGTGCTCGTGAAGCGGAGGCGGTCCATGATCGCCGCGCCGTCGATCTGCTGCACGGGCGACTCCTTCGAGACGGATAGACGGACCACGGGCGCGGCGGGACGCGCGAGGGTGAGCGGGGGAGGCTCCCCGGCCACGACCAACGCAAGGTCGTGGCTTTTCTTTTTTGGCGCCCTGCGCTTCTTCTTGGCGTCGTCTCCGCGCGGCTCATCCATGTTGAGGGGCTTGACCCACAGCGAACCCGCCTCCTCACCATCCTCCTGCTCGTCATCGTCCTGATCCGCGACGGACGGGAGAGTGAGGACGAGCCCCGCCCAGTCCATCGAGGCGTCCGAGCGGTCGCCGCATATCAGGACGACGCCCACCTCCGTGGAACTTTGGTCCAGAGGGAAGTGGCGCCCGAGCTCGACCACGAGCGCGCGGCGCATGGCATCGAGGTTCGGCGTCGCCGCGGCGTCGTTCCAGAGGGGACGCTGCGCCACCGCACCGTCGGCGGGCGCGGGGGTCGCCCCTTCGCCCTTCGCCCTTGGCTTCTTCACCACGGTCTTGGCCTCGCTGTCGCTATCGGAGCCCATGTGACAAATGACCGAGGCTGGCGTCGAGACGATGCCGTGATATCACATGATGTTGACGCTAAATCGTGTTTGAAATCGTTTTACAATAATAGTGCACGGGTCCGCACCCGTGTGACGCTTTCGTCTGGTCTCCGCCCACGCCTCGGCGCTCACCCTATGCCAAACCTGCTGAACAGCCCCTCCGCCACCGCCGGGGGTGGGTACGACGGCACGATCTCGATGTGCTGCGCCTTGCTCCAGCCCATGTAAGTGATGAGGTGGTCTATGAAGAACACCGCCACGGTGAGAGGCACCGCGAGGCCGACCACCGTCCCGACCAAAAAATTCTTAAAGTTGACGCTCGACAGCGCCAGCATGTAGTTCACCGCCGGCGCCATGAAGAACAGGAGCCTCAGCACCACCACCGTCTTGACCGGGAACTCATCCAGCTTGCTCATCAGCCGCTGCACCCACGTCCACTCCACGTTCGCCAGCGCCTGCCCACCGATCCGCCTCACCACCAGGAACGACACCGAACACGACAGCGGCGCCATGATCACCGCCATGGCCCAACCCCGGAGGTGGCCCCAGCACAGCACCCCCGCGGTGATGAACACCAAACCTGGCAGGTGGAGCAGCTCCGCGAGACCGAATCCGATGACGTAAACCACGATGCCCATGTACCCGGCGTTCTCGATCGCCGTGTGCACCTGCGGAGGGGTGAGGGGGGTGGTGGAATTTAGGAATTCTTTTATCGGCACGATCTTGGGATTGAATGTCGCGATTCGCCAAGGGGCGCGGGGTGTCGAACGGGTCCACCCGCGTTATCCGCGCTGCGTTGGATCGTGAAACGTGCACGAACCTTGACGGGATCGATGTCCGGAAGCCCCTTCTTGGCGATCAGCGCCGCGACCCCCGCGACCGCGCCCAGGAAGACCAGTCCGAGGAGGACGTGGAGTCTGCTTCGAGCCTTCCCCTTGAGTCGCTTGCCGTGCTGGAGGTTGGCCATGGTCACCTCCAGGTTGGTCGCCGAGCCCTTGGTCTTGTCGACCATCTCGACCGTACTAGTCTCGCGTTGCAACGAGCGCCCGCGCGGGTCGAACCCACCGCGCCAGCTGCTCGGCGCGCCTTCCAGTGCAGGCGGCCCAGGCCCGGGGAAGATTCTCGGCCAAAAGTCTCGGAGCCAAAACTTTACAACTTTGTCGGCGTGGATGGGAGGCGGTGGCTCACAACACGACGCCGCTCGCCGGCGACGGGACGTGAAGGATGGCGGTCGCGAGCGAGGAGCGGTGGGAGGCTGAGCTCTCAAACCGATACTCCGACTCCGAGGATGAGGACGCGCCGCCGCCCGCCACCGCCGCCCCGGGCACGGCCGCCGCCGCCGACGACCCGATGGACGTCGGCTCGCCGATGGATGATGCCGCCGCCGACGCCGGGAACGACGACGAGCCCGGGGAACGAGGGTGGAGCTCACGCATGGACGAGTTCGAGGACGACGACGGGCAGGGCGAGGACTACGACGAGGACTACGACTACGACGACGACGACGATGACATCATGAACGCGCTCGAGTCCCTCGACATGCGCGAGAACCTCGCGGCGAGGGGCGCGCACGTCGGGGGCGGCGGTCTCGCCACCACCGGGCACAGGCCCAACGCCAACGGAGGCGCGGGCAACCACGGTAGAAACCAAGTCGCGGGCAAGGGTCCAAGCAAAGGCAAGGGTCCCAAGGGATCACACGCCAACATGCAGGCCAAGGGGGCGCAGGCCATCCAGCACAACATCGCGCACTTGGAGAAGAAGATCAAACTGGACGCGTACGGCGGCGGCGGCAACGTGGGCCAGCGCGTGGGCAACTCGTTACGGGAGAACGAGCGCAAGGTTGGTAAATCGGGGAACATGGTCAAGGACAAGGCGGACAGGGCCACGGTGGAACAGGCGCTGGACCCGCGGACCAGACTCATCCTCTTCAAGATGCTGTCCCAAGGCGTCTTCGCGCAGATCAACGGGTGCATATCCACCGGCAAGGAGGCCAACGTGTACCACGCGGTGACCGAGGACGGAACCGACCTCGCGGTCAAGGTGTACAAGACGTCCATCCTGGTGTTCAAGGACAGGGATCGGTACGTCAGCGGGGACTGGAGGTGGAGGAACGGGTACTCCAAGAAGAACCCCCGGAAGATGGTCCAGACGTGGGCGGAGAAGGAGATGCGGAACCTGATCCGTCTCAGAGAGGTGGGCCTCCGGGTGCCGGAGGTGAAACTGCTGCGATCGCACGTGCTCGTGATGGGGTTCATCGGAGAAGACGGCGTGGCGGCGCCGAGGCTGAAGGACGCCGCGGGTCTCAGCGCCGGCAAACGCGGTGAGCTCTTCCGCCAGCTCCTGATTGACGTGCGGCGGATGTACCAGGAATGCAGGCTGGTGCACGCGGATTTCTCCGAGTACAACATCCTGTACCACGACGGTAACGCGCACGTCATCGACGTGTCCCAGTCCGTCGACCTGGACCACCCGCGGTGCCTCGACTTTCTCCGGGAGGACTTGCTCCACCTCGGTCAGTTCTTCGCAAAGGCCAAGGTGGCGGTGCCCACGGTGCGGGAGATGTTCGACTTTGTCACCGACCCCGCCATCACCCCGGCGAACATCGACGCATGCCTCGAGGCTCTCAACGCCAGCGCGCTCGCGAGGGAGGTGCGGCGGGGACGTGGCGACGGCGGGGAGGGTGCCTCGGAGGTTGGAGCCGACGGGCAGAGGCTCGGCGTGGGCGTCGGAAACGTCCACAAGCACGGCCACGCGGGTGACCTGGTGGATACGGTGTTCCAGCAGGCGTTCATCCCACAGAGGCTCGACGAGGTGGACACGTTCGAGAGGGATCAGCGGAGGCTAAAAGCTGGCGACGGGAGCAGCGAAGGGGTGTACTACCAGAACATCACGGGTATGAAGGCTGACCTGAGCGGGGTTGAGACGACGCCCAAGATTCTTCGAGCCGCCGCCGAGAACTCGTTCGGGATGATGGCCACCACGGTCGCGCGGACCAAAGCCAAGGGCGGATCGCGACCCATCGCGGTCACTGACGACGCCGACGTGACGGACGGGTCCGAGACGGACGAGGAGTCCGACGAGAGCGAGAGCGAGAGCGAGCCCGAGCTCGACGAGGACGGGAACCCGATACGGAGACGGCGGAGGAAGGAACCGGTGGATAAGGAGGCGCTCAAGGCTGCGGCGAAGATTCACAAGGCGAAGGTGAAGGCCGAGGCTGCGGAGAAGAGGAAGACGAAGATCCCGAAGCACCTCAAGAAGAAGGCCACCTCCAGGAACAAGAAAAAATAGCACCGACGCGCGCGTTCAAAGAATGATACATTAATGAGCTCACAGCTTGGACCCGCCCCGGGGCTTGCACGCCTCCTCGTAGTCCCGTGGGTCACGCTCGTCCGCCATCGCCACGAACTTGTCCAGCGCGCACAGCCCGCCCCTGTGGATCGGATCCTGTCCCGCGCACCCCGGCAGCGGCAGAACCTCTCCGTTGAACAAAACCCTGACCATGTCGCCGTCCTCGCCCGCTTTCAACGCGCGGCTCGACCAGTGCGGCCGCCCCAACCCGTCCCCAACCTTCCACGTCTCCACGACCACGGTGGACGCCACGGGCGGCCACTCCCCCTGGAACGCCCCGAGGACGGCGAGCAACGCGATGATCGTCGAGTCGTGGCCGCTGTACAAGCTCAACTTCTGAGTAGACTTACCGTTCGCGACATCCGCCGCCTCGTTCGCCAGCTCCCTTAAGAGCCTACCCCCGGTCAGACCGGCGCCCTCCATGTTCGTCGCGCGGTTGATGTACCGGACCTCCGCCGCGCGTCGAATGAGCGCCACGTCGGACGCCGTCACACCCTCAGGCAGAGATAAACCGTGGTTAGCCCGGGCCTGCAGGGGCTCCCACACCGACGTGCACGACGGGCGTCTCGGGTCCCGCCCGAGGTGCGCCGGTAACTCACCCTTGGATGCGGACGTCGGGACGGGCTCCACCTGCTCACCACCCACGGTAGACTCGCCCGCGGTGGACTGGGGTATACTGGACATGGTGTTACCCTCCGTGCTCTTCTCGGCGTTACCATCCTTGACGGCGTTGAGCTCCCGGAGAGCCTCTTCGCGTTGCCGTCTTCGCTTGTCCACGTTCCGCGCGTGCACCAAATCCCTCACCGCCGCCAGTGTACGTCGTCCCCACGCGTCCTGTTCCGCGGTCTTCACCACGTGATCCCCGTCCAACGACTTCATCAGCTCGATCTGTCGCCGACAGCTCATGCCCGGGTTGGGAAACATGGACTCGTTCATCCTATCCCTCACCTCGACCCTAAGACCATCAGATGAGCTCGGATCCCTGACGCCGTAGAGACCCTGCATCATGGCCTGCGCGGACTGGACCGTGCGCCTGGTGCTGGTGGACCGGATCCTCACCGCGCCGGACGCCGCAGCCTCCTCCAGCGTCGGCGGCAAAACGGAGACGCCCTCGCGCTCCACCAGCCATTCCCTCAGCGCCGCGCCCGTGTCCCTCATCTGGTCCACGCCCTTGGTGGTGAGCTGGCCGTGCCACGCCGCCTCCCTCTTGGCGTCGAGTAAGGCTGGATTGGGCGGGTGGGGCGCCGCGGACGCCGTCATCGACGCGCACGCGTCGGAGCTCGGCAGCAGCTTCGACCATTGCTCCCTGGTCTCCATGGGCAGCGGGTTGATGGACGTGCGGTCGCCGTGCCTGGTGAGCAGCTGGACGAACGCGAGTTTGGCGTCCGGCCTGGCACGCGGTGGCGGTGCCGTGAGGAACGGTACCGCCGCGCCTCTCTCGTCCAGGGGCGCCCCGGCGTCGGACGACGCCAGGGAGGTACACGTGGCTGCCATGGTGGCCCCCGCGGCCGCCAGGAGACGCGCGCGGACGGCGCTCATCCCTCCCACGGAAGTCGCACCCCGAGGACCCGGGCGATGCGGACGCTATCGACTCGACCCTGACGCGATGTGCGAGCGCGTCGTCGTCACCTAATTCTCAGACGATGATCACTGCTGTGCGACCACGGAAGTGGCGAAGATGTGCATGATGATCGCGCCGAACTGAACTGCCAGAACTTCTAGGGATTTGCTCACTGTGAAGGCGCGCGCCCAGAGGAGGGGGTCAGCGACAGCCATGGACGAGCGAGCGCTCAAGTCGTGGGTCAGCGACAAGCTCCACGACATCCTGGGCTTCGCCGAGGGTGCCCTCGCATCCTACGTGCTGGCGCTGGGCAAGAAGGCGTCCGATGCGGGATCACTCGCCAAACAGCTCGCGTCGCAGGGCCTGCCCGACGACGGCGGCACGCGCTCCTTCGCCGCCGAGCTGATGTCGCGGGTGCCGCGGGCGGGCGGGGGCGCGAGCGCGTACAAACGCGAGGAAAAAGAGGCGACGGAGGCGGCCGCGCGGAACAGGTCCTACGCCATGCTGGACGACGATGAGGACGACTATGTTAAGCCCGCGCCCGCCGCGAAGGAGAAGGATCGCGGATCGTCCAAGGAGGAGAAGCGGCGGGAGCGGCGCCTGCGCAAGGGCGGCGGCGACGACAGCGACGAGGACGAGGAGGCCATCGCCGCGAGGAAGCGCGCGAGGGAGACCACCGGCGCGAGGCGGCGGTGGGAGGAAACCGAGGGCGGTGACGAGGAGGACGAGGAGGCTCGGGAACGAAGGATGAGGGAAGAGGAGATGGAGCGCGACATCAAGGAGAAGGAGGAGTTCGAAGAGCGCCTGAGACGACGAGACGACGAGAAGACTAAGAAACTCACCGAACGTAAGCTCACGCTCGAGGAGAAGATGGAGGAGGAGAGACGGGGCGTGAACAAGACGGAGGAGGAGCGCAACGAGATGGTCCCCGAGCTACGAAAGTTTTCCAGGCAGGAGTACCTCAAGAAGCGCGAGGTGTCCAAGCTGGAGGAGCTCAAGGGCATGATCGAGGACGAGGAGTACCTCTTCGCGGACACGGAGCTGACGGAGCAGGAGAAGGCGGACCACGAGTACCGCAAGCAGATCTACAAGCTCGCCATGGAGCAGGTGCGGGACGTGGACGCCATCCTGGACGACCGGTACAAGATGCCCGATACGTACGACGAGGGGGGCAAGGACGGGAACGATAAACGGTTCAACGCCATGACCGCGAGGTACAGGGACACCAAGGACGCCGACGATACCAACCCGTTCAAGGAGCAGGAGGAGTGGGAGGCGCACCAGATCAACCAAGCCAAGGCGCAGTTTGGCGCCCTGGACAAGAAACCCGCGGGGAAACAGTACGACTTTGTCTTTGAGGACCAGATCGGGTTCATCAAGGACGAGGTCATGGGGGGTACCGGGGATTTGAGCTCATCGTCCAGCGATGACGAGACCGACGACGAGGACGGTAACAGGGTCAAGAAGGCGAAGCAGAGGCAAGCGTCGGCGAGGGAGCTCGCGGAGGCCAAGAAAGCGGAGGACCAGCTGAGCGAGAGGGAGGCTATGGCCAAGGACCGGGCGTCTCTGCCCATATACCCGTACAGGGAGGACCTGATCCAGGCTGTCGAGGATCACCAGGTTGTGGTCATCGTCGGAGAGACCGGGTCGGGGAAGACCACCCAGATCCCCCAGTACATGTGGGAAGCCGGCTTCGCTAAAGGGGACTCCAAGATCGGTTGCACGCAGCCGAGGAGGGTCGCGGCTATGTCCGTCAGCGCGCGCGTCGCGTCGGAGGCTGGCGTCAAGCTCGGGAACGAGGTTGGCTACAGCATCCGTTTCGAGGACTGCACCACCGAGAGGACCAAGCTCAAGTACATGACCGACGGTATGCTCCTGCGTGAGTTTCTGGGCGAGCCCGACCTCGCGTCGTACTCGGTGATGATGGTGGACGAGGCTCACGAGCGCACGCTGCACACCGACGTGCTGTTCGGGCTGGTAAAGGACATCGCCAGGTTCCGGCCCGATATCAAGCTCCTCATCTCGTCGGCGACGCTCGACGCGGAGAAGTTCTCGGAGTACTTTGACTTTGCGCCCATCTTTCGCATCCCCGGTCGAAGGTACCCGGTGGACATCATGTACACCAAACAGCCCGAGGCTGACTACCTGGACGCCGCCATCGTGACCGTGCTGCAGATCCACGTGACCCAGCCGCCGGGTGACATCCTGGTGTTCTGCACCGGCCAGGAGGAGATCGAGAACATGGAGGAGATTCTGAAGAGCAGGATGAGGTCGATGGGCTCCAAGGTGCCCGAACTAGCCGTCGCGCCCATCTACGCGTCCCTGCCCTCGGACCTTCAGGCTAAAATCTTCGATCCACCGCCCGAAGGCGGCCGCAAAGTCGTGCTCGCGACGAACATCGCCGAGACGTCGCTGACCATCGACGGCATCAAGTACGTGATCGACCCCGGGTTTTGCAAGCAGAAGAGCTACAACCCACGGAGCGGCATGGAATCGTTGATGGTGACCCCAACCTCCCAGGCGTCCGCGCTGCAACGCGCCGGTCGCGCGGGAAGGACATCCGCCGGTAAGTGTTTCAGGCTGTACACGGCTTGGTCATTCCAGAACGAGCTCGACCCGAACACGGTGCCGGAGATCCAACGGACCAACCTCGGGAACGTGGTGCTGATGCTCAAGTCGCTGGGCATCAACGACCTGATGCACTTCGACTTCATGGACGCCCCACCGGCGGAGACCTTGTTACGGGCGCTGGAGCAGCTCTACGCCCTCGGCGCGCTGAACGACCGCGGCGAGCTCACGAAACTTGGCCGCCGGATGGCCGAGTTCCCGTTGGACCCGATGCTGAGCAAGACGTTGGTGGCGAGTGATAAGTACGGGTGCTCCGAGGAGGTGGCCACGATCTGCTGCATGCTGAGCAGCGGCAACACCATCTTCTACAGGCCCAAGGATAAGATCCAGCTGGCGGACCACGCGCATCAGGCGTTTCACATCGGGAACGTCGGGGACCACCTCGCCTTGCTCAACGTGTACAACCAGTGGGCCGACACCGATTACAGCACGCAGTGGTGCTACGAGAACTTCGTGCAGGTGCGGTCCATGAAGCGCGCGAGGGACATCAGGGACCAGCTCTTGGGGCTGCTGGAGCGCGTCGAGATCGATTTGGTGTCGGACAGAGGCGCGCTCGATTCGATTCGTAAGTGCATCACGGCGGGCTTCTTCTACCACACCGCCAAGCTGCAGAAGAACGGGAGCTACCGCACGGTCAAGAACCCGCAGACGGTGAACATTCATCCCAGCAGCGGGCTGGTCAAGGAGCTGCCCAGGTGGGTCGTGTACTTTGAGCTGGTGTTCACAACCAAGGAGTACATGCGGCAGGTGATCGAGATCGAACCAAAGTGGCTCATGGAGATTGCGCCGCACTACTACAAAAAGTCAGAGATCGAGGCGGAGATGGCGAAGCAGCCCAAGGCTGTGGGCAAGGCGGCGGGGGCGGATTAGACGAAGGGGCGACACTAGACGAAGGGGCGACACGAGGTTCGTATGAAAGAATCTGTTGATATACTCGAGTCAGCTGTATAACGCGTTACTTAGAACTTGCTCTTCTTCGCGTACACCTCGACACCACACCCTCTCTAAGCGCTGCAATTTGCTATAAAGAATATCGATGAAGCATGATGAATGCTTAAACGGCGATGTCCTTGATGGCGGCGGCGACGGAGAAGAGGGTGGGGGGGACGGCGAGGCAGGCGCCGATGGTGGCGAGGGCCACGCCGGCATCCTGGACACCCTCGATGCGGCCGTTGAGCGCCTTGGTGACGGACATCTCCATGGCGGTGTCAACGGTACCGTCGATGGGCTTGACGATGAAGGGGATCGCGGCGATGCCGGCGACGGTGGGGATCGCCTTGGCGACGTCGGCGCCGACGGAGGCGTCGAGGTGCGCGGCGGCGACGGCGACGGCGGTGGCGTTCACGACGCAGCGGATGAAAGATCCGGGCCAGAACACGGAGGCGAGCATCTGCCAGGTGAGGGTGTCGAGGGCGACGATGGCACCACGCTTGGCTTTGTTGTCCTCATCTGTTGGTTCGACGAAGGAGGGGGAACGGGTCAGTCGGAAGTCGCGGGGTTTTTTTTGGCAATTTAAAGCCAAAAAACAAGATGTGCCGTCAAAAAAATGGAGGAGGCTGGGCGGCGCGGTCTCGGGGGGAAACTCACCGGGCTCGACCTCGGAGGCGCGCTTGCCCTTGTCGAAGGTGTCCGCGAACACGTAGAGCGCTGTGGAAAGGGGAGAAGAGGGGAGGAAGAAGGTCAGCGGGCGGTCCAATTGCGGGGCTTATCCATTTTAAGCCGGGAGGGTTGCCGTCCGTTTGAACCAGGGACCGCGGGGTTATTTTGGGGGTTTCTTGATCACTCACCGGCGACGCCGTAGGAGGCGGGGACGCCCCAGCCGGGGAGGAAGGCCGCGAAAGCCTCACCAACCTCGTTGGAGTAGCCCATGTAGCGGAGGGGGGACTCGCGGTAGATGTCGAGCTCGCCCTCGGCGTAGAGGGGGGGACCGTCCTGGACCTTGTCGGAGTTCGCCTGGACGGAGAACGCCTTCTTGGACGCGACAGCCTTGGGGGCGGCCGCGAGGGGGTTGAACCTCTTGGCGCCGAGGCGCGCGCGGAGCGCGGAGGCGGAGACGGTGGTGGTGGTACGGGCAACGGCGTTCATTTTAGTTGATGGCGGTGTAAAGTGTGCGGGAAGTGACGAGGACGCTGATCGGATCATCGTTCATAAAGGGTAGACTTGGAGCCACCTTGGCCTTGCCGGCTGAAATTTCGTGGCCCTGAGAGCCTCTCGGCTGCCGCGAAAGCCCAAAACCGTCCCCAGAAACAAAAATCAAGGCGGCTTATCCGGCTCAATTTTAGCTCAATTTAGCTCAATTTCGCTCAATGTCACGTATGGAACCAGTCAGGATGGCTTTGGTAAATTGAGCGAAATCGCTGATTCCAAGGCAACTCTCATCGGCACCCTTGGGTTTTCGAGTGGATGACACACAGAGGAGCAGGCAGAAAACAAGGAATAAAAACGAAACGGAAATGGGTGTAGCGGTGCCAGGTGTGCAAACAGCTGGCAAACAGAGATGAGAGATCCACGGTGACCGTTTGCCCACTTGAACGGTTCGGGAAAGCGATAAAAAAAATGAGACTCGCAGACGGACGCGCGCGAGTACAACGGACAAACAGTCTGACTTTTTTACCCGACAAACTTCACGCTCTTCTTCAGCGCAAACTCGACCGGGAGGTGATCGTCCGGCAGCGCCCAGAACGGAAAGTCCGGCTCAGAGTCCGACACCGACCGTTCCCGTCTCGCGCCTCCCCCCACCCCACGACGCCGGCGCTTCTTCCGTCCACGCCCGCCGTCCTTCCCCCACCGCTGTCCGAGTCCCCACGGCCGACTGCTCCCGACGGCGTGGACCTCCGCCACCCAGGTTGGCGAAGAACCCTCGGGACCACGTCGGACCACGTCGGGTCCGTCTACATCGTGTGACGTCTCTGTCGTCTCCGAGTCAGGCGGCGGCGGGAGGTACACGGAACCCACGGGCGGGAATGACATCGGTAACTCTCGACCCGCTTGGTACGCCGCCTCCTCCACGCTTCCGACCCGAAACTCGTACCCCGTCCTGTTGTGCCGTAGCCACCTTCGGAGGTCCTTACCCCCGTTCCCCGGGGTCCCGTCGCAGTGGTCCGTGTACCGATCGTTCGAGCATATCATCCCGTTCACCTCCCGCGCGTGTTTGATGATGGACGCGTCGTCCGAGCTCCTCGCACCCGCCGGCCGCTCGACGACGTTCAGCTTGTTGACCTGAACCATGTCCCACAGCACCGTGTTCCTCCACACGCTGCCGCCCAAGTACTGGACGTTACCCGGGACTAGCGTGTCCAGGTCCCCGCCGTCCGCGAGGCCGTGCAGGGGTCCCTCGACGTACGACGCGGGCATGAACGCCACGGGCTCCACGCCCAACTCTTTCCAAACCTCCGACTCCATGGCCAGCACCACCCCGCGGGACAAAGGCAGCCTGGTGCGGCAGCCGAGCTTGGCGAAGAGGGAGGCGCTGTATGTCCACGCCAGGTTGGCACCGTCGAGGACCACCACCGAGCACGGAGCGTTCGAGGCGTCCGCGTTGTCGGGACGAGCGGCGGCGGCGTCGGTGGAGGAGCGAGATGCGTCCCCACCGCCGCGCGCGGGGTTCATGGGCGCCTCCGCCGCCGCCGCCGTTATCGTGGGGGTCGCGATGCGCGGACGCTTCGCAGCCATGACCGGCATGGCGCGCGGGGACGGCGTCGACGCGTGCCTCACTGACCGGGCCGAGCCAGGCACGGCGTGCCACCGTGCGAGCATCGAGAGTGGAGAGGTTTTTCTTCTTGGGACTCCCTGAGCAGCTGAGGCATCGGCACATAAATCCCACACAGAGCCCCCACCGACGCGGCACGGCGGCGAGGATGAGCGAGGGCGGAGACTCCGACTGGGAGTCCGCCGTCGAGGCGGTGAGCGAGGGCGTGCGCGCGCTGAAACCCCCGTCGTCCGAGCGAATCGTCGCCCAGGACGGGTCCGGGCTGAACCCGCCGACCAGATCCCACACCAGATCGCCGGCCGACGGCGGAGCTCGCGTTCGGAGCCCCAGCCCGCTCGGCGAGGCGGCGACGTCGTCCACGAACGTCGGCGGGGGATCTTTCTGCGATCCTCGCGCGGATGCGGCGTCCAAGGCCTGGATCGATCCCTTCCTGCGCGAGGCGCTCGAGGGCGGTGGCGACGCGCGGATGGCGGTGCTTCGCGTAGATGCCGAGGTGTGTGGGTTCGCCCGGGACGACACGCGAACGTCGCACGAGTTCGCGGGCAACGGGTACCAGCGCATGATCGCCCATAAGGTCGCCGCGCACCACGGGCTAACGTCACGCTCCGTCGTGGGCGCGGACGGCCAGGACAGAGCGCTCATCGAGAAGGAATCCGGGGTTAGCTCATCGATGGACCCGCCCGTCGTGAACCTCGCGGACGTCCGGGGCGATACCGACGAATCGGTCAAAGGGGACAAGAAGAAGAAAAAGGTGACGGTCATGAAACGCGGAGGAGGCGGGCGGGGAGGCGGCAACAATGGAGGGCCCGGGGCTGGACACAGAAAGTCGGGCGGGTCCAAAAAGCCTGGTTCCATGTCCGTGGAGGAGAGGGAGGCTGAGTACACGCGCGCCAGGGAGCGGATCTTCGGCGGCGGCGGCAGCGGCGAGGACAGCGGCAGGACCAGTCCCGCGAACAAGGCTGAGTTCAGGACTGAACAAGGCGCGTCGAGGGCTGAGTTCAGGACCGAGAGGCGGGAGGGCGGTCGTCAGGGTGGCGGTCGTCAGGGTGGTCGTCAGGGTCAGGGCGGTCGTCAGGGTGGTGGTCATCAGGGTGGTGGTCATCAGGGTGGTGACCGTCAGGGGGGCGGTCGCGGCGGTCGTCAGGCTATCGTGAGGTACCGGATGGCGGACTCGATGGACCCCGACTTTGTGCGCATGCCCTCGCGCGCGGCGTTCCACCC